>Ga0233431_1002246_pt1 | contig 27958 bp, 31 predicted proteins | sample SI_118_April2016_FD_179867 | JGI IMG/M metagenome (GOLD analysis project Ga0233431, IMG submission 179867) | Seawater microbial communities from Saanich Inlet, British Columbia, Canada - SI_118_April2016_200_MG | ecosystem: Environmental > Aquatic > Marine > Inlet | place: Canada: British...
AAGAAGTCGCCGGAATCAGTATAAACTTTTAAGCCCCGTACTTCACTTAAGTTCTTCATCTGTAGCATGTTTATTCACCTTTCATCATTACGAAAGCCTTGTAGAATATAAGCATTTCTCTCCCAAACACTACTTTATAATTCTCAATAAGTATTATCTTCATTCAATTAATTATAAAAACACTTGTATACAAAAGTAAAATGGAAAACCTAAAAATTATCGGAACATCCCATATTGCAAAGCAATCTATTCGAGAGATTCATCAAGCATTTGTTGAAGATAAACCTGATATAGTTTGTGTAGAACTTGATCGAGCTAGATTTCTCAGTCTATTTCAAAAACAAGATCGTAAAATAACACTCAAAGATCTCCAAGTAGGTGGTTTCGGCTTTCTTTTCATGCTCATTGGGAGGTGGCTTCAAAAGAAACTAGGATCTCAAGTAGGGATGATCCCAGGTGCAGATATGAAATCAGCAGTTATACTTGCTAAAAAAACTGGAGCAAAATTATACTTAATAGACATCCCAATTCAGAAAACACTATACAAACTATCAAAAGAAGTTTCTCTGTGGGAAAAGTTCAGATTAGTTGGTCACATAATATTTAGCCCATTATCAAAAAAGAATAGAGAGTTCTCAAAGCAATTCAACTTAAACAAAGTGCCGACAGATGCGCTAATCAACAAAATAATTTCAGATATGAGATTAAAGTTTCCTACACTATTCAAGGTTCTACTAGATGATCGGAATGAATACATGGCAAAGCAACTCAGACACATAGCTAAAGCCCATCCAGATAAAAAGATCCTTACAGTGATTGGTGCTGGACACAAAAACGATATTAATCTTTTATTAAACCCAAAAATTCTCCCGGGAGCAAAAGTCTTCCTACGCAACTCACGGACAGGCAAGTTCCTTTTTGTTTTCAGAGACAACAAACCAACCATACCACATCCAAATCAGTGGAGTTTAGTTGGCGGAGGTATTGAAAAAGGAGAAACGCCATTACAAGCAGTAAAACGAGAGACTAAGGAAGAAACAGGACTTGAACTTAAAAACTTTAAGCTCATTTCCAAAGAACAATATAGAAAACCAGTCCACATATATCTTGCTGAAACAAACGCAAAGATCAAAGATATTAAACTAACTGAAAGCCCAAAAGCTAAGTACTTTACATTAGATCAAGCATTAAAAGTCAATACAATTCCATTAATCAAAGAATATATCAAAAAGAATAGAAAAACCTTGGAAGCTTAAACACTAGCATCGAGTCTAGCATCAAGATCAAATTCAATCTCTTTGCTTTCTAATATATCCAAGAATAATTTTACTGCTTCAGCTGCTATTTTTTGTGTTCTTTGTAAAGTACTTCCGGCATAAGATGGTATATCAACAACTACTTGACGCTGTAATAACTTATCTTCACCAATTCTAACTCCTATTGCGCCAGCAACCTCATACTCAGTTCTTTCTTTTGCTGTTGCAGCAGAATGTCCAGAAAGATATGTTCGAGTAGTTTCAGGTAAAAATTCGATTTTAACTGGACGTTTCAAAGGAATATCTAATAAGGCTACCTCCAACCTTTGCTGTACGTCTCCCGCACGCCTTCTATCAAGTGTATTTGCTATAAATCCCATACACGCATTAGTAAAAACAATTTAAAAAACTATCTAAACGATTAAATCTTTAAATTTTTAGGGAATTTTGTGAGGTTCTTATAGCCGTTTTCAGTTACTAAAATCATATCTTCTAGACGAACACCACCCCAGTCCAAGTAAACACCAGGCTCAACAGTTACAACCATTCCAGTCCGCAAATAAGAACGTGCTTTTGGTCTCAATCTAGGATTTTCATGAACAACCGTACCAACACCATGACCTAAACCATGTTGAAATTCTCGCTTACCATACCCTGCTTTCAAAAGTAATTTGCGAGCAACACCATCTACAAAACAACCTTTGCTTTTGTTCTTAATTGCCTTTATCGCTGCTATCTGTGCTTTTTTAATTATATTAAACAATTCTTTTTCACGCTTTCCTGGCTTCAGACAAAATGTACGAGTTAAGTCTGAGCAATATCCCTTGTAGACACAGCCAAGATCAATCATTATCAAATCAGTTTCTGAAAGTTTTACATTAGATGCACTATGATGCATATCTTCTGCAGAAGTCCCGAAAGCAACTATTGTCTCAAATGCAAGTTTCTGCGCACCTTGCTTCTTCATAGATTGCCAAAGTTTTGTAGCAATCTGTTTCTCAGTCACGCCTGGCTTTAGATACTTTTGTACGTCCCATAAAGCTTTTTCAGCAATACGCAAAGATTTAATCATCAAATCAATCTGCTCTTTTGTTTTAATCCTACTATCCATAATCTGACTAAAATTACATAGTTAAAAAAGTTGAGATTAAACTAAACAATATCTTCTTCAGAAACAATAACAAAATCGCCGCTAGATATAACTGAACTAAAAGGTACCATTAAGTCTCCCTCTCTAGACTTTTCCAGGTTTAAACTATCAGCAAAAGGTGTTGCATCGTGCAAAAGTAAATATATTAACTCCCCAGTTCGAGTCTCAAAAACTAAGTCACCAACAGCCCCGAACTTCTTTCCAGACTTTGAGACAATAGTCTTTCCAATAATATCACGAGAATGCTTCTTTTCTTCTGGCATACTCAACAAGTACGAAGGACATTAAATAATTTTCTATCGCAGTCTAAACAGTTAGAACATCTGGGAGTGCAAACCCTTAACCACAAGTATACCCAAAACGCCCCACTTTAGCCAACCAAGGCTGACATCTGAAGCTAATAAGAATCCTGCAGCTAACAAATCAACTAATCCATATATATTCATATCATGCTCCGATCGAAGGAAGTCCTTTGAAAATCAAAGCTAATATGAGGATAGTTTTCAACCAATTAAGCCATCCAAAGTCTGAAAAAAATAATATTCCTGCAGCAAGTAGATCAGCTAGCCCATATACTTTGATTAACATGTGTCTCTATTCAGTAAAATAGACTTAAAAGCTTTAAGATTTCAAGTTCTAGTCAAGTCTACAGATATTTAAGTATTATCGACACACGATATGTCATGCAAAGAGCCTTGCAAATTGCTCTAACCTTGAGTTTAATCGGAGTCTTTTCTTTAGCGTTGCTTGCGCAGTTTTACGAACCTGAACAAATTCCAATAGCAAATCTCGCTGAACATAAAGAAGAGATAGTCATTATTCAAGGCAGGGTTGTAAAAGCAACTCAAAAACCCACTGTAAACTTCTTTGAGGTTAAAGATAATACTGGAACCATCACTGTTGTTGCTTTTGATAAAATGGATAAGCTAGACAAAAGATTACTAATTTCCGTAAAAGGCAAAGTCACGATGTATAAAGGTGAACTGGAAATCATCGCAAATAAAATTACGATTACTTAACATATAAATTATTATAAACTAACACCCATACTTAAGATATGATCGAAAACGAGGATATTCTACTTCTTGAAACGTACCTTGCTGAACATAAATTACAAAAAGGAGATTTATTGCAAGTAAGCACCGAACACGTAACTCGTGCAGGTTACTTTCTAGGTACCACGGAAACAGCTTACACATTAAAACGCAGAGAAATAGGTGGACTTAAGCAATGTCCTGGAGGATTATCGCTCCTTATTGCAGCGCGCCAACGCAATTTAGATAAACACACTAAAGACCCCCTTGCTGGAAATATACCACACATAACAGGACTTTCCTTAGAAACTTGGAGTAAATTAGAAAACGTACTAGTTAGAGATATAATTAAGTTAAATAAGCTTGTTCCAGTTCAATAAATAATATAATCGATAGTACAAGATGATAGATATATTCTTTGCAATATTGATAGGAATGCTTTTTGGCACGTTAACAGGTCTGGTGCCAGGCTTACACACAAACACAGTTGCTTTAATTATTGCCAGCATGTCTGCACTTTTGCTAAGTTGGTTTTCCCCACTTGCAGTTGCTTCATTCTTAGTTGCAATGGTTGTAGTTCATAGTTTCATGGACTTTATACCTTCGATTTTTCTTGGCGCTCCAGAAGATGCGACGGCTCTGGGAGTTTTACCTGGGCATCTTTTACTTTTGAAAGGTCGCGGATATCGAGCACTTAAGCTAACAATTATTGGTGGAATTGGAACCTTTCTAATAAGTTTGGTTATTATTCCATTTGTCTTTTTATGGTTAGAAAAAAGTTATTATATAATTTCTCAATCAATAGCACCAATACTGATTGCCTTTTCAACGCTTTTTATTTTGCAAGAAAATAAATTCAAGAAGATGCTATGGGCAACAATCATATTCTTACTTGCAGGAACTCTCGGACTTTTAACTCTCAACTTTCTATCACTTAAACAACCACTCTTCCCCCTACTATCGGGTTTATTTGGAACAAGCACATTGATAATAAGTTTACTAACTAAACAGAAAATTCCCGCTCAAAAAACAGATGATAAAATTGCTTGGCTAACAAGAAGTAGAATATCGGACTATGCTAAAGCAGCGCTGTCGTCTCTTTTTGTATCGATTTTACCTGCAGTAGGTGCTGCTCAAGCTGCGGTTATCTCTAGAGCATTTACAAAGTACAAAAACCATGAAGAATTCTTAGTTGTAATTGGGGGGATAAATACTGCAGTAGCTTTATTCACACTTACAACACTATTCTTAATTGGAAAAACACGAACAGGTGTAATGGCAGTACTAGCAAACATTATCGAACTCAGCTTGCATCAATACCTCTTCTTGCTAGCTGTTTGTTTTGTAGCAATGGCTTTTGGCGTATTCTTTTCACTTAGAATTGGAAAATGGACTGCTGAAAACATAACAAAAATAAACTATCGAAAACTATCTCTTGGGATAATAACCTTTCTAATTATATTAGCAATTTGGTTCTCCGGCTTACTTGGATTATACATACTAACTATCGCAACTTGCATCGGTATGCTAGCTCCATTAACTAACGTCAAAAGAATTCACTTAATGGCTTGTTTAGTTATTCCTGTTGTGCTATATTACCTCTAAAACTAATTAGCTAAATAAACTTTTATACTGTGCACGTTTTTCCGCATCTACTTTAAATTCTTCTGTGCCAAAGGGTTGGAAGATTAAAGCTAAAGGAATTGTATGATAAACATTATCTGTTAAATAATATGCCATGCCTGCAAATAACAGTTTTTTCATGGAAAGCCCTTCTCGTTTTACTATATCTTGGGATCTTTTATCAATAATTTCTAATCCAAGAGGATTCTCTCCAAGAAGCAAGGCAAAATTCTCTGTTTCTAAAGATACTCCCACAACGGCTTCCATTCCACTACAAAGATTATCAAAATAAACTCTCAAACGATCATCCTCAAGAGCTACCTCGCCGAAAACATAACTCGAATTAAATAATAACTTGGCTGAACCACATACGATTTGTTCGAGTGCTTTCTCAAGAGGGTATCTTTTTGAGAACTGTTCTCTTAGTAGTCCAACAGCAGACGCTAAAGACATACTTTCAGCTCCAGCTACTGCTTGTGCAACAATCCGTTTGGAAGTAGCTTCATTCATTTAACTATTCAATAGTATGTTTATTAAAGATTATTATGTTCCAATAAATATTGTTGTATATATAGCCTAAATTCTTATATATTAAGTCTAGAACTAATTTAATGAGCGTTCCAATTCTCGTTGATGGGCCCGAATTTCCTGAAAAGGGTAGCCCAGTAGCTAGTACTGTAGGTCCAGGTAATTACATTGGCCTATCTGAAACAATAATTTGTTGGTATGATATTGAAACTAAAGATGGGACAGATTGTGCCAGAAAAGTTTCTGCTTTGTTGCATGACGACCAAGTAGATTTAATGAAACATCTAACTAATGCGGAACGAACAAAAAGGGCTGCCTTACGAAAAACAGGTGAAACAATTCCATACATCTCTTGGGAAGAAAGACGTGTATTTGCAAAACGTTCATTTGAAACATTGGAGCGAGTTCTGCGAGCAAGATGTGGTGGAACTGATGAAGTCGAGGAACTTGGATTAAAAGAAAATGAACAATTAGTATATGATACTGTTCCACACTTACTGGGAGTTGCTCGCAAATATATTGAAAATAAAGATGGTCAACTTACGCACAAAGCTTGGGTTGAAGCTAGAGAACGGTGGGCTGAACTGCGAGAGGGTTTAGGTGTCACAGATGATCAGCTATTCTATGCTCTGCGAGGAACTAATGGGGAAGAATGTGCATATACACGTAATCCTGTTGGTGATTGCAGTCTATGCCCTGCAGCATGTCAATAATTTTGTATTACATTTAAGCTACAAATCTTTTTATTCAAAGTTATATTTTAATACTATGGACTTTGATATTGAAGCTGCTCAGCAAGAATTAACGGATTTATTTAACGAGTCTTTCTTAAAACCTGATGCTGAACTTGGTACTCTTGAACAACCTACAGAATTAGGTCAGAAAGCCCTAGATTATAGAAATGAGTTTATTGCTAATATACGAACATATGTTAGAGCTGCATCAAGTTCTGGCTTGGAGCTACACTTTCAGCCACATTTAGGAACAGATGCCTTACATTCTAGTGTGTTATTTATGAAACAAACCAAACTCATTATGATACCACCAATACTCAGACAAATTGAGAAAAATCGGATTTTAACAAGAGTTGAAGAAGAATACAAACTACTAGTACCTGACTCGCTCAAATATGATCTGGATATTATATTTACGGGATTTAGCAGAGAAAAACCAGGATTAACATTAAGTGCAAGTATTTCCAAAAGTCCTAAACCAGAAAACTTACCTCTTTACTTGAAAGCAGTGGATTCAATAAATGAAGTTTTTGGATGGATTGTTGAATCTATGATTAAGCTTGGAGATGCACGTGAGCAAGAAATTGGTAGCATTGTAAAATCATGCACTCCAGAAACTCAACAACAGAAAATTGGAGAATAATAAAATGATAGAAACTAAATTTCCCGAGCAAGGTCAAGAGCTTGAAAGAAGATTAGCTAAGAAAAGAATATGTATTGGAACTCCAGTCCAAGTAATAACGCATGGTAGAGAAAGATATATTGGTTTTTATGCTGGTGCTCAAGACGATACAGTAGTAGATATAAAAGAATTAACTGAAACAGAAGGTCTTGCAATTCAGCTTAGTCCAACTTCATTTATACCGACAGCTGAAAATGAAGTCGGTGCAATAGATAATAGCCAAACTGAAACACAAATATTTGTAAATGATATTGATTATCTTGGAGAAATTATAGTAGACATACCTAAACGAATATGGGACTTCTCACCCAAACCACCTCAAACCTAAGCAACTACTTCTTCTAAAGTACCACTCTCATCAACTCTAACTTTCATAGATACCCTACCTTTCCGTGCTACGTCCCAAAGTCCAGTTGGCCTACCGCTATAAATAATAAGCTTCTCGCAATGATTTTTTCTCTCTTCAAAATTATGGAAATCTAAAAGATAACGTTGCTTTGGTCCACAATCACAAAACCACTTGTCACTAGTTGCATGCTTATACGCACTACCTGGCTTAGAAAGGTACTGTAGTAACTTATTATTTTCCATAAAATATGCTTTCAGAAGTTCTCCAGGCATAGCGGTTTTTTTCCGTCGGACTTCCTTACTATATCTGGTTCGCGGATCATACATCCATGCTCGTTTTCGCGCAGCATTTTCTTTCTTTCGAGCAGCCATTTTTTGTCTTGCTTCCTCTGCCTTCTTTTGCTTTTTACCTGCTCCACGGTTCTTTCTACTCATATATAATATAGAAAAAAAGACTTTTAAGGCTAACGAATCTGCATCAAACCTTTCTGTTGTTGGCTAATCATCTGAACTCCTCTAGCAGTCAAGTAATAGATCTTTGGTTTCTGACCAAGCGAAGCAACCAAATGCATTAGCTCAAGAGAAGTTAATTTATCTCGAATAGTTCTAGTTGTTTTTCCTAAACTAAATGCTCTCTGAAGTTGAGTTGAAGAAACAGCAAACTCGGGGGTTGTTGCCTTACTTTGCTGAAGAAGAAGTAACAATTGGAACTTATCTAACTGAACATTTGGACTTCCTTTGGAGATCCTATTGGAAATTTCCAACTTCCGATTTCCCTTAGCTTCCAGAGTACTTTCAAGCAAATTAATATATCTATCTTTCATTGCGTTAAGCTCTTTTTCAATAGAATCTAGGCGCTGTTCAGTAGTATGTTTTCTAGTTTCATCTATCTTCTTTTGAAGTTCAGTCATCTGGTTTTTGATCTCAATAACATCCATGTAAGTTTATGGCAACAAAACCTTTTATTCATTTCCATTTCCAATAGACTTCCAATTAGTCTCAACGCAGTGAATTCCTCTATGTATGTGATTTAACCCCTTCATTGCGTATGGAACTCCTTCCAGATACAAACCCCCTTATTTCCGATAGAAAGCCTCATTTAAGCTATGTATATCGAAAACTAACGGAAATGTACTTCCAATAGATTTCCGTTTAGACACGTCATAATGGTAACTAACCCTACCTAAAACACTAAAAATTACTTAAAAAACGGGTTTAATCCCGAGCTCTTCGGCTTGACCTCAACAGGTTTTGGTATGTTTTTGGGTTCAGGTATTGGTTCTTCATCTACTTTGTTTGGATCATAAGTTGCTGGCTTCTGACCGTGGCAGATATCTTTATGATCACAATATCGGCAAATATAACTCTCTTCCATGCGAGGTGCTACACCTAACTTAATAGCATTTGTCAGAATAGTACCTTTTGCTTCTAACATAGGTAAAACATTACGTGGAACAACTTTGTATACTCTGATCTTGCTCATACTAAAGTAAATAATTAGTATTTCTTTCACGCGTGCTTGTTTATCTTCTGGAAGCATAGAATAATATGCTTGCGCTTGCAAAGTATGTGCTTCTTGTGGTGTATCGGGTATGTTAGCTGTAGTCTTAAATTCATACATCGCACCTGCATGAATTGCATCTACAAAACCAATAACACCAAATGTTGAGAAGCTCTTCTCCATAAAAATCTCTATATCTTCCTTAGGCATATCTTTCTGAACAAATTCATGTATGGCAGTTCCACGATTAAAAATCCACATCTTTTCTAGAGGAAAAACTACTTCTTCAGTAAGATCATAGTAAGTTTTTCTAAGACAGCCACCAACAAGACGCGTTACACCATATCTTGGTTTTGCACGTTTTTTTCTCTTGCGATTTCTACCTGCCAAAAGCATCTTAATAATGGGTTTTGGATAACATTTACTACACTCAATACATTCATCTGCAGATACTTCAGAACCATCTGGACACCTTACTTTCATAGAATAAACTCTCAACTTTATTTATATAGATTTGTAGCAGATAGAATAGTTTTTTAACAAGTATAGTCTAGAGAACACATGGACAAGCAGGAACTTAAATATATATTAATAACTTCTGCAGTTTTAGGATTTTGTTTTAGCTATCGAGATTGGGTTAAAAATGCATTTGACATTAATGTCGCTATAAATAGTTTAATACTCACAACCTTACTTGTTTTCCTATCTATTTCTATACATGAGGTGGCGCATAGAAAAATTGGCGATAGATATGGTGCTCAAATAAGTTTTAAAACATGGAGCTCCTTGCTATTTTTAGCGCTAGTAGTTACAATACTAACTGATGGATACATTATATTTTCTGCGATTTGGGTCGTATCAATATCTTCACAACACATATTTAGGCCTGGACACAAATATCCACATCTAGGTCCGTGGGAAAGTGCCAAGATCGCAGCTACCGGACCAGTGACTAACTTTGTATTTGGTTTGATTGCTGCAATAATTGCATTTGAAACTGCAAGTCCAATTTGGCACAAACTTATGATAATTAATTTTAGTTTTGCTGTTTTCAATATATTCCCATTCTTTAGAATTATACCGGCCTTACTTGGTGGTAAAACTGACTTTATTCACAATATAAGTTATTCAATAAGTAAACACACAGGTAAAACAATCAAAAATGCACGTATGGAAGGTGAGATAATATTCTTTGGATCTAGAACACTTAGCATATTCTTAATGACTTTAATATGTGTAACTTCGTTTTTAGTCTTAACTTCTAAAGCTGTTTTTATGAGTCTAATGTTTGGAATATTTTCTGCTGTTGCAATGTACATTTTAGCTGAATGGTTTGCTCCATTTGGAACGACACACAGTTCACCCGAACCACTGCCAGAACTCAAAATGTCTAACATTAAATTACCTAAGTTCGGGCTTCCAAAAATATCTTGGGAGAAAAAATAATTTCTTAATCAAGTATACGAAATGATTTAAATATACTTTTGATGCCATTGTATGGAATTTCTCAAAGATAAACTACAACTAAGAATATATCAACAAACAATTCTATCTTCAGCAGCTAATCAAAATACGCTTTGTGTTATTCCAACCGGACTAGGTAAAACACATATTGCGATTGCTCTTGCAAGTATTATTTCTAAATCAAAAAAAGTCTTAATGGTTGCTCCAACAAAACCATTAGTTAATCAGCATAAACATACATTTGATGAATTCTTCAAACATAAAAAAGAAATTGTTTCAGTAACTGGTACAACTCCAGCTAAAAAACGTGAAGAAATATATTCACATGCCAAGATAATTATTGCAACTCCACAAACAATTAAACATGATATTCTCGCTGGAATTATTGATTTGAAAGAATTTGGATTACTTGTTATTGATGAAGCACACAGAGCAACAAGAGACTATGCATATGTATCTATCGCAAAATATTTCTCAAAAACACAATGTAGAATACTTGCTCTTACTGCCTCACCTGGAGCTGATGAAAACAAAATCAAAGAAATATGTACTAATTTATACATACATAAAATTGAAGCTCGTGATAAAACACACCCTGAAGTTGCCCCGTTTGTTAAACCATTAATAATCAGAAATGAATTTGTTGAGCTTCCACTTGAATTCAAGAAAATAAAACACCATCTAGAAATTGCAGTAAAAGACCAACTCAAACTTCTGAAACATATGGGCTTTGTGCGAACTACGGAACTAAAACGATTTTCTAAAAAAGCGCTCTTGGGTTTGCAAGGAGGTCTTAGAGCAAGAGTTCATGAAGGAAACTATGATATTATGCGAGGATTATCAATAACTGCCGTAATAATTAAAGTACTTCATGCTATTGATCTTTTGGAATCAGAATCAATTTCTGCAGCTAAAAGCTATCTTGATGAAATATGGCGGTCAGCTAAAACATCTAATATCAAAGCAGTAAAAACTATTGTCAGTGACTTTCACATACGAGTTGCATATAGATTAATAATAGAGGCACATGAATCTGGACTTAAGCATCCGAAACTAATCGCACTTAGAAAGATATTTGAAAAAGTTGTTTCTAAAAAAGTAGATGCTAAAATACTTATCTTCACTGAATTTAGAAGCAACATCGACCAAATACTTAGGGAACTTGATGGGTTTCTTGTTGAAAAGTTTGTGGGTCAAGCTAAATCTTCTGGCAAAGGTATGACTCAAAAAGAACAGATTGAGCGCATACAGATGTTAAAAAATGGAGAGATTAATGGATTAGTTTGCACCTCTGTTGCAGAAGAAGGCCTAGATATCCCGTCTGTTGATCTTGTTATCTTTTACACACCAGTACCTAGTGCAATCAGATCAATACAACGAAGGGGGAGAACTGGAAGACAAAGCATAGGTAATCTTGTGATTATGATTGCAAAAGGAACAAAAGATGAAATATATTATTGGGTAGCAAAGCGCAAAGAAGCAGGTATGAGTTATGCACTTCATTCTGTAGCTAAAGAACTCGAAGAAGAACCAAAGGTGCAACAAGTAACTTTGGACAACACAGAAAAACAAAAGCGAGAAAATCCAATAATTATTTTTGTAGACAACAGAGAACATGGAAATACTGTTGAAGAACTTCATGAACTTGGCGCAACTATCAAACTCAAGAATTTAGAAGTAGGGGATTTTATACTTTCGGACGATGTTGCAGCAGAAAAAAAGGAAGTTAAAGACTTTGTAGCGAGTCTCCTTGATCGGCGACTTTTCAATCAAGCAATTGAGATGAAACGAAACTTTGACAAACCACTTTTTATTATTGAAGGAAACTTAGACGAACTATATGAGTCTCGCAATGTTGATCCAAATGCAATTAGATCTGCGATGATATCTCTCCTTATTGATTATGGAATACCTATCTTGTTCTCAACTAACTCAACTGAAACTGCAAAGTACTTATTTCAAATTGCAAAACGTGAACAAGTTGATTTGAAAAAATCTGTATCTTTACGCGGATCAAGACGGAACTGGCCAATTAAAAAACAACAACAATTCTTAATTGAAGGTCTTCCACTTGTCGGAGAGAATCTCGCAATTGCACTCCTTAAGAAGTTCAAAACACCTCAAGCTATTGCAAACGCATCTCTTGAAGAACTACAAGAAGTTGAAAAGCTAGGACCAAAGAAAGCAGAACAAATCAAGATGATCTTCGAAGAAGAATTCAAATCAGAAAACTAGCTAAAAATCCGAGAATCGAACAAATAGCAATTGGAGGTAAAGCAGGTATAGCTCTTCTCTGTGTTTGGTGAGTAAGTAAATAAAATACAAGAGCAGCACCAACAATTGAACCAAGAGCAATAAACAATGAAGCTTTCAAACTAATACTTAGTGCCGTAACTGCGAAGATCAAAGGAAATGCTAAATCTCCAGTTCCTAAAAGTAAGAAACCTTTTCTTGGACGAACAGTAGCTGTTTTGGCAAACCAATCTCGATCCTTAAATGGGACAACAATAGATAATAAAAGCCCTCTATCCATTAAACCAGTGAACATCTTAACCATGTGCTTTGTTTGATAAACTGCTAAAACATCATATATGGAAAGTATTGCTAATAAAAGTAAAATAGTTGAAAAAGATACAGAGAAACCCAATTCTGTAGATATACCTGAAACTGCAAGCAACAAAACTAGATTGTGCATAAAAACATAAGGCAATCCCACCCACAAAGCAACAACAACTAAAGCAAGAATATTTGCTACAGTATCAGACACAAATGCAGAGAAAACAGTCTTTGATCCAACAACAATTAAGAAAACAAAAAGAAGCTTAAATCCATTCTTATGTTTTATAAAATGCATAGCTAGCAAAATAAAAGATACTGAAATAAGAAATATCATTCCAAAAGCAGCTAAGGAAATCTCTGGTGCTACAAGCAACTCAGGTTTATTTAGCATTAACTTTGATGCAACAAAAATACCTAAAAATTGTATTGCTGCAAAAAGTAACAACTCTGACAACAACAATTTAAGTTTATTCATAAAAGATTAGCAATTTAAAAGTTATATAGTTTGCTCTAAGATAACTCAGAATCTTCATTAAAATCAAAAATAGATATTTTTGTGTTCTTAAGATTCATCAAAGTAATCTTTCCATAATCGGGGTGATGCCCTAACTTTTCTTGGAATGCAGTCTTACCTTGAAAACAACTTGATGCAATCAAAGCGACTCCTTTGTAAAAAGCAGTATCTCCTTTGTGCAAATGTCCTGAATGAATAACATCTGGAACATTATAAATAATTAAAGGATCCTCACTCATCGGCAACACTTCTTGCCCACCATAACTTGGAGATAAGCTACGACGTTTCAACAAATACTTAATAACTTCTGTTCCTTTGTCATAACCTCCAGCCAGTCTAAGAGCGTCAATTGTTCCAATATAATAATCAAAACTATCTCCATGATACATCAAAACATTAATTCCTGGGTATCCTCCAACTCGGTGCAAGCGAACATGCGCAGGATCTGTAACTAAAACAACATTCTCCATCTCAGATAATTCTGGAATATATTCTTTTGGTATTCTTGGTTTAGGTTCTTCAAGTCTAATGCCTTCATGCGTTCCAGGTGCAATAATTATTTTCTTATCTTTTGGTATGCGTTTTAAATAAGCAGTCAAGGCTTTGTATTGTTCATATATATCTAAAATAACAAGTTCTCGATTTTGATTTGGATAAACACCTACACCATCAATAACATCTCCAACAAAAAGCACATACTTAACTTTTTTTGCTAGTGCTTTTTGTTTTGCATCACCATATTTTCCCTCAAGCCACAATATAAAATTATTAAATTCTTTCTCTTTAAACATATTAGAACCAATATGCATATCTGCAGAAAAAACAATATATACATCTTCTTCTGTTTGAGGTATTTGTTTCTGTGGAATATCGGGCAAAATAATATCCTTCACAAAAAAAATCCCTTTTGAACAACCACCAATAAAACCTAACACTTCATCATAAGTAATCCACTCTGCTTTCTTCATTAATGCTTCATTTTTTTGTGATATGATTGCAGGAATTTTTCCAGAAGGATCTTCTAATTCTAAACGTATTGTCCCTGTAGGTAGCTTTGCAATATTAAATACCATACCAATAATAGTAGTATTTCTATCATCCATTTGTGGCGCACGTTTTATGGAAACTGCATTTTGTAATTCTGAACGCTTCATGAGAAAAGTCTTCATGGCAGAATACCTTACTCGATTCGCCTTTGTAAATTCAGATATAGTTATTTTATGAGGTACAAAATTATACTCTTTTGTTATCTCTACTCGTGTTTCTTGGTTGCTTACTTCTTCTTTAACCTGTCCTAAATTCTCAGCAGTAGGAACTATTCCTTGTCTAAGTAATTCTTTTACTTTATCTTCCATAGTAATATTAGAATAATTCTCCTTGTAATGTTATTTTAATTCTATCTAACATATCTTTAGGAATTGTTATATAAATTTCTCGTGTTCTGCCATATCTTCCTTTTGATATAAGTCGCGCATTAATCAAACCAAGCATATCTAATTCAGATATCAAATCAGATATTCTTCGTTGAGTTAGTATATTATTACCTGTTTGCTTACATATTTCTTTATAATTTTCAAAAACCTCGCCAGTTTCTGCAATTTCGCCCTTCCCCTTATCTTCTAGTACAAGTAATATAGAATACATTACAATTTGACTTTGCTTTGGTTGAGTCTCAATAATTTCCAATATACGTGATTTTTCAATTTTTTCTTCAGCTAAATCAATATGCTTTGGTTCAATAATTTCTTCCCCTTCACGTTCTGCAACTTCTCCAGCAACACGTAATAAATCCAAAGCTCGTCTTGCATCACCATGCTCACGAGCAGCATAAGCAGCACATTTTGCAAGTACACCATCTTGAACTGTATTTTTCTTAAAAGCTTGTAAAGATCTTTTTTCAAGAATATCTTTAAGTTCAATTGCATTATATGGTGGAAAAATAATTTCTTCTTCACCTAAACTTGATTTAACGCGAGGATCAATATCTTCCATGAAACGCACATCATTAGAAATACCAACAAAAGCAACTTGAGACTTATGAAGTTCAGAATTAATACGCGTCAATGTATAAAGAAGTTCATCACCTGCTTTCTTAATAATTTGATCAATCTCATCTAAAATAATAATAACTACTTGTTTTTTAGAATCTAATTTATTCAAGAAAATATTATAAACTTCATCTGTTGGCAATCCAGTCATTGGAACTTCTTCACCAATCTCACGTGCTAATTGTGCAATAATACGATACTCTGTATCTGCAATTTTCTTCAGCTTACAATTCAAATAAATAATTTTTAACTCAACTTTATGTTCTTTAGCAATATTATTCATTTTAGAAATAGTATGTTTCATGCAAAGAGTTTTACCAGTACCAGTCTTACCATATATAAATAAATTAGAAGGTTTATCGTTTCTCAAAGCAGGAGCAATAATCGATGCAAGTTGCTTTACTTGCCCACGACGATGTAATATCACATCTGGCAAATACTTTACTTGTAAAACTGATTTATTCAAAAACAATGATTCTTTATCTAAAAAGTCTTCAAAAAACGCTTCTAATTCATCTTTACTTGTACTAGCTGCATCAACACTTGTCTGCTTTTCTACTTCAGATGCTTTTGCTTTGTCTTCAGACACAAAGCTATCTAATTTTTCATCAGGCATAATTTCCATTAGAAATATTGCTTATATATATTTATATCCTAAAAAAGAGTATTACTGCAAAAGAGTTAAATGAAATAAGTCTTACCCTCTCACTCCTTCATTTCTAATGGAACTATCTTATATTATTATATATATTGTTTAAATAATATATATTATATAGTTACAATATTGAAAAGAACTAAATCGAAAACTACAACTAAAAACGAGTTTTTTGAAAGGAGTTAGAGTTTGAAAAAAGTTCTATAAGAAATAGACGGGTGAGAGGGTATGAGTATTAATTTATTTGATTTAGTTTATTTAGAATTTCTTTTTCACCTTTAGGTTGTGCACTGCTTCCCAATTGGAATATAATTTGTTTAGCGCCAGAACCCCAAGAAAAATCACCTTTAACATCACGCACTTCTTTTAAGTTGAAGATGCCAAGTTCTACACCTTTATTTAAGTGATAGTATATTGAACGCATAGATACTTTCTTATCATATACTTTGCAGTATTTTTTATATAAAGAATAACCATAGGCTTCTTTTAAGAAATATAAAAGTTCTACGATCTCATCTCGTATCTGACTTTTGGGTTTTCTACCTAGTTTTTTAGACATACTATTGATCTACCTTAAAGCATTTAAAGTTTTGCTTGATTCAAAAGTAATTACTTATTCTTACTTCATTCTTTTTATCGCAATATCCCTAACGATTAGTTCAATCTTACGAGAGTTTGAACGCACTTTTTGATATAAGTAAAAAACAATACCTGTTAGAAACATAAAACCAAATATTGTATAGAATGGTATCTGTCCGCCACCAATATGTAGTACGGCCCGTACCTTATCAATTGCAGTTGGGAAAATAATTGCAAATATAAAACCAAACCAAGCAACAGACCAAATATAAAAATCACCCTTAGTTAGTTCGTGCCTGCGCCAACTAGCATATAAAAAATAAAACATACCTAATCCATAAGCAATACCAATAAGTTGTAGTTCTAAAGCCATCCCATTTTTACCTCAAGCATGTTTATAAAATATCGTAGACCTATCAAAACAGTTGTACCTTTATGCTTATCGTGATAGTAAGTTGTTACTGGAACTTCAACATAATTTAGTTTGTTTTTAATTATATTTATTATCATTTCAGTTTCAACAAAGTATTTTTGAGATTTCCATTTTATTTTTGAATAAATATCTGCACGCAAAGCGCGAAAACCATTTTGAGTATCATCGACTTTAGAACTAAATAAAATACAGAAGAGTTGGTTAAGACCCCAATTACCTAGTTTAAATAGAGCTGGTGAGTTTTTCGGCATCTGTCTTATACCTAAAACAGCATCTATTTTATTTTTACGTAAGTTTTTGAGTAGTAATGGTATCTCTGATGCATCATGTTGACCATCAGCATCTATCAAAATAAGTTCTTTAGCACCTTTAGATATAGCATATTCAATACCTGTTTTCATTGCAACACCTTTACCCATATTAACAATCAATCTTAGAACTTTCACTTTAGATTTTTTAGCTTCATTATATGTGTTGTCTCTTGAGCCATCATCTATAACAATAACTTCATCTACATATTTAGAAACATCTTTAGCAGTTTGATAAATTTGTTTAGCTTCGTTATATGCTGGTATTATTGCAAATGTTTTTTTCATTTTATCACACAAACCAAATTAAAAGTGAGAACGTAAGTTCAACCAGCATCAATTGGTATACAATCTGCTTTTCAGTAAATCTCCCTGTTCTCATCCATATATGTGGAATGGAATAAATTTTTTTATACTTAGAATGTATTTTACTTTTTTCATCAACATAACCAAGAGTATCTACTTTGAATTTTTTCCTAGCTTTCAAAGCCAGTTCAATAAAAAATGGAATTGAACATATAACTACTGCTTTCTCAATATTACCTAATATTGCAATACAAGCTAGACTTGCACCTAAGAAATATGTCAGGGAGTCTCCAGCATGTATTTTAGCTGGAGTTTTATGGAATTTCCACAATGCTAAAAGTGAACCAAAAACTGCAAAAGAAAGAACTGCACCAAGATAACTATTATTAACAACAGAATATATTCCAAGCATTCCAGTATAAACTAAACCCATCCCAGAGCTAAGCCCATTTAATCCTTCAAGATTGTTTACCATATTTGCAGCACCAAAAATACCAATTGGAACAAGTACAAGTGGATAAAGAATTCCGAAATTAATTTCACCAAAAAAAGGCAAGTTCATTATAGAATTTCCCGCAGAAATAACCATCAAGGGAATAACTGCAGGCAATATCAATAACGGTCTTTGCCATTGTTTTAGATGTGCACCTGTTTCTGTAGATTTGTATGATGTTTTTGATTGTATTTTTGTTAAATCATCCATAAAGCCAGCAATAGTAATTAGTAATAATGTTGTAATCGCACCTAAAATATATATTTGTAAGCCTTCATTTTGATAGACGAAAGTTTGAATAAAAATTAGTCCAGATAATGCAGTTAACGTTCCAATTAATGTAATCCAACCAGCAGATCGTGCAACAAGCGGAGCATCTATTTTATGTACATCTAGTGCAGTTAATCCAATTTGTTTAAAATATTTGATAATAAATGGAGCTACAACAGCGCTCGTTAAAAAACTAAGTAGCGTAACAAATAAGATTGTTCTAAGCATATAGTTCGTCTGTAAGTCAGTATTAAAAGATTATTAAAGAGTAGTATAGAAGATTAACCATAAATACTTTTTTCTAAGTAGCTATCTTTTGCTTCGATTCCTGCAGGATATTGAATTTCCCATATTTTAATTGCACCAATTATTCTATTTTGATAAATTCCCAGTGGCGTCCCATCATCATAGACTTTCTTGAATCCAGGAATATTTTCATTATATAAGTAAAGTCTTGCCAGATTTCCATCGTGTACTTTTTCAGATGCAAAAATCACAGCACCAGTTGGATGAGTATTTTGCTGGTCAATGAAATAGGGTATTGTAACTACACAAGCATCTATTGGTTGATCAACATCAAAATTAAGTTTTTTATCACCAACAACGAGACAATTAACCTCAAAAGATACCTGTTGCCCATTAGGGAAAAAGTAAGCTTTTGGCGCATTATATGAACCATCTTTATTTTGGTTAATCGTAATTGCACCTAGTGGTGTGCCTCGAGGAAGAACTCGCATACCAATAATCATATCTTGGTCAAGACCCCAACCACCTTGATACACATATTCTGTGCTATCTCGAAGTTCTTTTTCTTCTTTTAATGTGAATGTGGCGATTGTGCTTCTTCGATCAAAGTTTTCATCTGAACCAATTGTTGAGAATGCATGATATTTACTAATCTCCTCTTCTGAAATAAGCAAATGTGTAACTTTGTGTGTCTTAAAATATTCAAATGTTTCTTGCAAGTTGTTGTGCGTCAAGCCATACCGACCCATTGCATGATCCCATTGCATAGCATTACCACCATCAAGAACTGTAGCCCTTTCACCAATAGTCTGCGTCCAGTAACCATAATCCCACCAATGAGCAATTACTGCATCTTCAGCAGTGTTGTCACGTATCCACGTCATAGAGTCTTCCCATTGTCCAGGTAAGCCAGAACCTGAGTTGCTATTCATCATAGTAGCTTGGACTGAATTGTTATATATACAAAATATTGTAAATATAATTAACATAATTGCAAGACCTTTTTCTAAGTTATTGTGTTTAAATAAATCTCGAGTTAAGTTTACTACAAAGTAACTTGCTACAATTGCAACAGCTGGTGCAAAAGCAAAGATAGTTCTTACTGCACCTCTAGCGATAATGGCAGTAAATAAGAACCATATAAACGTTAACATAAGTCCCCAATGTATGTTAAATATGTCTGAAAACTTCTTTTTATCTTTATTATAATAGTACAAATAAAGAGCAAAGAGTGTTATTGCAAATAGCGCAAACCACCCTAAATAAGTACTGGATGAAAAGGAAGCAATCTTATCATACTTTGCATCAGGTGAAAATCTACCAAATATAAAAATTATTATGAAAATAGCATAACTTCCTGCAACAGATAAGCCAACTTTCAATGATTTAAACATATTTACTATCATATATATCGATCCAAAGAAAGCAAGTAAGAAAGTCCAACTAAAACCATACCACCAACCATTACCACCAGTAAAATATGGTTGCTGATTTTCAGAAACAGTAAATGCGAATCTACTTGTTCCTCCTGGATGTAATAATTTACCAATAATAACCGATATATCTATTAAGCCAAGTATCCAACCAACAACTAGACCTACGAGAGCAAGAGCAGCTAAAATTAGTAAGCTTGTTGGTACTTTATATGGCAGTAATTTTTCAACATCGTGCATAATTGTTTGGATCGGTTTAATTTTATTTGCAATTAGAATTGCAACTGAAAACAAAAGAGCAAGGTTTTCAATTTCTTTAATAAATGTTATGTTTTGAAATCCAAGTGCACTGAACCCGACAAACGAAGCTACAAATGCTACATAACCAATTACTTGAGTTTTTTCTAATTTAGTAAATAGTGTAGCCATAATCCCAAAAAGCGCAAGAGATACTACTAAGAATCTATATCCACCTGGCCAAGAAAAGTATGTTGCAGTAGTTAGTGCTCCAGCTAGAGCACCAAATAAAATGGATTTAATTTTATTTTCCGATTTCCACATTAATGAAAATAACCAAAATGCAATAAACATAAACAGCATTGCTAGAGCTTCGTGATCAGCAAAACCTGCGCCAGTTCTGTATATATATGTAGGTATTACAGATAAGAAAGCAGTAGCCAATAGCGCAACCTTGCTATCAAACATCTCTCGTACAAATAAAAAGAAAAAGACGAAACTTATTATTGTGATAACGGGTGGATAGATAATATGCCACTCAATCTGACTCATTGATGGAACAAAGATATGTATTATTTTGTAACAATAAGTTAAGACGTAGCTCATGAATTTATAGTCCATTCTAAGTGTATATCCCCATGGAACATAACGCATCATGTCGTGCGTCACAAGCGTACCAGTTTCAAATATCTCTTGAGAATATCTAAAAAAAGCATATGGATCAAGTCCAAGAAGGTATTTCCCTTGCAATAGGGGCAAGTTACGTGTTCTTACAAACCATCCAAGAACTAATATTGGTAAAAGTAATATATAATATATTTTATCTGTCTTCATAAATTTAATTAACTCTTCTCTTTGTTTGGATAAATCAATTGAATCTTCTTTATCTGTTTCTTTAAATAACTCCTTAATCTTCTTTGTGATTTGATCGCGCTTTTCTGAAGAATCATCCATCCACAAACTTTATCACAATATATAAAAGGATTATGCAAGAGCTTCCTATATTGGAACTAATGGACTTACAAATGCTTCTAGAACTGCGGCTACAAGAAGCAAACCAATAGAAAGTAGCATTAGATTTGAGGAGTCAAATAAAACTTTCTTAAACTTCTCATCCATGAATTCATGTTTTAGCACTGCAACAGAAATCATTCCACCTGCTAAACCTGCAACAAAATATGCACCGATTTCTGGTATGCCATGTATCATATATCGTAATAATCCTAAGGAAAAACCTGCAAAGTACGCTGTTGCACCAGTTACTCCTGCAACAGCAGCATATTCAGCAATAATATTTCTTGCAACATTACCAATTGCAACTGCAACAACAGAAGCATTCCAAGTTAAAATGAATATTGCTCCAGCACCATAAATAAATGAAAATAGTAAAACAAAGAAAAGCACTTTGATATTATTTAGCAATACGGCAGTGATATATTGACTTACACTAATTGCATTAGTTGTAACTTGTTGAACATTATTATTAATTGCATTTATTGTGCTCATCTGAACACTAAATAAATTACTTACTATGTCTTGCGGAAAGACAATAAACCACATTGAGAATGCGAGCACCATACCAACAAACATAAATACAAAAAAAGGCATTGCTTTTCTATGTTCTGGGTCAGTATTGTTGTTTCTTACGAAAATGCTTTCTTCTTCAAACTTCATTAATTGAACCATCATCGGAAGAAGTGCCATAACTGTAAAGAAAACCATAGTCAGACTTGCATGATCTGGAAAGATCCATAAAGCAATGAATATAGCGAGAGTTGAATATAAGAACGCGAGCGGAAGCATCTCAACTGGTTTCTTTTCAGCAATGTTAATTGGTATGAGTGATTCTAAAACCATTAACTAATATGGTCTTTGTTGTATTTAATTGTTTTGGCGATTTCTTAAATGCTATTCCCTTAATAATATTTCAATTATTCTTGCAAATGCCGGCCTTGTGATAAAGACACCAATTGAAACACCCGTGATTGTTGTTAATGCAAAACCTTTCAGCATTCCAGCACCCATTACTATAAGTGGAACCATTGCAACAACTGTTGTGAGGTATGCTGCCATGATAATAAAGAAAGCTTGCTTAATTTTTTTCTTCCAGTTTCCACCAGCAGTTTCACCACTTAATACTTCATCAGTTATGATGATTTGATGATCAACACCAGTTCCAACTGCCGCAAGAATACCTGCAATTGCAGCTAAATCAAGATTCCATTTTACTAGTGCAGCAAACCCAAGAATAATTATAATTTCAGATAAACCCGTTATTAAAATTGGTATTGCTATTTTTAATTTACGATATCTTATGAATATGACCACACTAACTGCTAGAAGCGCTGCACCAAGAGCTAATATTGCAGACGAAAAGAATTGTTCACCCAGTTTTGGAGAAACAATATCAATTTTTTCAACATTAAGTTTAACAGGTAAAGATCCAGTAATCAATAGTGTCTGGAATTGTTTCATATTATTGAGTGCAGAATTAATTGCAGCATCTTTTGTTGGACCTGTACCGGGACCTTGAATTACAAAACTCGTAGATACTTTTCCTTTCAAGTCTTCTGATATGAATAAGCTGTCATATAGCTCATCATCAAGATATAGGTCAAGTTTTTCACTTAAATATGTATTTCCATTATCCGAAATTAAATCTAATTTGGAAGTTATTTCTGAATGCCTTTGAGCACTTTCTTGTGAAACATCAACTCTAAAACTAAATCTACAACCCCAACCATCAGCAGATTGTCCGCAAGAACGTAAGTCAATTCCAGCACATTCAGTTGATCTGCACACTGCTTTTATGTCCTTTCCACCAACAAAGACGGTTTCACCACCAATCTTTGCCTCAAACTTTCCTTGCTGACCTACAAGTTTTTCAACTTCATCTCTAGTTGCACCAGCAATTTCAATAATGATATAACTTTCACCACCTAGCCCTTTCGCTTGTGTAATTGAGACATCATTTAAACCATATGAGTTTAATCTTTTTCCAATAATTTCCGTTGCATCATTAAGTTGTTGATCTGTGATCGTACCTTCTGGTTTGAGAACAACTCTTGCTCCACCAATTAAATCAAGTCCCTTGCGTAAATTCGATGTTGGTGCTGCTTTAACTTGTAAGTTAAGTGTACTTTCTTGTGGAGCTAGCTTGAAGACACCGTCTTTTGTTGTAACTGTAACGATCTCCCCTTTATTTATTTGGACTTCATTATAATCATTAATTGTTACAATATCTTTGCCATCAATGTTAGTGATGATTGTACCTGCATCTATTCCACTGATTTCTGCAGAACTGTTTTTTCCTACATTTTGTACAATTACTCCTGATGCACCCATCTGTGGTTGGATAGACCAAACAGAAAGTACTAACACTATAATTAATAATATTATTCTCCAATCTGTTAATATTTTTTTAAGCTTTCCCATGTTTCTTTTCTAACCACCAACTTAGTATGCTTGCATTTTGTAGCCACGTATTTATGAAATCAAATATCAATCCAAATATCAATACTAATGCAATTTGTTGCAATATTCTTGAAGGAGTTATTAAATAAATTGTTAATAGTGCTGCGAGTGTTGTTGTACTCATCGTCATACCTGTTTTTAATGCACCTGCGATTCTTTCTGAGATAGTTCCATCATGCTTTTTTAAGACTCTAACAGATAAGAGTATGTTAGAGTCAACAGAGTATCCAATCAACATTAGAAGTGCTGCAACTGATGCAGTAGATAATTTAATACCAATGAGGTTCATAACTGCAAGAGTGCAGAAAAAGTCAGATACTGCAGCAAGAACTATCGCTCCACTTGGAACTATTTTTCTAAAGTATACAAAAATAACTCCCGCCATAAAGAAAAATGCTAAAAACAGCGATTTGACTGTGTTTTTCCAAAAAGACTGACTTAATGATGAACTTATTTCTTCAATTGTGTATGTTCCTTCCTCTAGCGGAATGCCTGTGTTTTCCGAAATAGCAGCTTTAACTTCATCTATGTCCGACGTTTTCTCAAACTCAAACGTATAACCAAGTTTCCCACCTGAGCTAAAACTTTTTAATTCTTTTATTCGCGTACTTAGACCGACTTGTTCAGATATGTCTTTCTCTACTTGATTGATGTTTATGTCTTCAGTAGTTTCAACTGTAATCATTAACCCACCAGTTAAAGTAACATCTTTACTAATTACTTCACCTGTATTGATTTGCCAATAACCAATAACCAATAACGCACATAAAAATAATGCAATCGGTAATACTAGTAATTTTTTGTATTGTTTTTCATATAGTTTAGCAATCCAGTTATCCATAAAATCTCATTCACAGTAAAGTTTTAAACCTTGCGTTAGTTTATGCTATATGCGTAAGTTAATATTGCTGTTGCTTATACCCTTATGTTTCACCATAACTTTTGCAAATTTAGATGATGCTACAGACATCGCAAAAAGAGACCTTAGAGCACTTTATCGAGAAGATGGAATATATGCAGGACCTAAACAGTTTTCAGATTATTGGGCGAGAGACTCACTTTTTGCTACATTTGGATCTAATACTATTGGCGACTTTCATATATCTAGAACGCAGATAGCTCTTTTTATTGAGAATCAGAATGAGGACGGTCAGATACCTATGCGTGTTGGAGATTATGATATAATTTTGAAGATGTTTGGTATTGAGTTTAGCCAAGAACAGAAGCCAAGATATACACAAGATAAGTTATTTACAAAACCACGTGATCAAAATTGTTTGATAGTTATTGCTGCAGAAGATTATGTTTTAAAATCAGGTGATATTGGGTTTGCAAGGGAGAATTTAGTTAGCCTTGAGAAATCAATAAAATGGTTGGCAGAGACAGATAAGAATGGTAATTTCCTTGTTGAGGAAGGTAACTATGCTGGTTGGACTGATTCTGTAAAAAAGGAAGGAGAAGTTCTTTACACAAATGTGTGTTATTATCGGTCTCTTAAGTCGCTATCAAATCTTGCTGAAATTGTAGATCAACCTGCAAAAGCACAGATATATTCTATGTGGGCAGATATTGTCAAATCTAAGATAGATGAAACTCTTTGGTTGGAAGATGGTTATTATGCAGACTGGGTTAATGGTGGTACAAAGTATAAATATTTCTCAACCGAGGGAAATACTTTGGCGATTCTTTGGGGTGTTGCAGATGATGAAAAAGCCAAACAAATTCTAACTTATGCAGAAGAAAAAAATATACGAAATGGATTTGGTGCTCAGACAACAAAACCAATATATGATTTAAAGTTAATATCGCCAATTAACATACTCGTTGGTATTGAGGATTACCATTCAGATATACGTTGGTTGTGGGTGTCTTGTCTATATGCACAAGCTCTAGATGAGCAAGGCTTTACAAACGAATCTGAAGTTCTCCTTACTGAAATATCTGATAAAATTATTGAGTATGACCAAGTCTATGAAGTTTACGAGCCTTCTGGAGAACCCGTCAACCGAATGCTTTACAAGTCCGAGTATCCATTTGCTTGGTCTTCAGGTGTCTGCTTATCTGTTTTTGAAGATTTTTAATTAAACAAATGTTTTTAAGTTTTAATTGTATTGTTATTTATGGTAGACGAAGGAATGCCACCATATATGGGCCGTCGTGAACAACTTAAACCTTTTGCATTAGTTCAAGTAACAGATCTGGTTCCGAAAGAAACAATAGATAGTTTGACTGCTGAAGAAAAAGCAAGAATTGATCCAGCCAACCGTTTAAAACTTACTCCCACACATAGAGAAGCGGATGTCTTTAGTGCTATTCGGGAAGCAATGCGGGCAGATAGGGGTGGCGATCCAGAACAAATTAAAAAAGCTGAATCAGATTACCAACGAGCTATGGCGGCAGCAGACCAGGAACGGGAAGAATTTAGAGCGTAACTTAATTTAGATCTGATAATTTAATTTTTTTAGCTGTTTTTGAAGATCAGCAAGGCTTATAATTGGTTTTTTTAACACTATTATATGGTAACTGGAAGTAAATCACTCTATACTTCATGCATACTTTGTAATATTGATCCTGAAAGAAATAATACTTTTATTAAAGCATGGGATCATTGGAAGCTTCTCATAAATTTTAAGCAACCAACATTAGGCAGCGCGTTATTGGTCTTAGATAGACATGTGGAGCGTATGCCTGCGTTGAGTCGTGGCGAAATGCGTGAACTTTTGGAGGTAATGGAAGCATATGAATCTGCCGTTATATCTGCTTTTGCACCAAGTAATTTTAATTATGAAATGTTGGCAAATGCTGTGAGGCACGTACATTTTCATGCAGTTCCGCGGTATCCTCTTGACGTAAGATTCGCAGGTATGTCTTGGGTAGATGAAAATTATGGTCGTGCACCTGTTTTGGGAGCGCAAGAAAAGAAAACCAAAACTTTAGTAAATATAATTAAAGAATTGCAAAAGCACCTTTGAGCAAAAAGCATTAAAGCTATTCTAGTTTTGTATTATATGTTAGATCCACAGATAATTAAAAGCTATTTACTACTTACAACTATTTCTGTAGCTATGTTTGTAATTGTATTGAGGAAAATAAAAGGATGAAACTAATAATTGATCCAACTGGAAAAAAGTACTTGTTAAGGCAGCAAGAAAAAGAACTGCATACTAAAAATGGAGTTGTCAAGGTAGCTAAACGAGATGGACTTGTTAAGTCTCATTTGGGAACTCTTTACTTGCAAACTGAAGCTAATTTTATTGATAAACTTCTTCAATGTAAGCGAGGCCCACAAGTTGTTTTGCCAAAAGATGCATCCACGATTATTGCGCATAGTTGTCTACAACCTGGCGCAAAAGTAGTAGATGCTGGCGCAGGATCTGGTTGGCTTTCATCGTTCCTTGCAAATTACATCGGTCCAACGGGTTCAGTGACTTCCTATGAAAAAAGGAAAGACTTTGCAGAAATCGCAAAAGCTAATTATGCATTTCTCGGGCTAAAGAATATCAAACTCAAAAATGAAGATATAACAAAAGGCATCAAAGAAAGAAAAGTAGACTTAATCACATTAGATCTTCTTACTCCAACAAAAGTCCCAAATATATCTCAAGCACTTAAGCAAGGTGGATATGTTGTTGTATATGTTCCACATTTAGAGCAAGCAGAAGCGTTTGTTAAGTTTGCAAAAGAACAAGGACTTTGGTTTGAAAAGGCAATCGAAGTTATTGAGCGTGAATGGATCTGGAAGGGTAGGTTAAGAGAGCGAATGGGGGCTATTGGCCATACTGCATATTTAGTCTTTTGTCGTAAGATATAAATTCTTATAAAATGAATATAGTAAGTAAGTTATGCCTATAGCTGGAAGACTTGTATATCGGAGTAATAGCGAAATCGGCCCAAAAACTGCACAAGAAGTACGAAGTGCATTTAGTAGTGCTGGTTGTAAGCCGGAAATTAAAGCGTGCCCATCGAAACAGTTAACAATTGATTTAGATGTGGCTACTCGAGATTGTGTTGAAGATGCAGTTAGACAACTCCTTGCGTGGAAGCTTTTGGATCACGCAGAAGTTTTATTTAAGCCAAATGTTC
>Ga0233431_1002247_pt1 | contig 27950 bp, 22 predicted proteins | sample SI_118_April2016_FD_179867 | JGI IMG/M metagenome (GOLD analysis project Ga0233431, IMG submission 179867) | Seawater microbial communities from Saanich Inlet, British Columbia, Canada - SI_118_April2016_200_MG | ecosystem: Environmental > Aquatic > Marine > Inlet | place: Canada: British...
AGGCATCGGGGAAGTCGCATGATTTGAGGTTGCGCATACCGACAAGCTCCCCGATCTTCTCTGTTTCCTCAACGAGCGTATCAAGATGAGGATCCATGTCAGGAACCCTTCCCCTCAACGATGGCAAGGACAGGATGTCAAACGAAGAGATTGGCTTTGCGCCCACTTTCTCAGCAACATTCATTGAATCCTTATTGTCGACCTTGACGTGACCGTAGATGAAAGAAGCTCCTGCGCCTTCCATCCCCTCGATAGCTGTACGCCACAAACGGAAGAGGCCTCGTTTCATACTGCGTCTGTAGGTTGCCTCGCCTCGGAGGTCATAGAAATAGGCGGCCCGCTCCCGTTGACCTTCGATGAACACGTCCTTGATGGCATAGGCCATGATGCCAACCAGTTTGTCGTGTTCTTCGGCAATCAAAACCTTGCTATTGTCGTGAAGCTGGGAACGATAGAAGTAGTCGTCCCGATCAATGATAATCGAGATCCCGGTTCCCTGCGGGCTCTGGGCCTCCAGCTGAAGTAACGCATTGTTGTCTTCCCGAGTTGCCTCGCGAATACGGAACATGCCAATCCTTTCTACTCGCCGATGAGGATGGTTTTCTGAGTGCGGGATATCGCCCCGTGCTCATCGATTACGACCAGGGTAACGATATACGTTCCTGAAGCAGAATAACAGTGCTCAGGCATCCAGCGGTTTGTATCCGAGCACCCCGCTGCAGAACCCGGACAGTTTGTTCCATCCCCAAAGTCCCATGCTACGTGAACAATACGTCCTGTGGGGCTGGGATCCACTGAGCCTGAGGCATCAAACCTTACACTGCTGATACCACAGGCTGAGCCTTGGACAGAAGTGAATGCTGCGACTGGTGGTGCGTTGAGAATCGGGATCGTGAAGGTGTAGGGGGATGCGCTAGCACCATCGTTGTCGCGAACCTGCAAAGTGACTTGGAAGGAGCCGTCGTCGGCGAACGTGTGTGTGAGCTGCTGGGACGATGCCACGACGATCGAATCTATCACCCATGACCAGCTCGAAATCTGACCATCAGCGTCAGACGCTTGAACTGAGAATACAATCTCGTCTGCATCTGTTGGTGCACTCGGTGCCCACGTAACGCGAGAAACAGTAGGCGCGCGGTTGGTGACAGTCACGACGAGGGGATCTGAAATTCCACTCGCCCCTTGCGAATCGGTGACGCGTACTAGAACTGTATTTTGCCCATCATCTCCGAAGGCATGTGACAACGCTGGCAGTGAAGTTTCAAGCTCGAAACTGTCTCCCCCATCAAAGCTCCACTCGTATCGTGCCAGAACTCCTTCAGGGCTTGGATCCGATGAATCAGATGCATCGAATGAGAACCTGCTGCCTGTTGGAAGCGATGAATTGGCCACCGTCAGTACAGCGGCTGGTGGGAGATTGCCTATGGTGAGGCTGGCTGTGGCTGTAGCTGTGGCACCGCCGCTATCCGTCACAGTGAGTGTGACAACCATCGTTCCATCTTGCTGATAGATATGGCTGGGCGAGTCTCTGTTGGAGCGAGTTCCGTCCCCAAAATCCCAATCCCATGCTACGATGGGGCCCTCACTGTCATGAGAGAGGTCGGAGTAGACAACGACCTCAAGCTCGTTTGGCACAAAGCTCGAAATCTGGAATTGTGCAACAGGCGCCGCATTGACTTCGACGGATCCTTTTCGCGACATTGTTTCGGATTGGTTATCGAGAACAGTAAGCTGCGGAGTGAATTGACCGCCGGATCGATACGTGTAGCTTGCGGATTGCTCTGGGCCCTGCGCGTCGAAGACGCCATCGCCGTCGAAATCCCATTGGTAGGTGACGATTACGCCATCCGGATCAAACGATTCACTGGCATCAAATGTCACGGCCTGCCCTTCATTTGGAGATTCTGGAGAGAACGACAACACAGGGATCGGCAACTGGCCAGCAATCGACACAGATTGGGTTTGAATCCCAACCTCGCCTTGTGTGTCTGTTACTGCCAAACCGACGATGTAGTCACCGAAGGTGCTGTAGCTATGAACGGCGTGGTAACCTGAACCTTCATTGCCATCGCCGAACGTCCAGTGCCAAGACACAAGTTCCGAGTCAGCGTCGCTTGATTCATCTTGGAATGTCAGCAGCGAAGCTGCGCGGGCGATCGATTGATCAGGCTTGAGAATCAGGCTGAAATCGGCGATTGGCGGCGTCGTGAGGGCCACATCTACGTTGTATCGCACGCGCGTTTGGCCGCCCTTGGAATCTGTTAGCAACAATGTAAGTATGTACTGACCGGCCTCTGAATAGGTATGGGATACGACAGCGCCTGCAGCGGTCGTTCCATCGCCAAATTGCCAAGCATAGGATTCAATGGGATCATTGGCATCGTCCGATCCCGCGGCGCTGAATTGCGCGGGCTGGCCCGGATGAGGAATTCGCGGAGTAATGATGACTTGTGCGATCGGAAGGGCATTATAGACCGAATTCTCTTCCTTGGGAGTGCCGAATAAAACCTGCGGGTTATCTTCGTCGAGAGAGGAGATGCTGCTTGCCCAGTTCTCGGGAGAATCGACCGATTGGAACTGAACTCTCTCCATCGACGTAAAAGGCGCGTTCCCGCTGTCATCGCTCCCTGCTGGCCACGTCCGCCCCGATTCTTCGGACCAGACGATGTTTGCTGTGTCGATGATTCGACCATTATCGTCAGACAGCGTCAGTACTTCACCGGAATTCGTCAAAGCTCCCTGGTAAACGAGATCTGCAGAAACTGATGGAACACTTTCATCAGATCCTCGCTCGAGCAAGTAATAGCCTGATGTTGGATCCGTCTTTGTGTGAGGAGCCAGCACACCACGTAGGCGAATGAAAGGGGCACCATCTGAGGAAACAAGAAGCCATCCTTCCAGATCAATGGATGCGTCTGTTGTGTTGAATAGCTCAATCCATTCCGATGTGTGATCTGCAACGCTCCCCGACCAGCACACTTCATTGATCACCACGGTGAGCTGGCGGCTATCAGGAGCCAGCGTGGAGATCGTGGCTAGCAGCAACAACAAAGAGAGGGCAGTCAAGATGATTGTCCGTCGTCGCATAGGCCCCCCTTTGAACTAGCTGCACGGCAGTGCCTGGCTCTAGCGTAGCACAATCCATTTTGAGGGCAAAGTGCGAATGACTGCTTAAGGAGGGACCCTAGACCCTATCTTCTTGATGGAGTGAAGCGGTCTCGTAAGCCTGAATGATGTCCGCAACAAGAGAATGACGGACGACATCTGCTTTGTTGAGACGAACGAATGAAATGCCCTTGATGTCGTTCAGAACGCTTTGCACGGCGATCAGGCCGGATTGATGGTTCTCTAGATCCACTTGTGTGACGTCTCCAGTGATGATCGCCTTGGAGTGGAAGCCCAGTCGCGTGAGGAACATCTTCATCTGCATCGAAGTTGTGTTTTGTGCCTCATCCAGAATCACGAAGCAATTGTTGAGGGTGCGTCCTCGCATGAATGCTAGTGGTGCCATTTCAATACGCCCATGTTCGACGAGCTTCTCAAATTCAGGCACGGGAATCATGTCATAGATGGCATCGTAGAGCGGTCGCAAGTACGGACTGACCTTCGCCTGGATGTCCCCAGGAAGGAAGCCCAGCTCTTCGCCTGCCTCGACTGCTGGACGCGTCAGGATGATGCGTTTGACCTTCTCTTTCTTGAGATAATCAATGGCCATTGCAACAGCCAAGTAGGTCTTCCCTGTTCCTGCGGGACCGATGCAGAATGTGATGTCGTCTTGGCGGACTGCTTGTGTGTATTTATGCTGCCCCACTGTCTTTGCGCGGATCTCTTCTCCCCAATGCGTCACACGGACGACATCAGAAAGCACACCATCGACGCCAACGCCTGCCTTGATTTGGGCAATGAGATACTTGATGTCATTCGTCGACGGATAATGCTTGCCCTGAACGAGATCCATCAACTTCTCAAACAGGGATCGAACGAGCTCTACTTCTGCAAGGTCGCCCTCAATTCGGATGACGTCCCCTCGAGCAATGATCTGTGCCTCGAATGCGTTTTCGATCTCCTTCAGGTTCTTGTTGTACTGCCCAAACAACGCAGTCGCTTCGGTGTCGTCTCTCATTTGCATCTCAATTTGTGTTGATTCGATGATCCTCAACCCCTTCCAGTGTTGCGCCTGTTCGACCCGTGATATGAACAGGGAGTATTGAGCCAATAGGAATCTGCCGATCGGAGGAGAACTTCACATAGAGATAATCGTTTGTGTACCCGCGCCAGACAGTGTCTCGGTGATCTTCAACGAGGACATCTTGTGTCGTATTGATCCGCTTGTCAAGCACAGATGCGAGTCCGGCAAGCCAATGCGCGATTAGAACTTCGGATCGTTGCCTCTTGATTTCAGGGGGCACCTGATCGACGAACCCAGCGGCCTCAGTGCCTCGTCGCTGGGAATATCTAAAGGCGTGTACGTTGATGTAGCCGACGGCATCCAGGATAGCCAGAGTTCTGGCGAAGGCGGCATCATTCTCTCCTGGGAATCCGACAATAATGTCTGTACCGAAGGTGGCGTTGGGAATTCGCGATCGGATACGGTCGATAGTCTGTAGGTAAACTGTCGCATCGTATCCGCGTTTCATGACCTCCAGGATATGGTTGTCTCCACTTTGCAGCGGAATGTGAAAGTGAGGGCACACGGTGTCGATGGAGGCACAGGCTTCGATGAGTTGAGACGTCATGCCCGAAGGATTAATAGATGCCATCCGAAGGCGAAGCAATCCTTTGAGTGAGGCAATGTCCACGACTGCGTCGGCTAGCTCTCCATGATCTGGCGCGTATTGAGCCAAATCGATTCCCGTCAGAACGATTTCCGGAAAGCCAGCTGAGATGAGCTTCGCGGCCTCGGCGCTTGCAGCCTCGATCGACTTGCTGCGCGGGTTCCCGCGCACTTGTGTGGTGCGGCAGTAAGTGCAGGCGTGGCTGCAGCCATCTTGGATCTTCAAGAATGCGCGGATTCGATGACGAGGCCCGCGAGTCCTTTCCACGGATAGCTCATCGATCGAAGAGGAAGGCATTGCTCCACAAGCACCAGACAAAGCGCGTTCGACCACGTGATGTATACGTGACTTCCAGCTGTTGCCTACGAGAAGATCGGCGTCAGCAAATCGAGTTGTGCCTTGATCCACAGCATCGGCCAAGCATCCGATGAGGATGATGCGTGCCTCAGGGTTTTCACGGCGCAGCCTTCGTGCGGCCTGTCTTGCCTTGCGCTCAGCAAGCGCTGTCACAGTACATGCATTGAGGAGTATGATGTCTGGGGACTCATTCGTCATCTCATACGTTGAAGTGAGGAGATCCCTCATCATTTCAGACTCGTACTGATTGACTCGGCAACCGAAGGTCTGAATAGAAACACGAATGACAGGCATACTAGGTATGTCTCTCGACAATGAATCTAAAAAGGTCGGCGGGTTCCTCTGGTGCAATACGCGCCTTTCTTCTAGCAATGGCCACTTGATCTTCAACAGACTCCACACCCTCAAGATCTGGCAAAAGGAGTCCACGTCGCCACCCGTTTTGAACAATCACACCGAAGCGTGAAGGATCCAGCTGATCTTCTGTGCAGGCCTCAGGCTCGGAAAGCACATCGATAGAGAGAACGAGATTGTCCAGTTCTGCCTCGCTGACGGGAGGGAAACGTGGATCTTCTGACGCGGCCTTGATTGCATTGGCGATGATTTCCTGTGCCTGCGTCTCTTGAGTCGGAGAGAACGTGCCGATGCATCCGCGCAGCTTTCCAGCCTTCTTGATGGAAACGAATACGGCCGCTTTGGCAATCCACTCCGGCGGTATGGGTTTGGGGACAGGCAGTGGTTTGCCTGTCAGAACGTAGGTGTGAATTGCCTGGGTTGCCAGACTCACCCATGGATCGATCCTCGTCGCGTCGCCTTGCTGCTCCATATCGAGCAAAGGATACTCGTGTAGCAGAACCCGTCAACTGATCCCAAACATGCGCGCCGGTTGGGACATTGTTTGACATTCTTCGATGCCTGTGATAGCGTCGAGCGTAGGGGGGATAATGAGGGGAAATACGGTTCGCAAACAGGTTTTCATCTATGCTGGAATTGCCTTGGCTTTGGCGGCGGCCGTGGTTATCTGGTTTATGCTCACGCAACGCAATGTGGACAGGCTTTTCGAAGAGGGGAACCGCGTTAATGTGCTGCTCGTGGCGCGGGACGCCTCCCAAGTTGTGGATCTTGTCTCTCTCATTAGTTTCTCCAAAGAGGACGCGGTGTTGTTCTCATTCCCCTCCAATCTGAGACTGCGAGATGCATCAGGCGCTTTTGAAACCGTCGCCACTGTTTGTGAGACGGTGGGCTTGGCCGCAGCTGCAGAAGCGATTGGAACACTGATCGGATTGGACATTCCCTTCTATATAGCGACTTCACATGAAATACTTGAATTATGGATTGGTTCGCTAGAAGGATTGACGATTGCCCTTGACGAGTCTGCTGTGTACATGGACTCAACAGCAGAACCACCACTGCGTGTGGAGATTCGTGCAGGCGATCAGGTGTTTAATGAATCTGAAGTCATCGTCTTTGCAAGTGCCCCTTCCGAGCCCGGGGATATGGGGCTCCTCAAACGCCAACAGGCGTTCCTCCGCGCGTTGTTGGATCAAGGCATCGCAGCATCCGCTTTGCGATCACTACGAAGCACGGTTCGCGATTCAGCGCTTTCCTTGGAAACCAACCTTTCGTTGGCCGACCTTCAAGAGGTGGCTCTGGTTCTGCATGATGTCCCTCAGGGTAATGTACGAGCAAACCAGCTTGTTGGAGAGATTGTGGAGATCGACGGCGTATCATACACTCAGCCCAACGTTGTGGGAACGGAACGCCTTGTTGCCGCATTGTTGAAGGGTCTTGAGCTACTTACCCCCAGTGACGTGAAGGTGGCTGTATTTAATGGGAACGGCGTCCGCCTGATGGCGCGTCGAACGGCCGATTACCTGAGCGCAAGAGGGTTCCAAGTGACGGGCATCGGAAATGCCGATGCATTTGACTATGAAACGAGCTATGTCATCGTGCTTTCTGACGAATCGAAAGCATGGGTGCTACGGGACGCGCTTCCCAGTGGAGCGCAAATCGTATTCCCCGAGACGTTTGCATCCCATTACGAAGCCTTGAGTGACTTTATTCCAGCAGGCACGGATATCGTGTTCATCGCTGGAGCAGGATTGGAGATTGAGTGAACGAAGAAATTGCATTGGTCCGCAAAGCGATCGAGATTATTGAAGACAGGAAGGGTGAAAACGTCGTCGTCATCGACCTCTCAGATGTGTCGATACCGACGAGCTACTTTGTCATCGGCGAAGCTGACAACTCCGTGCATATGAAGGCGATTGCCTCGCACTTCATGAAGAGTTTCCCGATCAAGGCACGACATCGTGAAGGATTGAGTGAACGACGCTGGGTAGTCATGGACTATGGCGACATGATTGTGCATATCTTCCACAAAGATGCGCGTGCGTTTTATGATATTGAATCTCTGTGGGCTGACCATATTGTGACGGTCGATTCGCTTCTTGCCGATGACTCAGCTGAGGCGACCGCCAGTGAGGCCGAGTCCTAGGATTTTCGATCTGGACAAATAGCGGCATAGGCACAGTACTGACACGCTCGATAGGTAGGTTCGCCGGGGAAGTTGCCCAAGCGTATGCCTGCGGCCGCGGCGTGGATGTCATTTTGTGCGCTCTTTAGCATTTTCTCAGACGGTACTGTGCTGCCGATGATCACCTCTGGCGTCAAGAAGCGAAGCTCTAACGCCCTAGGCAAGTCACCGAACAGTTGCTGATAGGCCAACGCATACAACGCCAACTGACCGCTTGACTTGGTGCGGCGAACGGCTTGCTCTGTTGTTTGAACGTCCGAAGTTTTGTAATCAATGATCGTACCTTCGCCGTCTAGGATGTCGATACGATCGAATACCCCCACCAGTCGAACATCCTCCATGGTTATGGAGAAGCGCTTTTCCACATACTGGGGGACAGAGGGCGACGTTGTCTCTGCTGTATGGAAGGCTGTGAGCGCCTTAAGGCCCTGTTGAAGACGGAGTTCCTCATGCTCGCGGCTAAGGAAGCCCTCTGTTCGCCAAGCCTTTCTGAACACATCTAGCAAGTCGCTCACAGGTGTATCCTGTTCCGCCATCCGATTGAGATGGAACACGCGGATGGCTTGATGAATGGCATTGCCATAAATAACAGCGTGATGCTGCCGAATGGGCACGCGCAACAGATGGATGTACTTGTATTTCTTGGGACAAGTCAGGAAGTCATCAATCTTGCGATGGCTGAGCGTGAGAATCTCTTCGCCCTGAGGAAACAAAACCAGCTCTTGCTGCTCGGGAATTGCTGCGTCCTTTGGTTTTCCTAGTCGTGATAGGCGAAGCAGTGGTGCGCGCCGCTCGGGCACTGCTTGTGAGGCATCCAGATCCATCGCTTCGGAAATGAACAGTGACGGCTTGCGCGCTCGTTTTCCTCCGTAATCCTGGCCGCTGGTGAAGTAGACGTCGTCTTTGGCCCTGGTCATGCCCACGTAGAAAAGACGTCGTTCTTCCTGACGATGGAAGTCAGCATCCGAAACGGTGTCCTTGACCAATCCAGGGGGCAAGGGAATGGGGTCGGCACGATTGTTTGATGGGAACCGCCCGGATACGAGACCCACCAAGAAGACGATCGGAAATTCCAGCCCTTTGGCTTGGTGGATCGTCAGGATGTTCACAGCATCGTCAGCCCACTCAGCATCTCCTACAGGCGGGTTGTCGCCAGCTTCGATAAGGTCGTCGAGGTAGTCAATAAACCAAGCGACGCGATCGTATCGGGCGACGCGTGCGAATCGTTCAATAATGGAGAACAGTCGCGCTAGGTTCTGCACGCGTTGGATGTCTCTGGGAATGGCCGAGTTGGACAAACGTTCGATCATGCCTGTTTGAGTGGACAGATATTGGAACAACAATTCGCCTGTCTTCTCTTTAGTGGATAGCGGAAGCATCACATCCAAATCATCCATCAGCTGTCCAACACGTTCCAAGCCATCAGGCTCAACATCGAGAAAGCCAGCGTTCTTTGCGAGGATGCGGAAGGTTTGTAGCAACGACTTATTCTGACGCCGGGCATAGGCAGTTACAGTGGCCAAGGTGTCCGCAGGCACTTCATAAGGTTCCGAACTGGCCAGATAATGAAGTGATAGCGTGTCACGAGGATCGGATAGCACCCGTAGAAGAGCGATGGCTGAGCGAATCTCTTCTTGGTCGTACAATCCGCGACTGCCAGAGAAGCGCCAAGGGATGTGCACAAGATTAAGTGCTCTCAAGAAAGAGTCTGCTTGGGCATTGCTGCGGACGAGGATGGCGAAGTCAGAAAAAGGTCGATCGTCTTCGGCATGTCGCGCGGCAATGGTGTCTGCGACGAAATCGCATTCCTCTTCTAGTGACTCGAAATGATGATGCAGCGGCGCACGGCCGCCTTCTGAGTTAGAGATCAGCCGCTTGGTGATGTTGGCTCGGACTTCCAGTCGATCGGGATTGTTGTTCTGAATGAGGCGATAGGCTGAATCGAGAATGGCCTGCGTCGATCGGTAATTCTCATCAAGCACGATGAGTTTCGCTTCGGGGAACGTGTCCTGGAACCCGAGGATGTTGCTGATGGCAGCGCCCCTGAACTTGTAAATTGACTGGTCATCGTCGCCACACACAGTGAGATTGCGATGGCTGGCCAATAGCTTGAGCAACTCAGACTGGGCGAAATTGGTGTCTTGGAATTCATCGACCAGGATGTAGCGAAAGCGCTTGCGATACCGTTCAAGCACTGTCGGGTGCTCACGGAACAGGCGTAGTGTCATGGTGATCTGATCACCAAAGTCGACGAAACCAGCCTCTGAGAGCAGCCGTTGATAGGCGGCATAGGTGGCAGCGAGCTCCTTTTGCTGAGCTGCCTCCTCGACGAGAACCGCATAATCCTCTTCGTCTTCCTTGCCTGCCAGATCGGCAGTCAGCCGTTCGGCGAAGGCTGCATAGTCTTCAGGTGTGACATCCTCGTCTTTCGCTCGAGAAAACAGGGACAAAAGTGAGCGCAAATGGCGCATGGGATTGCCCAGAGGCCGAAACCTCTCCAAAGGCAGATCAAACAGCCGTTCCTTGAGGAAGATTGCCTGTTCAGGTGCAGTGAGAATGCGGAAAGAAGGAGACAGCCCTAGAAGAATGGCATTCTCACGCAACACGCGATCGCAAAACGCGTGGAACGTTCCGATCTGTGCCTCGACATAGCCATAGGGAACCAGTAAGTCAACCCGCTCCTCCATTTCAGCAGCAGCTTTCTCTGTGAATGTGAGGGCAAGGATCTCGGCGGGGCGAGCCAGCTTTTCAGCGATGAGCCAAGCAATACGCCGCGTGATGGCTGTGGTTTTGCCCGTACCCACGCCAGCTACGATGAGCAGCGGTCCATCACCATGCGTAACTGCCTCACGTTGTGCGGGATTGAGATCCTGAAGAAGTTCCATAGGACTGAGTATAGTGGCTGGTGAAACCAACGCACAATGCTCGTTAGCCCAAGGAATAGGGTGGGCATAGTGCCCTACTGCAGGCAATGAAGCGAGCTGTCATCGCGCGCTCCCGATTTCTCCTGAGAGCGGGTTTACGAGGGACAGCCATGCAGGTTCGATAGGCAACGCCGCCAGGCTTGTCCCTGCTAGGGGGCTCACCTGTTGAGGCGCTACTCCTCAGGCACGAGAAGCCACAAGAGGATGTACACCCAGAACCCGGCAGTTGCGCAAAGGGCGAAGACGAAGAACAAGATTCTGACGAGCAATGGATCGATGTTGAAGTGCTCGGCCAATCCTCCACATACTCCGGCGATTCGGCGATTTGTCTTGCTGCGATGAAGCTGTGATGAACTCATGTCGATCTCCTTCCGCGGGCCTTGCTCGGGAAATCATACCGCGTTGATGCGGTATGCATCACGTGAGCAGTGCGTGGTTGTTTCCACCATCCTCCTACGCAGCGCTTGGGTTGGTGGCCGTTGGAGAGCTTCCCATGTTCAGACTGGCCCAGGTTGCGGGCTCAAGGCCAATCCGTCGATTTGCCAATTCTGTGGTGTGGACGTATGCTCCACCAATTCTCGGGACGACTTCATGTTCATGAGAACTAGAAGGTGACGTTCGTGAATGGAATACTTGCAGTTGGTTTGGCAATCCTGCTGGGCTATGTCTTAGGAGAGATTGTTCGTAAAATCGGTCTTCCCCGCGTGAGCGGCTACATTGTTGCTGGACTATTGTTGAATCCAAAGATCACAGGCTTCGTATCTGCGGGATTTTTGGAGTCCATGGGAACGGCAACAGACTTTTCGCTTGCCATTCTCACGTTTGCGATTGGCGGAACGCTCGCAATCGCCTCACTCAGGGACCTTGGAAAGAAAATTCTATTCATTGCACTCGGTGAGGCCCAGTTGTCTGCCTTGCTTGTGACAGTAGGATGCCTTGCTACGCTGCCGTTCTTGCTGCCCAATGCAGGCGGTTTCATGACGACGATTGCCCCCCTAGCCATCCTGCTTGGCGCTCTTGCTTCTCCGACGGACCCGTCTGCAACCCTGGCCGTTGTCCGGCAGTACAAAGCCAAGGGCATGGTGACCTTTAGTATTATGGCGTCGGCTGCCTTGGATGACGCGCTCGGAATTGTGAACTACAGTCTTGCTGTGGTCGTTGCCACGGTGTTGGTAACCCATCATTTGGAAGGAATTGGGACGATCCTTGAGCCTCTGATATCTATTGGCGGTGCCGTGGGATTAGGTGCTGCTGCCGGACTAGCCTTCCGGTTTGCGCCGAAATGGCTACGAGGTGACAACGATGGCCTGCAAATCGCCCTACTCCTAGGGCTTCTGGGTCTTTGCTACGGTGTGTCGTCGCTGTTGGATCTCGATCAATTGCTTGCCACGATGATCATGGGGATGACTATCGTCAATACGTCGAGGCAAAACGAAAGGCATCATATTTTCCATTTGCTTGAAGAGTCGATTGAACCGATTGTTTTCATCGTGTTCTTCACGATTAGCGGCATGCTGCTGGATGTGGCTGTACTCATTCAGTATTTGCCCGTCGTCCTAGTGTTCGTTGTCTTTCGATCCATTGGCAAGCTTGTTGGAGCGAATGTGGGGGCTCGATTAGGAAAAGCATCTCGCAATGTTCAGCGCTATACAGGATGGGGGCTCATCCCTCAAGGCGGAATTGTCATTGGCCTTGCGCTTCTTCTTCAGCAAGAGCCAGTTCTGGCCCCAATCAGTCACATCCTGCTCAACGTCATTATTGGAGCCACTGTCATCCATGAGTTGATTGGTCCTCTCACAGCCAAGATCGCCATCATGAAATCTGGCGAAGCCAATCAATAACTGATGTTGTGTTAATCCTTGTGGAGAATGTTTGCATGCATTCTGGGAGAGAGCCATCGCTTGACGTCGGAGCGCCTGTGAGTGGGCGTATAAATGCTCCGAGCCAGAGACTAGCCCCTACGGCACTTCTAAGCGGTGTTGACCTATCCAAGTAAAAAGAGGAAGCCGAAGCTTCCTCTTTCGAATCTCTCTACTGCCCTGGGGCAGTCCTGTCCATAAGAACAGTCCCGCTCATTGAGCAGTCTGACGCGTGAAGCGTTACTTCTTCGCTTTCGCGACCGTATCTTTGAGGTTCTTACCGGCTTTGAACGCAGGAACGGTCTTTGCGGGTGTCTTGATCCGCTGACCGGTCTGAGGGTTCATCCGGGTCGTTGCTTTGCGTTTGCGCGTTTCGAATTTTCCGAACCCCGTAATGATCACTGGTTCGTTCTTCTTTAGCGCAGCCGTAACCACTTCCACCACACCATCCAGAGCTGCTCGAGCATCCTTCTTGGTGAGTCCCGTTTTCTTCGCGAGTTTCTCGACGAGTTCTGCCTTGTTCACGTCTACCCCCTTGGGTTATGAGAATCTGGCGCCAGTATAGCAATGAAGAGTATCGTTGCCAAGTCTGCATTGTAGAATACCTGCGGGTTTGCTGGATTGCGCAGCCGGAAACGGCCTATTCATACGGGTTTCATGAAGACTGGAAGAAACATGGTGATTCGGCCCAAGGGGCGGCAGTTTGCGCAAATTGCAGCGCTTCCGCTCGTTTGCGGAAGCGCTGCACTGCTAGAGTTTCGGTTTCAGCACTAGCCAAGCACGGGCTTCAGTGCTTGCTAAGCACGGGCTTCAGTGCTTGCCAAGCACGCTCTCGAAGGCGTCTTCGAGGATGCTCATTCCCTCGTCAATCTGCTCATCACTGATAACGAGTGAGACAAGCACGCGAAGCACATTCCCCTGCAATCCAGCCGTTGGGAAAAGGGCGCCGTTATTCAAGGCAGCTATCGCGATCTTTCCAGTGAGCTCTTTGGCGGGCTCCTTGGTTACGCGATCTGTAACAAGCTCCATGCCTACCATGGCACCAAGTCCGCGAACATCACCGATGACATCATACTTGTCAGCCAGTTGCTGGAAGCGCGCCTTGATTCGATCACCGACATGTGTGGCTCTTGCTAGCAGCTGTTCTTCATCGAGTACTCGGAGAACTTCTAGGGCTGCGCGGCAGGCGAGCGGATTGCCGACATAGGTTCCACCGATTCCACTTGGGACAGGGGCGTCCATGATGTCAGCCTTGCCAACGACGCCAGACAGCGGAAGACCCGAACCCAACGACTTGGCCACGCAGATGAGGTCGGGTTGCATGTCGAAATGCTCGTAGGCGAAGAATTTGCCAGTTCGCCCTATTCCCGTTTGCACTTCATCCACAGCCAAGACGAAGCCGTACTTGTCTGCGAGTTTGCGCATGGCTGGCAGGAACCAGGCTGGGGGTACAAGAAATCCGCCTTCGCCAATGACTGGCTCTACAACCATCACAGCGACTTCCGAAGGATCGACCAAGGAAAGCAACGTTCGCTCGATGTCCTCAGCTGTGATCGAATTTCGGTACTCATACGGGTAGGGCAACCTGTACACGTCTGATGCGAAGGGGCCAAAGCCCATCTTGTAGGGTTTTGCTTTGTGGGTCATTGTCATCGCCAACAACGTGCGGCCATGAAATGCGTTGTCAAATACGAGCACAGCCTTGCGCTTGGTGTAGGCACGGGCGATCTTGACAGCGTTCTCTACGGCCTCGGCACCGCTGTTGAAGAAGGCAGCCTTCTTTGGGCCATCAATGGCCGTGTGCTCGCACAGCTGTTGTGCTAGCTCAATAAACGGAGCATAGGGGACGGCTGTGAAATCTGTATGCAAATAGTCGTCGATCTGGTCTTTCAGAGCTGCGACAATACGACTATGACGCTGGCCGACAGCCAAGCAACCCCATCCACCAGAGAAATCGAGGAAACGATTGCCATCCAAATCCTCAATGATGGCGCCCTCTGCTTGCTTCACGATGAACGGGGCATACGTCTCCAATGGTGCCGCAACATACTTATCCTTGATTGCAAAAACTTCAGCCGATTTGGGGCCGGGTAGTGCTGTTTGAATCCGGGTAAATTGGCGATCGATCATCGTCCCTCCTCTGGACCTATTTGGTATTCGGGCACGGTTGTAAGGCACAACCTCCACGATGTGGAGGCAATGTCAAAACCGCAACCTCCACGATGAGAGGCCTGTTCAAGCCACAACCTCCACAATGGGAGGCCTGTTCAAGCCACAACCTCCACAAAGTGGAGGCATGGTACTAAATCGCAGATAGGGTGGCAATGACGAGGAGTGCTCGCGCGAGACTAATCAACGATATGAATGCGCCCTGGAGGGATCATGGTAACCTTGAAATCCAATCCTTCGTGATGGCCGCTGGCTGCTTTTAGCTTCTTCAACTGAGCCTTATAGCGACTAGAGATGTGCATGCAGTACAGCTCCTTCTTGACGCGTGCTTCGCGGGCACAGGCGATGGCCTCAGCCAAAGTTGCATGCTTGTACTCCTTGCGATCGCTTTCATCGAGGAACGTTGTGTCGTGACACAGAACTTCAGTGTCAGCGACATATGCGGGATTGATTCCTACAGAGTCGCCACCATAGGAGAACAGTTTCTGATGATAGTCCTCTGAGATGGCTGCCCGGCCTTCTGATTTCACCTTGGCTACGATGTCTTCTTGAGGCAGTCCGGAGAATTCCGGCTTCAGGCGATGGCGGATTTCCACAACGTTGTATCCGAGAGATACTTCATTGCTTACGTGTTTTGTCGGGAAGGCCTCAACGTAGCGTGGCATTTGGCAATCAAGTAGTTCGACACGATCGCCTGGCTCGAGGGGTATCCATTCCAGCTGGTAGCCCAAGCGGCGATTGGTGCGCGAGATGAACCGAATCATCTCAGTGATGAGAAAATTGTCCTTGGGGTAGTACACCGACAACGCCTTCTCTTTGTCGCCCATCGCCGTGTTACGGATATTGACCAAGCCGATGAGACCGCTGATATGATCGGCATGCCCATGCGAAAGGAAAATCCGGCGAATGGCGAATGACTTGTTGCCCAATATGGAGCTAGCGCCTTCACCTGCATCGAACAAAATGCGATCTGCGCTGTAGTAGATCCAGGTCGAGTACAGCGCTTTGGAGTACATCAACAATCTCATAGGTCGTCCCTCATTTCCAGTACAATCGGCGTTCCCGCGATCACAATCGCGCGGGTTGGGGAATTATACTCGGTGAATGGGCAGTGGAAAACCTGATGGGAACCGGAATGTAATGTACATCATTGTTGCTTAGCGGTTTCTTTCCTAGAATCCTACTAAGGAATGGAGGCAGTGGATGATCGAGCTTCGGCTAATCCGTGAGCACTATGGAGATATTGAAGCGCGTCTGAGGACGCGCGATTCGTCTGTTGATTTGTCAGAAATTCTAGGCCTTGATGAGCGAAGGCGCGAGCTGATAGCAGACGTGGAGCGCCTGAAAGCAGAACGCAATCAGGGGTCGCAGGAAGTCGGACGACGGAAACGTGATGGCGAAAACGCTGATGATTTGCTGGCGAGTTTGTCGGAGCTCTCGAATCGCGTCTCCTCATTGGATGAGGATCTTCGTGACACACAAACACGAATCGACGACCTATTGGCGCTGCTTCCGAATATCCCTCATGACTCGGTCCCAGTTGGGGCCAAAGATGACTATATTGTTCTCAAGACTGTAGGCGCAAAGCCAGAGGCATCTTTCCCAATCAAGAACCATCTGGAGCTGGCGGAAGCCAAAGGTATCCTCGATTTCCCTCGTGCGGCGATGATTGCTGGGGCGAAGTTCCCCATGTATGTTGGTGCAGCCGCCCTGCTGGAAATGGCATTGATTCAATTCATGTTCTTCAGACACGCGAGTCGCGGATATGTGCCAGTGATCCCGCCATTCATGGCCAACTCCAAGAGCTTCTATGTTTCAAGCCAATTGCCAAAATTCGCGGACGACATCTATCGTTGCGAGCGTGATGATCTCTATCTAAACCCGACAGCAGAGAGCTTGCTGGTGAACTTGCATCAGGACGAGATTCTGGAAGCCTCGGAGTTGCCGAAGCAATACGTAGCTTACACGCCTTGTTTCCGCCGTGAGGCCGGCAGCTATGGCGAGGAAGAGCGCGGACTGATTCGCATGCATCAGTTCAACAAGGTGGAGATGTTCAAATTCACCACCCCTGAGTCGTCTTACGATGAGTTGGACAACGTGATCGCCGATGCCGAAGCCGTGCTTCAAGCACTCGGTATGCACTATCGCGTAGTGCTTCTCACCACACAAGACATGGCGCAGCAAGCGACCAAGACCGTCGATTTGGAGGTCTATCTTCCTGGGCAGGGTCGTTATTACGAAGTCTCTTCTTGCAGCAATTGCGAAGCGTTCCAGGCTCGTCGTGGCAACATCCGCTATCGACCTGCACCCGGCGAGAAGCCGCAATTCGTCCATACACTGAATGGATCTGGATTGGCGACCTCGCGTTTGATGGCAGGCATACTGGAGAACAACCAGTGTGAAGATGGATCTGTGCGAATTCCTGAAGTGCTGCAATCGATAGTGGGAGCCGAAACCCTATGACCGAACCGCTCGTTGTTGCTCATGGATTGTCCAAAACATTCCGATCACGAAAGGGGCCTGTTCATGCGGCTGCTGATGTGAGCTTTGAATGTCAGGCTGGTGAAATCTTCGGCCTACTTGGACCCAATGGTGCGGGCAAGACAACAACGCTTCGAATGCTGGCGACCATCCTTACCCCGACTTCTGGGAAGGCCTCGCTGGCTGGATTTGATGTAGCATCACAACCTGGATCTGTGCGCGAGAATATTGGTTTTCTTGCGACTGAAACGGGATTGTACGATCGGTTCACAGCGCGTGAAACGCTGCGGTTCTTTGGTCGGATTAACCAGTTGGACAATGACGAGATTAGGAAGCGATCAGACGAGATATTTGAGACCTTGGACATGATCGAGTTGGCAGACCGCCGAGTGGGGACTTTCTCCACTGGCGAGAAGCAGAAACTGTCTCTGGCTCGAAGCATTCTGCATGATCCGCCAGTACTCATTCTTGACGAGCCGACGTTTGGCTTGGATGTCATGTCGGCGCGAACTGTGGTTCGCACGATTGAGATGTTCCGAGAACAGGGGCGCACGATCTTGCTGTCAACGCACGTCATGAGTATCGCTGAGAAGCTTTGCAATCGAATTGCCATCCTCTACAAGGGGACGATTCACGCAATTGGCACGCTAGATGAATTGAAACAACAGTTTGGTGGCGAGGATCTAGAAGAAGCCTTTTTCGCTGCCGTTGGAAACGAAGAATAGAATTGCACAAGCGAGCGGGACGCTGATTTCCCGATCGCACAATGGAATGAGATCTTAAGGAGGCAATGATGGGCAGGAAGGTCGTAGCTACAGCGGTAGCGATGTTTGCTGTCGTGCTTTCGGTCGTCCTGGTGGGGGGGCAAGTCGGAAGTGGTGGATTCCTTTGGTGGGGGAATCATGAACCGATCTATATCTATGGAAACGACGGATTCACTGTCGATAACGGCGTCTTCTCAGGTACCGGGACCTGCGACGATCCGTATATCATCGAAGGTTGGCGCATTGACCAACCTCCGGCAGACTACGGCATCTATATCGACCATACGACAGCTTGTTTCATCATTCGCGATTGTGTCATTGAAGGAACAACTCAAGCTGGTATTTACTTCAATACAGTCAAGAACGGCCGTGTGGAAGATACGCAGATTGGTCTGTCCGATACGGCCATCTATCTGCTCGACTCGTCTTTCAACATTTTCGAGCGAAACGTGATCGCTGAGAGCAAGTATGGCGTTGTTGCTGCAGCAATGTCGAGGGACAACATCTTTACTGGGAACACGTTCCTGGACAATGGCCTCAATGGTCACGATCCGCATCGTCGCAACCAATGGGACCTCAACTGCATCGGAAACTACTGGAGCGACTATGTGGGCTATGACGGAGATGGTGACGGCATTGGCGATATCCCCTATTACGCTCTCTATGACAAATACCCGCTCATGTCTCCTTCTGTTGAATGGACGCGCGTAGCGCCTGCTGGACTTTCTTATTCAGGCAATCAAGTGTCCCCGGATGGATCACTGGTTGTGTCTTCGTCAACGCCGATTTCGTTGTCAGCCCTCGATCCAGGTAGTGGACTGGCTGAGATTCAGTACTCGATTGATGGCAGCCCTTGGATGGTCTATTCCAGCCCCTTCTATCTCGTTGGGGAAGATGGACCCCAGAAGTTGATTTACTATGGCATTGACTTCCTAGGCAACGCGGAACAACAGCGAACCGTCAGATTTGTGCTGGACAATCATCCTCCGATGACGGAAATCGAGATTGGAGAGCCCAAATACGAGGATGCTCGCGGTACATGGGTGACATCAAAATCTCTATTCACCTTAAACCTCGTACAGCAGTCGACGTATGGCACCACACAGACGTTCTTTAAGATCGATGGTCGCGGATGGCAACGTTACTCCAGGCCGTTCACGATTACTGGTGCCGACGGACCGCATCAAATCAGCTACTACAGCATGAATGCATCCGGCGTTACCGAAGATCTTAAAACGATCATCATTATTAAGGATGATGCGCCTCCCAGCACTCGGGGGGCGCAGGCTTCCTCTGCTGGCCCATCGACAGTTGTCACGGTCGGACAGCCTGAAACGAAGCCGGTTGAGGTTCAACCGGCGCCGGTCGTTGAACCAGCTCCTGTCGTGGTCGAACCAGAGCCAGTCGTGGTTGAGGAACCAGTCGTCGTCGAAGAGCCAGTTCTCGAAGAGGAACCGGTAGTTGAGGTTGAACAACCGGCGACAGAGATCGAACAACCGGAGGCGGACGCCGAACTGCCCGTAGATACCGACATTGAGTCCACTGTGCAAACTGACTCCGAAACAAACTAAGAGAGAGAAACGAAAACACTATGTGGAAAAATGTTCGCCTGCTGTTCTCAAAAGAATTGCTGGGTGCGGTGAGAGATCGCCGTACCCTCATCATGACTGTCTTTTTCCCGTTGATCTTTTATCCGCTCATCTTGTCCGTGATGGGGCGGTTCAACGAGGCGGAGCGTGTTCGACTGGAGACACTGACGCCTGCAGTCATTCTGGTGGATCAGACAGGCGATGCTACCTTCCAATCGGAGCTTCAGCAGTCGGATGCCTTCTATTGGCTTCGCGAAACTTCTGTGGAGGAAGCAGTAGACGCCTTGCGCGATGAGCAGGGGAATCTGGTCATGGCCGTATCCAAAGAGTCCGGCGGAGAAGGCATCGGGCTAGATGTCATCCTCTATTACGACCAATCAGATCAATTCGCCTATGCAGCAGCTGAACAGGTAAGGGGCTTTCTCGAAGCCTATCTAAGGCGTGTGGTTGAGGGCAAACTTGAGGAATTGGGAATCGACTACGAAACCCTCTCGCCACCGATGACGATTGACACCATCGACGTCGCTACGGGCGAGTCGATAGGCCGAATGATTCTCAGTCGATTGCTGCCCTATTTCATGGTGCTTGCCATCTTGACCGGTGCAATGGGATTGGGAGCTGAGATTACGGCAGGTGAGAAGGAGCGGAGCACGATTGCGACGCTGTTGGTATCGCAATTGTCGCGCACGGAGATTGTGTTGGGCAAATTCTTCACAGTCCTAACGGCATCGCTTATGTCATCGCTGCTCTCTGCCGTTGGCCTGTTGATTGGTGTGCGCTTCTTTGGCGGAGGGCTATCGCCTATGGGAGCTGGCGGCGCTGTTTTCAGTCTCGACCTAGCCGCTTTCGGATGGATGCTCGTCGTCTTGATCCCTTTAGCCGTCATCCTAGCAGCCCTGGTGATTATCGTTGGATCCTACGCACGCAGCCAAAAAGAGGCGAGCACGTTCCTGCTCCCCATCTACATGGTGATTGTGCTCGTAGGCATGGTGTCGATGACGGGAACTGTAACCTTTGAGGGCGCTCGCTACCTTATTCCAGTGGCCAATTCTCTCTATGCGCTACAAGCCATCATCCTCGGTGATGCGGCACTACAAAACCTGCTCTACACATTGGCATCCAACGTCATCTCAGGCGCCGTTCTCATCGCTGCAGCAGTCCAACTCTTTAAACGAGAAGCCGTCCTGTTCAGGAGCTAGAAGCACACTCTCGCAAAGCCGCAAATGAACCAACTACAGGCGATGTCAACACCATTCTCCCGCAGAGGCGCGGAGACGCGGAGGGGAATGCAAGATCATTTGCAGGGGAAGTGCTGAAACCAAACGCGAACACCATCTCTCGCAAAGCCGCAAAGGACGCGAAGAGACCCACGAGCCAAACACAGACGAACAATCCAAGGTCCAAGTCCATGAATCTTCTCCCGCAGAGGCGCAGAGACGCAGAGGAAATCATAGAAAACCCGTACTTGGGGAACTGCTGAAACAACAATCAAGAGCTGCTTCTCGCAAAGCCGCAAAGAACGTGAAGGAACCAACTACAGGCGAATATCAACGCAATTCTCGGGCAGAGAGAAGCAAGTGAACCTGTACAGGGGGAGATGCTGCAGTCACGACCGCGCGTTTTCGTTCGCTTGGCTACTCTTCAAGTCTGTTGACGATTCGGACGATACCATCCTTCATGAGACCCTCGCCGAAATTGAGCAGGAAGCCAAGTTTCATCCCTGCTAGCCGAAGATAGGTCAGAAGTTGCTTCTTGCTGGCGTTGTTAAGGTTCTCTACGGATTTGATCTCAAGAATGATCTTGTTGTTTACCACAATGTCGGCTCGAAATGCTTCCTGAAACTGAATTCCGTTGTACTCGATCGGGATAGATACCTGCCGGGCCGCCCTTAGTCCACGTTGCACGAGCACTCTTGCTAGCACGATTTCGTAAACTGATTCGAGAAGACCCGATCCCAACTCGCGATGGATTGACAGAGCAGAATCAACGACTACTCTTCCAATCTCATTCTCATGCATCCTTGGCGTCCTTTGCGACTTTGCGAGATACATGCATTCTAGGTATTTAGGCGGGAATAGACGAATTGTTCGAGGCTAAACGTTCTGGCCGCGGCTGTATTTCTTGACGGCTTCGTCTGTGCGGCGTTTGGCGTCATCGTCGCGGAGTTTGCGACGCTTGTCATAGGTCGTCTTGCCCTTGCCCAAGCCGAGTTCGACTTTCGCCTTGCCGCGTGTGAAATAGATGCGTAGGGGAACCAATGTGTAGCCGCGCTCTTGAAGCTTGATAGAGAGTTTGCGGATTTCTTGGCGATGCAGAAGTAGCTGACGATCACGCAAGGATTCCACATTGTGGCCCGCGCCTTGCTCGAAAGGTGCAATATGCACGCCCTTTAGCAGGACGGTCCCGTCGTGGATGACTGCGTAGCCATCCTGCATCGAGCAACGGCGATCACGGAGGGATTTTACCTCCGTGCCTGTCAGCGAGATGCCCGCTTCGTAGGTATCCTCGATAGCGAACTCATGACGAGCCTTGCGATTGGTTGCGACGACATTCGACATAGTGCATTGAGACTAGCGCAGTGATTGATTGTCTGCAACCTGAGTGGTTTGTGAACCTCAATGTTGGCGGCTAGGATGCAGTCATGAATATCGCAGTGGCAACAGAGAATCCAGTCAAAATCCGGGCCGTGGAAGAAGCTCTGGCAGAGGCATTTGCCAATGCGCAGATCACCATTCAACAGTTGGCCCTAGATCTAGGCTTGCCAGAACAGCCAATGAATGAAGCGATTGCAATAGGAGCGCTGGCCCGCGCAAAGGCTGCACAGAAGCAGCTGGGTGCCGATTTCGGTATTGGTATTGAAGCTGGACTCATGCAGCTTCCTGGAACATCACAGTGGTTGTCAGTACAGGTTTGCGCCATTGTCGATGGCTCAGGACGCAGCTCAGTTGGACTGGGGCCAGGATATGAGTTGCCCCAACCTATCGTAGAGGCTGTATTGGCCGGCGAATCATTGCGCGATGCATTTGAGCGATTGCTTGCTCAAGAGGATCCAGACCGACATGGGGCCGTTTACTATCTCTCCAACGGATTGCTTGATCGGGCAGCGCTGACTGTTCAAGGCATTCGAATGGCGATTATTCCATGGCTGTCTGCATAGTCTGGATCAGAGATCGGATGGAGGTTTGTGGTTGGACATCCGTCCCATCGAGTAGCGACAGAGACGCGCGATCACGCGGACGCCCCTCTCTCAGTGCTTCTGAGCAAACGTCTATACTTTCCGGCAGGAGAAATTATTGAACATGCATGCATTCGATATACGACGTCGCAGGAGGCCAAGGATGAAGACAACGCGTTGGAGGAGCCTAAGACTTACCCTGATGCTTGTTGGGTTTATGGTATGTGTTGCCCCTATTGCATTGGGGCAGCAGGCAGTCAATCTTCCTTTGGGGGACGATTTCGTCGCTCCAGAGGAACGAGTACTTGCCCAGCAGATCACAGTGAGTGATATTGATTCGCAGCAAGCGGATGACACGGGAGTTAACGAAGCCGGAGTATGGGATACTACTGGCGGCAGTGCCATCGGAGATGGGGGTGGCTGTGCGGTTGAAGATACAAATGACAATCAGCATCTCCTAGAAAATTTCGCCTTCAACATTCCAGCCAATGCCACCATCCTCGGAATCGAAGTACGGATTGACGGATCCGTAACCAATGCTGGCGATGGCGTCGATGTAACGCTGATTAGCGAAGATCAGCCCACCCCCAAAACCCTCTCTGCTGCACTAGATGTTGGTGTTTGTGACGCCAACAACATTACCAATGTCGGCGGAGACGATGAGCTTTGGGGACGTAGCTGGACGAGGGCCCAGATCAACACAGGCCTTGATGTCCGATTGAGTGCGGACCTCACAGCGACTGAAGAAGTTACAGTTGACCATGTTGAGGTCTACGTCTATTACGCAGTTCCGCAGGATCTTAACTCGCTCAGAATCCGCAACATAGCCGTACTTGATGATGCAGTTCTGGGTGAAGACATCTCCCGTATTGAAGTGGTTCGTGTCAGTGATAACAGGATCATCGATACGGAATCGACTTCAGCCAACTTGAATCGCTTCACCACGGATGGTGTTCCAATCACTATCTCGGCAACGTATCAGGAGTTCATAGGTACTGTCGAACTGGAGATTTATGTGACCTTGCGGGATTCGGTTCCACTGTCCAAGGAATTCCGCCTTGGCGATACTGAAGTCACTGTGGGTGTCGCAAATGTCGACGTTGACTACACCGATCCGGGTGTAGAAGCGGCACTGTTCATTATTGGTCCTGTACCCGACATTGGTTTTGATGGTCAGGTGAACGATGCCACGGTCTATCCGGGCCAACGCTTCCTCGCTGGCCGGGTCAATATCGATGCGACCTTCACGCCGTTCGAACTGACGATAGAGGAAGTTGTACTCGAGAATATCACTGTAGCAGGTACGCAGTTGATCGGTACGTATGTCGACGCCATTGAGATTCGACGCGCGAGCGATGATGCTCTTCTCGGCAAGGCGACCTCGACAGAGATTGGAAAGCTGACGACAACGGGCACAACAGTCGATACTACCAATAACGAAGAAATCTCGCCGTATAGATCGGTATGGCTGGAGATCTGGGTGACATTGGATTCTGATGCCCCAACGGGGCAGTGGCTTCAACTCAATGCCAATATTCTGATCAATGGTGTCAATTTCCTCGCGGGTGATGATGTCCCTGTGGGCGATGTGGCTCCTCTCTTCGAAACAGGCGAACCTGGAGGATTCGAGGAAGTCGAGAACCTCGATCTAACAGGGGGACGCGTTTTCTCGGGCCAACGCTTCCTTGCGCAGCGAATACGGCTCCAAGATGATGACCTGGACCCCTACAATGTGACAATCAACTCCTTTGCTGTCGAAAACGTGGCTGATGCCGCGACACGACTCGCTGAGAATCAGGTCGCAAAAATCGAGCTTGTTCGAGCACGAGATGGCGCCTTGATGGGTGAGATCACCAATACATCTGGATTGAATGCTGGTGGTGTTCGCGTATTGACGCCATCATCCAATCTGGCATCTGATGACACCGAAGAGGTTGTGGAAGTGTGGATAACGCTTGAGAGTAGCGTACCTCATGATCGAATCATTCGTCTTGAAACAGTCGTCTGGCATACCGAAAACTCGAAGACCTTCGGCTATCCACATGATATTGGACCGGATAGCGCCGAGTTTGAGACAGGTCCTACTGTCGGCGAAGGGTTTGAAGAAGCAGCAACGACGGCCTTGGCCAACAAGGAAGTCTTCCCAGGCGCGCGATTCCTTGCGCAGCGATTGAAGCTCGAAGACGACGATTACGACCCCTATGACGTATACATAACATCGGTGATGGTGCGGAATATGGCGCCGAATAGCCGATTGGCAGACAGTAACGTGGCCCGCCTTGAGGTTCGAAGGAAATCAGACGGCGCGTTGATGGGGGAATTCATTGACCCCGTTGGCTTGAGCCTGGCTGGTGTGCGAGTTGCGATCACCGCCAATGACTTGGTGCTAGATGACTCCATCGTAGAGTTGGAGATTTGGGTGACGCTCAACGAGATCGTTCCGCTCGGGCGCAAAATGCAGCTTGAGTCGATTGTTTGGCATACCGAAGGTACGGTAACTTTCGAGGTCGACCCGTTGACAGGACCTGCGGCGTTCACGACAGCTGAGGGCGATCCACCGACTGGTGTTGATTTTGCCTGGGCGCCCGAGTTGCCTGCATTCGAAGCCGAAATCACCTTTACGCCGGCAGCCGGTATTGCAGACCCTGAAGGTGCGATTGCCAATGCAACGTTTGCTTGGGATTTCGGAGACGGTACGGCAGTAGAAGAGACAACGGGTGGGGCGGATGTGCCGCATACCTACGCTACTGGAGGTACCTTCACGGTCGAATTGACGGTAACGGGCGAAGACGGCTTGGCGAGTACGGAGACCCATGACGTTGTTGTCGAGGGACCTCCGACGATTGCCCCTGTTATCGACGAAATCACAGCTACGCCTGCGAGCCCGGCGATTGCTGCAACAGTCGATTTCGCTGTGACAATCACAGATACAGATCAACCAGCAGCATCGGCATTCGACTATGCGTGGGATTTCGGCGATGCAGATGACACAACCAGCACTGATGCGGCGCCATCCTTTGCATATGCTACGGCCGGAACCTACACCGTGACGTTGACAGTTACGGATGATGACGGCAACGAGGTCACGGATACATTGAGTGTTTCCGTCGGTAACGAGCCGCCGACGATTGGCGGGTTGACAGCGACGCCGACAGCGCCGAATACGGGTGACAATGTCGCCTTCGAGGCGACAGGTACAACAGATCCTGACGATGATGCCATCGATCACTACGAGTGGGATTTCGATGATGGTGTTACGGATATTGCTGGCACGGCAGACAGCTCACATATCTATGGTGCCCCTGGGACGTACACCGTCTCGGTCGTAGCCGTGGATGCTCGCGGTGGCCGCAGTGTGGCAAGGACGTTGCAGATTACCGTGGCAGGGCCGACACGCGTTGTCATGCGCGCCTATCCAAATCCAGCCGCGACTACGGCAACAATGAGTTACTTCTTGCCTGATGGAGCTACGGATCCGCAGTTGCGAATCTTTGATCTCAATGGGAAGCAGATGTTGCGACAAACTCTGCCTATTGGAGCGACAGAGTTTGAATGGAATCTACGAGATGACGAAGGAACAGCCGTATCGAGTGGCTTGTACCTTTGCATGATTACGGCAACAAGCGCGCAGGACAGAGCGATTACGTCCGACGTGTTCAAATTGCTGGTTGCACGATAGGGAGGGAGTCATCGTGAAGCTATCGAAAGTACTGATCTTGGTGGCGATCCTCGGGCTTGGGATCGGTGTATCAACGGCTGCTCAACAAGCAACGACTGTGCTTGATATTGATCCAGGTGTGTCCATGTTGGGAGCCGGAGCAGCAGGGATTTCCGTTGCCAATGGTGCGGAAACCCTCTACTACAATCCGGCTTCACTTGCCGCTCTACCGGGAATCAGCTTCAGTTCGTTCTATGCCTCGTATCTCGGATTGGCAAACTACTCAGCTCTTGCCTTGACGTTCCGAAATTGGGGCTTGGCCGCGCTTCTGCTTGATTCAGGCGGAATTGAAGGATATGACACGGAAGGGTCCCCTACGGGAACCCTTTCCTACAAGAACACGGGAATCTTGTTTGGAGTAGGTTTTGATCCGAGCAGCCTCCCATTCATTCCTGACATGGCATTCGATTTCTCGATTGGGGCCCGTTTTAAGTACGTCTCCGTCCAAATCGCTGAAGAGACAGGAACTGGGTTCTCAGTCGATCTTGGATTCCGTACAACGATTCCAGACATGAATCTCGGTCCTCTGTCTGCAACTGACATGGCCTTTGGTTTCACCGCAGTGAATCTGTTTGGCGGTGTCAACTATGATGTGGTGGCGGAAGATTTCCTGATGGATCTCAAGTTGGGGGCATCGGCGCGACTAGCTGACGTTTTCTTTCTGGCCCTCGATCTGCACTTGGGCGGATCTGCTCAAGTGGGAATTGTGTATTCGCCCGTTCCGACTCTCGATTTGCGCGTGGGCGTAATCTCAAGCGGAACCGTTTCACTCACCGCCGGTGTGGGCGTCAACGTTGAGGGATTCCTCATTGATTACGCATTTGTGAGTCACCAGCTTGGAGGTACACATCGTGTGTCTCTGACGCTTGATTTCTCAAGCCTGGATATTGCAGCAATCAGCCGTTCCATGAGGAATATCCTTCCGTAGTACGAATCACACATCGAAAACCATTCGAATGACTCCCAAGAAGCGGGAGAGCCTCGGCTCTCCCGCTTGCTTTTAATCGGTCCTTGTGAAACAACACACTGCGGGAGATGGTTTTCGCCTCTGGCCTACAGCCAGGCAACGCGCGCCTTCACCGCTTACTCAAGGTGCCAAGTTCGCCAAGAGATGCCTCAGTTCTTGTTCTTTCCCTTTATTATGCAGTGCTTACTTGGCGTTCTTGGCGTCTTTGCGAGAGACGGCTCTGTCTTGAGCCGCGAGATCTCTCGGCGAGCGATTACTAGCAGAACACGTGCTACGTGGTTAGCATTCACCCAGAGGTGAACTCCAAGCATGAGTAGTCGTTTCTCGTTTGATATTCAACATCGCGATCCCCAAACCGTCGCCCGCACGGGTTTGCTAACAACCGCACATGGCACCGTGAGTACGCCAGCTTTTGTTGGAGTTGCTACGCGTGCCACAATCAAGGCTCTTGAGCCACAGGCGCTCGTCGATATTGGCCTGCAGATGGTCATCTCCAATACCTATCACTTGCATCTGCAACCTGGCGAGGATGTCATTGCTCCGTTGGGTGGATTGCACGGGTTCTCTGGTTGGAATCGGCCTACGATGACGGACTCTGGAGGCTTCCAGGTGTTCAGCCTTGGCGCCAGCAAAGAG
>Ga0233431_1002248_pt1 | contig 27944 bp, 34 predicted proteins | sample SI_118_April2016_FD_179867 | JGI IMG/M metagenome (GOLD analysis project Ga0233431, IMG submission 179867) | Seawater microbial communities from Saanich Inlet, British Columbia, Canada - SI_118_April2016_200_MG | ecosystem: Environmental > Aquatic > Marine > Inlet | place: Canada: British...
AGAATAGTAAACCAAAAAGACAAGAGTTGTCTATGCAATCAGATAAACTCGAGAAGTTAAAACCATACTTTTTGAAAATTGCTGCTAGAATTCGAAGATCTATCTTTGATGGACAGCCAATAATGATCAGACATCATGCAGATGCAGACGGTATAACTTCTGCTTTGTGTATCGAGAAAGCTTGCGTTTCATTAATGACAGATATAGGTATGGAAAGTAATTATAACTTTTTTAGAAGTCCTAGTAAAGCACCATTCTATGAGGTAATGGATGTATTGAAAGATATCACATTCTCAACTAAGTTTATCGCAGGTCACGGTCAGAAAAAACCTTTGATCTTGATACTCGATAACGGTTCTACCCCTGAAGATGTTTTTGCAATGAAAATTTGTAAAGATTTAGGGTATGAAGTTATAGTTATCGATCACCACAATCCTGTTGAATACGAAGGTAACAAAACAGCAGTATGCCCGTATGTTAGTTTACATGTTAATCCATATATGGAAGGACTAGATGGACAAGTAACAGCAGGGATGGAATGTTATGAAATCGCTAGATTTGTTAATGAAACATTTGATAACAAAGTTTTGCCTGCTTTAAGCGCAATAGGAGATAGAAGCGATATTGATGAGGCGCATGCTTACATTAAGAACAGCGGAATTCCTGAAGAAGAGTTGCGTGACATGGTTATTGCATTAGACTATTTAGCATATAACTTACGTCATGATTCTGGAAAAGGCGTTTATGAAGAAGTTCTTGATAACAAGGCTTTTGTTAAAACCTTAATTACTCAAGTAAATAAAGGTGTTGAGACGCAGCTGCAAAGTACTCTACCTTATCTAAGAACTCAGACTATTGGTGGTGTTTGCTTTTCATATATTGACTTGGCAAAGTACACATTAAGGTTTACTTATCCCACGCCTGGAAAGTTGATTGGAATAATTCATGATCAAGTAAAAACAGGTAAGGAAGCACAGCCAGTATTGTCGTTAGGTATATTGCCTGATATGATAATCTTCCGTGCAACTGAGCCAGTCTTGCCGGTGCAAGAAGTAATTGACAAATTGCAGAAGGAAGTTCCTGAAGCTAATGTTGATGGTGGCGGACATGAATGTGCTGGTACAATTAAGTTTGTAGAAGCTCATAAGGATTATGTCTTTGAAAGCATTAAAAGAATGCTTAGAGAGAAAAGAGAAGCGCAAATGAAGTTAGAGGAATAAGTTATTCCTCTGCGCAATGATCCCATATGAACTGCCAGAACTTTCTGTAACCATCAGCGAGAGTTCTGCTTTTTAGAACAAACGCAATTGGTTCTTCTGGTAGAACTCCTACCTTAGACCCCATGAATGTTATGACATATGGACCAAAGATATCTACCATAGCTAGTCCTGAATATTTTTTGGGAAGAAATTTGTAAGGTTTTCCAACCAATTTTAAAATTTCGGGCATTTCTTCTTTAACTTCATGATCAAACAGATGTTTAAATTTAATTCCTAAACGTTTACGTTCTCGTTCAAACCTAGGAAGAAATGACTTTAATCTTGGATCTAACCAAATTGCTTTTGCTCCAACAAAGTATACTGTCTCTTTTGTTTTTAGAATATCTTGAAGATAGTTTTTGAATCCTTCAATACCTTTGTAGATATAGGCCTCTTCTTTTTCTTCTATTGCTTCATATCTTCTTTGCATTTCAGGCAGAGCTTTGTTTATTTTTTCTTCTTTCTCTTTGATTAACTCTAGAAGTCTTCTTGGATTAATAGCTTTGAAATTTTTCTCTCCTTTAATGAAAACCTCAGATGCTAATCCTTTCTCAGAAAGTTTGCTTAATGAATCGTAAACATTTCTTCTGTGTACGCCAGAAGATAAGGAAATGGTTTGCACAGATGCTTCTCCGGTTTTGAGAAGCGCCTCATATACTCTGGCCTCATTAGGACTCAGGCCAATTTCTCTTAGGAGTTCTTCATGCATAGTATATAAATAAAGTAAGGTTCTTTATAAAGGTTGCGCATTTTGGTGGTGAGTACCACCGCCAGAGTTTATATAGTTAGTTATCCCTTAGTGACAATAGGTTGAAGTTGGGTGTTTAGGTAGATTTTCAAGAAATTTACGAGATAGCGATAGCTATAACAGAGGTGTAAAATGCAATTCATATCACAAACAACAGGATATTGGTTTTTGTTGATATTTAGTTTAAGTATGATTTTGATAACCTATCTTTTTTCCAGAGTTAGAAAATGGAAAGATAAAGATAGTTTTTTAGTAGCAGGAAGAAAAGTAAAATGGTGGTTAGGTGGACCAAGTATTGCTGCGTCTTGGATTTGGGCAGGTGCTTTGTTTGTTTCTGTACAAATGGCATACCAAAAAGGTTTGGCAGGAATATTTTGGTTTACGTTTCCGAACGTTTTAGCGCTGGCGCTGTTTGCGTTTTGGGCACCGAAGATACGAAAGAAATTTGTTAATGGTTATACCCTTCCACAGTTCATTAAATATAAACTAGGTTGTGATAAGGTTCACAAAATATATCTTATTCCGTTTTTTTTCATTCAATTAATTGCAATAATTTTTAACGTGTTTGCGGGAGGAACAATGATTTCTCTTCTTACAGGAATACCTATGGTCCAGGTAGTTCCAGTGTTAGCAATAGTTGCATTATTGTACACATTGATATCGGGAGTAGAAGCATCAATAATCACTGATTTTATTCAGATGACATTGATAATTGGAGGTATTGCAATAATAGTTCCTTGGGCGTTTCATGCGGCAGGTGGAGCTAGCGTTGTAGGTGCAGGACTAGGCGGATTAAGTGGTGGTTTTAGAAATATATTCCATCCAGGTGTTGCGTTCTCATTAGGAATTGTTAGTTCAATTGGTTTAATATCTTCGACGATTGCAGATCAGCAATATTGGCAAAGAACTTTTGCAATGAAAGATGGACATATTGCTAAATCATTTTTGTTTGGCGCAGTATTGTTTGCGGTGGTTCCAATTGTTCTTTCGTTATTGGGTTTTATAGGTGCAAGTCCTAGTTCAGGAGTTGTGTTGCCGGCAGGAGTAGATCCATCCATGATCGGAGTTGTGACGGTGTCAAGTTTATTACCCTCATGGGCAACTGCGTTGTTTGTGTTGATATTGTTGGCAGGACTAAGTTCAACAGTAGACTCAGCAATATCAGCTACAAGCTCATTATGGGCAACAGATGTTGTAAAAAGCAAAGATGATAAGACTATAGTGAGACAATCAAGGTATGCAATGATTGGAGTAACTTTGATTGGTTTAGCTTGCGTGTATATCATAATGAGCATTACAGGAATGGGATTAAATCATCTTTGGTTGCTGAGCATTTCAGTTGCTGCATCAATCTCCGTTCCAACAGTGTTGAGCGTTTATTGGGAAAGATTAAGTGCAAAAGGTGTTTTTTGGGGCGTGTTGGTGGCGATGATAGTTGGTATGCCAGTATTTTTTTATGCCAACTTAGTGGATAACACAATATGGGTAGTAATGGCTTCGTTGTTCATGATTGCAATTAGTACCGCATTTTGTGTATTGATTCCAAAGAAAGATGTGGTTGTGTTGAGAAGTTAAAAAGAAAAAAGGGATTGCTTAACAGCAATCGCAACTATCATCGAAACACATACATTCGGGTTCGAAGTACCCCTGAGGATGTTTACAAGATGGACATTTATCAGGAGGCATTTCACCTTCGTGTATATGGCCGCACTTGCTGCATTTCCACTTGATTGGTTTATCTCTTTTGAAAACAGTTCCGTTTTCTACCATTTCAAGAAGTTTTTTGTATCTTGCTTCATGATGTTTCTCTACTTGAGCAATTTGTTTAAACAAAGCAGCGGCCTCCATGTTGCCTTCTTCTTCAGCTTCTTTAGCAAAAGTTGGATACATGTCAGTTGTTTCGTAATGCTCTCCATCCATTGCAGCTTTAAGATTGGTTTTAGTGTCGCCAATGCCTTTTAGAAGTTTAAATTCATCTTTTGCGTGTTGCATCTCGTTGTCTGCAGTTTCTTCAAAGACTTTAGCTATGTAATGATAGCCCTCTTTTCTTGCAACTTTTGCAAAGTATGTATATTTATTTCTAGCTTGACTCTCGCCCGCGAAAGCAGCTTGAAGATTTTCTTCAGTTTTACTCATTTTTTTCTTCCTCCTCTAATTTCATTGCAAAGAAATCGTTAAGTGACTTGTCTGTGACAATTCCTTCAGGATGTTCTTGAAGGAACTCTTTGAATAGTTTCATAAGGTTAGCATCTTGTTCTAAGACTAAATCAATAAGTTCTTCTTTTGATAATTTCTCTAGCTCTTCTCGGTTCATGCTGCTAGCCTCACAGTTGTTACAGTGATAATTGCTAAAATATCTATTAGCACAAGAAAATAAAAACAGATTCTAAGGAAAGACCCTAGAGATTTGTACCTTGTGGAAAGCCAGATAAGAGTTGCCGCCAGTAAATAGAAGAATGCAAACATGATTATAAATGCTGTAAATTGTGCCCATAAAGGATTTGATGTGGCAAAGAAGTTGATTATGGCTTCAAAAAATATGAATGCACCAAGCACTAAAGTAACTATTAGTTTTGTTTCAGATAATCCAAGAAAACTCTCTGAGTGTTTTTTCAGTCTTAGTTTCATACATCAACCACCTTGACTGTAGCGGGCAAAGGGCCTTTATAAATGTTATGCATTAAGATATGGTGCTTATGTGATTGTCTTTTGTTATCTTTAGTACACTCTCAACAAAGCTTTCTACTTTACTTTCATGACTAACAACAATGATTTGTCTCATTCTAAGTTGTTGGATCACATCACGAACTCTATCAAGTTGTTCTGCCGAAAATCCATCCGTTGGCTCATCAAGAATTATTAAATCCTTAGTGTTGATTTCCGAGATAACGTCGTTAATAACTTTGTTTAATGCCAGACGATAAGAGAGAGCTAATGCAGTTTTCTCGCCGCCGGATAAAGATCTTACACTAGTTTCATAACCATTCTGCATTACAACCGGAGTGAACTCTTCATCAAGTTTAGCGGAGAGCATCTCATCCTCAATAATTAGATTAAACCATTCAGAAAATAGATTGTTGAATTGATGATAGACTTTAGACATGATTTGTTTTTCCATCAAAGTTACAAGATTAACGAAATATTCTTCTAGCCAGTTTTGGATTTGTGCTACTTTTTGTGATTTCTCCTTAAAACAGACTTTGAGCTTTACTTCGTCATTTATGTCTTCTAGAACTTTATTAATATTAGAAAGATTTTGTGTTAGTTGTGCGTGTTTTATTTCTACTTCTTTTTCTTGCTTTGATATTTGTTCTAAATCGTGTCGCAAGTTTTCGTAAATTACTTCGCATTCTTTTAGTTCACTTACTCTTTTTTCTAAAGTGATCTTTAAGTTGAGCAAAGCGTCTGTTTCCTCCTGGAGGTTGTCTCGTTGTGATTTGAGACGTGTTTTGTCGTTGTTTTTTGACTTTAAAGATTGTTCTAGATGAGATTTCTCTTTTATTTTCAGAATAGTGTCTTGATGGGTTTTGAGTAATTCTTTCTTTTCATTAATTTGGGTAATGAGTGCTTCAGTGTTTAGCATCTTGAGAGAGTTTATTTGCCTCTCCATTTCTTCTACCTTTTTGTTGGTATCTTGTCTTTGTGTTTCTTTTTGCGTTATTTCAGTTTGTATCTCTTTTAAATTTTCTAGTTCCGACTTTAGAATTAGGAAGTTTTTTTCTTTCTCTTGTAGAGTGATTAGCTGTTCTTTTAAGCTTTTTATTTTATTTTCTTTTTCGGTTAGTTCAGAAGTTAGTGTGTCTTTTTCTTTAGAATGAGTTGCTATCTTCCCATCTTCCGTCTCAGTTATCTTAGTTTTGTGTTCAGTTGTGACTGGTTGGATACAAGTGGGACAAGTGTCAAGACTCGATATGTCCTCTTTTGTTTTAGTACTTAGATTAATATTAATTGTGCATTCGTTTATTTTGGCTTTAAGTTCATCTAGCTCTTTATTTATTATGTTCAATTCTCCTTCTACGATTTTCTTTGATTCTACTTCTAATTTGATGATGTCAAGATCGTCTTTCTTCTTATTTAGCAACTTTAGTTTGCTTTCTTTGATAGTTATCTCTTCCAGTATTATCTTAACAGATTCTTTTGTCGAGTTTAATATTGCATTTAGTTCTGATTCTTTCTTCTCTTTTGATTGTATCTTGGTTTGTAGCTCTTCAATCTCTGCATCGACTTTATCAGAGTTAATTGGATTTTCATCTATTTTCATGGTCGAAAGTTTGTTGTTTATGCTAAGAATCTCTACGTCCAGCCGTTCAATCCATTCTTGTTGCTTTTTTATCTGTTGAGTGTGTGCCAATACCTTTTCTTCTGCAACCAAGATCTTCTTTTTTGTGTCAAGAAACCGTTTAACATTGTCCTCCCCTTGTCGTATTAACTCTTTCTTTTGAGTTATTTGTTCTTTAAGAGTTCGAATTGTGGGGGTGATGATTTCAACATCTTTGGTTATTCTTTTAAACTCTTCTTCGTAGAGCTCTTTTTGTTTTAATTTACCTGCTAAATCTGCAAATCGTCCTTCAAGTTCTTTTCTTTTTTCTTTAAGAGTTCTAACATAAGTTACGGCGTTCTCTTTGATTAACTTATATTTGTCAATGCCAAAAACTTTTCTTAGTGTGTTTAACCTAGTTTCTTTATCATCGTAGATAATGCTTTTCATATCTTCTTGAGGAGTGTAGACTGTGTATCTATACACCATGGATTTAGATTTAGAAACCAAATCTTGAGGATAGCCAAGCATTTCTATTATTCGCGTTTTTAATTCTATTGCAGTAGCTTCTTTCTTTACGTTATCTTGTATTATAAAACCCGCTTCTTGTTTAATAGAATCTTTCGTCTTTCTAAGGTTACGTTTTATTGAGATGTCTTCTCCCTTTATGTTAAAAGCCAACTCAACAGAACCTTGAATTTCTCCGTGTCGCAGAAGGGATTCTGCCGACAGTTGATCTCGTCTTGTTCCAAATAATGCGAATTCTATTGCTTGAAGTACAGTGGATTTTCCAGAACCAATATCTCCAGATAATAATAGAGATCCTTCTGGGAAGTCGATCTTTTCTGAAAGATAGCTTCTAATGTTTTCTAGTTTTAGGCTCTTTAGAATCATGTGTTTTATGGGTTTGAGGTGGTTTATTAAGTTTATTGTGATGTATTTAAAGGGGGTGCATGGCTATCCAGCGATATTTATTGCCGTCTTGGCTTTTCTTCTTTTCAATGAAACCTTCTTTTACCAGTAGATTGAAAACTTGAATCCAAAGTCTAGAATGAGAGTTGATGAAGGCCTGTGAGCACCACTGATCTCTGTATTGATAGCGGAAAGTTTGTTGTATTTCATGAGCTAAGTTTAGCTTCGATTGTTCGTTGAATAATTGCTTTCGCATATATTCGTTTAGCTTAGTGAGTTAAAATATGTTTTGGTGGAAAGGGTTAAATATGGTGATTGTGTTTTCTTTGGTATGGTTGTTGCAGTTGTAAAGTGTAAAGATTATGGCTCTGTTGGTAAGATGCTACCTAAAGCGCTTTCTTTGATTGGTGGAATGGGGAGATATGTCAAAAAAGATCAGAGAGTTCTGGTTAAACCAAATCTGTTATTAGGTAAGTTACCAGAAGATGCTGCAACAACGCATCCCGAGATTCTTCGTGCCGTACTATTTGAGTTGAAAAAGATTGGAGCTTCAGTAATTGTAGGGGATAGTCCTGGAATGGGTAACTTTGATGGGATTGCTCGGAAGACTGGATTAAAAGTAGTATGTGATGAGTTTAAGGTTGAGATAGTAGAGTTAAAGGAGAGAGTTGATGTTGAAAGAAAACAGAATAAACTAGTTAAATTATTTACAATATCTAAGTTGGCTAATGATGTTGATGTTATTATTAATTTACCAAAGATGAAAACTCATACTCTGACGCACTTTACTGGTGCAGTGAAGAATATATTTGGATGCATTCCTGGGAAGTTGAAGCCACAGTTTCATTTACGACAGCAAGATGCTCATACTTTTTCTAGAATGTTAGTAGACTTGAATAAAGTTGTTGTCCCATCGTTGCATATAATGGATGCAGTAGTTGGGATGGAAGGACAAGGTCCTAGCTCGGGCAATCCTCGAGAAGTTGGATTGTTGATAGTTGGGAAAAACCCTTATGAAGTAGATTCTGTTGCTTGTTCTGTCGCAGGTGTGAATAATGTTCCTTATGTGGAGATTGCTCGTAAACAAAAATTGCTTGGTAGGGTTGTTATTAGAGGTGAGAAGTTAGATTCTGTTAAGTTGTCTAGAAAGTTTTTACCTGCGAGATCTAGTTTTGATAGAATTCCTAAATGGTTACTTAAAATGTTTAAAGGATTGTTTACTGCTAAGCCTTGGTTAGTTCCAGAGAAGTGTATTCATTGTGCAAGATGTTTTGAAGTTTGTCCTGCAGACGCAATTAAAATGGTTGATGGTTATCCTCGTTTTGATTATAATAAATGTATTCGATGTTATTGTTGTCATGAAATGTGCCCCGCTAAAGCTATTGGATTAAAGGATAGTTTTCTTTTGAAGATTTTTAAGAAATAGTTATTTTCTTTTTGAAATTAATAGTGCAATAGTTATTGCTGCAAGTAGTGCTATAATCCCTAAGTATGCTGGGAACTCTGGCGCTTCGTGTGCTAGTATGTCTATTTCGGAAACTTCAGGGTCTTGTACACATTCATACCCATTGTTATAAACGCTATTACAATCAGAACCATAGCCACAATCATCGTCAGTCCTGCACTCACTACAGAAACCTACTGAGTTGTAGTTTTTACAATAAGATTCGGATTCGAGTGTACAGTGATCATCTGACGCACATTCACTACACTGATAGTTCTCGTTACAATAAGGTTTGCTTCCCGGACTGAGACATCTGTGTCCTAGTTCTCCTAGTTCGGTACATTCAGCATCTTCTGGTAATGTTGATGCTTCCATGAGTAAAGCCAACACAATAGGTTCGGGCGCAAAGCAGTTTTCGGGATCTTCTTGATACTCACCACAAGTGCAACTTATTTCATCGATTGAGTTAGCGATAGCTAGTTTTGCCTCCTCCGTAGAATCAAAGTACTCTGCGAAGTAGTCAGTGAATAAAGGTATTTTTGATCGTATTGCTCCCAAGTTAGGATCAAAACAAATATCCATCTCATTTGCTAAATTGTTCCCTTCTTTGATTATCCCTACAAATGAAACACAATATTCATTTTTTCCGCAAACGTCGCAGGGATCATCTACATCACAGGTCTCAGTCATTATTTTTATAAATTGCGCAGAATCATTAGGAATATTAAAGTTAGAGCAACCAGTAACAAGTACAGCAAAAAGAATAACGGTGATTACAAGTCTAAACAACATAACTCTATTGTTACGTTCTGCCATTAAAAATGTTTTTATTAAAAACAAGGTTTTAGTAAAACTTATAAACAATGATACCTTCTGTAATTGCTATGACAAAAACTATTGTGAGTGGTTGTTTTCATTGTTAGCAAAGTAGATTGCGCTCTAAATAGTTTAAACACTACATTCTTCGGACATGAATTTCATAGGTAGCTCCTGCTGCCTCCTATATCTAAAAACAAATATATTCGATCTTGAAAAAGCCAAAGAACTGTTCTTTGACCTTCTAGAGATGTGAGATAACTCAAAAAGTACAATAGCGCTAGCTATGTTCTTTTATCAGCAAAATGGCGGCTATGGTGTATCGGTTCGCATTGAGGTCTGTGGAACCTTAGGGCCGGGTTCAACTCCCGGTAGCCGCTTTCAATGTCCATTGTGGTGTATTGGTAGCATACCAGACTGTGGATCTGGAGGGCCGGGTTCAATTCTCGGCAGTGGACCTCAAATTATTGGAGGTATGGAAAAATGCAATTAACAGCTATGATGGAAAGAGAAGAGGGAGTTGATACAATAAGTAGAAACGTGATGAAAGAGTGGTTTAATGATTCAAGAACAGGGAAGAAATTATTGGACTACGCATGTAAACAAGTTAGAGGCAGGAAAAGGTTTCAAGTAGATGACAGATGGATAGATGAACCCAAAGGAAGAATAACTGATGTTCAGTACAGGTTAACATCAGGAGCAATTAATGGAATACTCGCAGCATCGCAAGTATGGAACATGTTGGAAAGTAGAAGACAATTCAAGAGTACAAATCCCGAAGAAATTTTGGTTAAGTTGTGGGAGAAGTCAGTTTCGGGAGAAGAATTGTTTTTGTTCACTCCTTGGGGACCGAGATATGGTTATGAAACTAGAGGAACTGAAATTGAGCCAGGCGATAAAGAAGATGTTGCATTGGAAGAATTAGCAAAAACAACTTCAGATATTCGTAAAGCTGGATTTAGCGTGACTAATTTGTTGATGTATGCAGATTTGTATGGGACTGAAGTCAATGGATTACCTGTTGATGTTGTAAGAGCGTATGGACAATCGCTAAAAAAAGCCGCAACAAATAGATTGCAAGATCCTTTGGTTAAACCGTGGTCCGCAATAAGAATGGACGCACAAACCATGTATGCTGCTTTGTGTGCACAAATTAGCGAAATGTTTGGAACGTATGTATCGGAAGGTACTTTTGAAAAGATGGTCAAAGTTGGAGAGAGATTTAATCCAGGATCAGGAAGAGAATCTTCAAGGAAGTATTGCATCGAGAGAGTTGTTGAAGCCAGAATGATTGATCTGTTGTATGACCCAATAAAAGCGAGCATGGTCATTCCAGAAAAAGATGAACTAGATGGATCATTGAAGAGAGTTTATGTAATTAATAACAGAGCTCCATGGTTAGGGAGGTAATTAACATGGATAATTCATTTATGAGACGGGTGTGGGATTTACATTACCACATAGGACCTGAAGTTATTCCTAGAAAGTATGGTGTTGCAGAACTTCGAGAAAAAATGAAAGGCAATATCAAAGGAATCGTTCTGAAGTCACACTTTTATCCAACAAGTGTTTTTATCGACGATTCAGAATCGTTGATAGGATCAGTTGCATTGAATAATTATGTTGGCGGCATTAACAAAGATGCAGTGTATGCCGCATCAGTTATCAGCAAAAAACCAATTATTGTTTGGTTTCCTACAATAAATGCAAAAAGATTTGTGGATAAATCTGAATTGGAGATTCCTAATGAATGGACTCAAGGAAAAATCAAGTCAAGGAGTGCAAAAGAAATCGAAGGTTTAAGTGTGTTGAATTCAGTTGGCGGTTTAAGCGAAGATGCAAAAGCAGTTGTTAAAGCAGCAAAGGTATTCAATAATATTGTTGCGACAGGACACTTAAGTTGGCAAGAAGCAAAGAAATTGGCTAAGTATTGTTTGCAAGAAGATGTTAAGGTGATAATCACTCACCCGATATATCACTTAATAGATATGCCAATTGAAGTACAGAAAGAATTAGCAGAGAAAGGTGCATTTATAGAACAAACTTATGCTATGTACTCGATTGACAACATTCCAATAAGTCGAATTGCCGAGCAAATAAAAAGAATTGGTGCGGAGAACTGTATCATGACTTCAGACAGCGGTCAGGTGTTTAGTAAAGATCCCTGGGTGTGTATGAATGAGTTTGCTGAAGCATTGAAGAAAGAAGGGATTAGTGAAAGAGAGCTTGAGCTTATGATGATAACCAATCCTGAAAAGATAATAAGTTATATAAAGTAAAAGAGAGAAGGAGTGATCAAGATGAAACTACAAACTGCAAAAGGAGTAAGAGACATACCGCCAGAAGAAAAGATAGTTAGGAATAGAATGATTTCTACGTTGACTAAAGTTTTTGAGAGATATGGTTTTGCACCATTAGAAACCCCGATAATTGAAAGATTTGAGACATTAGCTGCGAAAGGTGGCGCAGGGGAAGGAAGTGACGCGATGAAAGAGGTTTTTACTCTTTCAGATCAAGGCGAGAGAGCTTTGGGATTAAAGTTTGAACAAACAACGTCTTTGTGTAGATATGTGGGGACAAATCCGCAAATTAAAATGCCTTTTAAGAGATATGAAATTGGTCCAGTGTTCAGAGATGGTCCGATAAAGGCAGGAAGGTATAGACAGTTTTGGCAATGTGATGTTGACATTGTTGGTAGCAAATCTATGATAGCAGATGCAGAAGTTCTTGCAATAACTGATAAGGTGTTTAAGGAGTTTGGCTTTGACTTTTTAGTTAAAGTAAATAACAGAAAAGTGCTTAATGGAATCCTAGCGCAAGCAGGCGTTAAGGAGTTTAAGAATGAGGCACTTATTGCTATTGATAAGTTAGAGAAGATTGGTAAGAAGGGAGTTACCGACGAGTTGTTTGAAGGCGGCTTGAATGATATTCAGGTCGAGAAGATATTTGAGATAATAAAAGAAGGACTTACTTTAGAAGAGTTGAAAAGTAATCTTACTGATAAAGATGCACTGGAAGGTGTTGAGGAACTGGAAGAATTGTTTAAGTATCTTGATGCGATGCAAATTAAGTCTGCAGTATTTGATGTTTCATTGGTTAGAGGTTTATCGTACTACACCGGCACAATATTTGAAGCATATTCGAAGAAAGGAAAAATAACTTCTTCTCTTGCAGGGGGAGGAAGATATGATAAAATGATAGGTGATTTCTTAGGAGGTTCAAGAGAGATACCTGCGATGGGAATTTCATTTGGTTTAGCACCAATAATGGATTCATTAAAAGCTAAAGAAGAATTTAAGGAGAAGAGTGTTGCAAAAGTTTATGTGATTCCGATTAAAACTGTTAATGAGTCGTTAGATGTTATTCAAAAGTTAAGAGACTTGGGAGTGAATGCGGACTTTGACATTAATGGCCGCGGCATGAGCAAAAACTTGAACTATGCTAACGCAATGGGGATTCCTTTTGTGATCATTATTGGAGAAAATGAGTTGAAGGCGGGGAAGGTTTTGTTGCGAGATATGAGTTCTGGCGATCAGAGTCTTCTTACTGTTGAAGAAGCGGCTAAGAAACTTTCTTAGTTCTTTTTTTTTGAAATAATTGTTTTCAATATGGAAAATATATGTGCGTTTTTAAAGAGAATAGGAATATTTAAATAGTGTTCAGTTCGTTACTTAGAAGTAATGATTATTAAGAGGTATTGGAAAATGGCACTAAACGAGATCGAAAGACGAAAATATGAACTGAAGAAAGAAGTTTGGGTACAGACCGAAATCTCTAAATATAATGAGTTTCTGAATGAGGTACAAAGAAAATGAACGAACTAAGATTTAATACAACAATTGAGACACCGAGACTAAGGGAACTAGTGGATGATTATCGTACTGTTTCAAGAGAAGTTGATACTGATAAAATTGACGGAGTATCTATTTTATATTCAAGCACTCGTGCAGTTCAAGGAATTTGTGAGAGAATTGGTAAAGCTATCGATGGTGCGGAAGGTGCTATCAGCGAAACAGGTCTTGCTGCACAAGTAATGGGAGAAGAAATTCCTGTATTGGTCGCACATAGAGACGGAAGTTATACTGCAGTCTCAGGACATGATTATATTGAAGCATTTAGAGCAATGGGTGTTGATAATTTTGAAGCACAAGTTGTTCCACAATCAGGCTTTACAGAAATGAGAAGAGTTAATAAAACTGAACAAGGATTTAGAGGCTCTCCGCGTAATTGGGATGCAGTTATGAGAGCAACAGGCGAGAGAGGTTCTGTTGTTATTCCTGCAAGAGATCGATTTGGTAATACTTACGAACTTTATGCAAGCTTCGACATTGATGGTAGATCATATGAAGTACGTGCTGGACAAGATATGCAAGGCATTGGAGTAACTCCGTGTAGCCCTTCAGCAAACTGCGCAGATGTGGAAACCAGAAGAGCGGACTATCAGAAAATGGGTTTGTCGTTAGATTCAGCTCAATTGAAAGGTAAAGTCGTTGATAGAGCGAGAACTCTGCTTAGCCATTAAATAATTTTATATACCTCTTTCTTATTTTCTTTTTATGAATTTTGATTTAGAGCTAGATAGGGCTGTTAAGGAAATAGAGTCTTCTAAAGCTAAAAGGGTATGTATACAGTTGCCCGATGGATTAAAGACAAGAGCATTAGAGGTTTATGATCATCTCAAAGCAAACACTAAAGCAGAAATTCTTATTTGGATGGGAAGTTGTTTTGGTGCGTGTGATGTTCCGAATGGATTAGAGAATCTTAAAGTGGATTTGCTTATTCAGTGGGGCCATTCTAAATTCTCAAAACCAAAGTTTAGTTAAAGAAGAAGTTTAAGCCCTAAAGCGATGTTTCTTATGTTCTACAGTAACATATATAAATATGAGATCTAGACAGATGGCTAGGGGGATTGATAATGAAATGTCCTTATTGTGGCGCTACCGAGACAAAGGTAATTGATAAAAGAGAGACAGAGAACCTAGAAGCAACTAGGCGAAGAAGAGAATGTCTTAAGTGTGAAAAGCGTTTTACAACCTACGAAAGGATTGAGAATATTGAACTTCTAGTTGTTAAAAAAAATGGAGTTAGAGAACAGTTTGATAGACAAAAGCTATCGAAAGGAATACTTCGTTGTTGTATCAAGAGACCTATTAGTCAAGAGAAGATTGATGGAGTAGTAGATTATGTTGAGAGTGAGTTACGTAATCGTGAAAGTACTGAGATTAAGTCGCGAGAGGTTGGAGATATAGTGATGAAGAGGTTAAAGAGAATTGACAAAGTTGCTTACATTCGTTTTGCATCAGTCTATAGAGACTTTGCAGATCTTGAAGAGTTTGAAAAAGAATTAAAGAAATTATTGAAAAAGAAATAAAGGTGGAAGAAATGGTAGATTATGATGAAGTTGGACCTGAAAAAATAATACAAGTGTACGATCCTAAGACTAAATTAAGAGGAGTGATTGTTATTGACAATACTGCGCTAGGCCCAGGTAAGGGCGGGTGTAGAATGACTCCGACAGTTGATGAGGAGGAAGTTAAAGGTTTGGCAAGAGCTATGACTTGGAAGAATGCAATGGCAGACCTTCCGTTCGGTGGAGCGAAATCAGGAATATTTGCAAATTCTAAAGAGATGACAAAAGAAGAGAAAAAATCAATTGTCGAAGCGTTCGGAAGAGCACTTAGAGGAATTGCACCTGCAATTTATATTTCTGCTCCTGACATGTATATGGGAGAAGAAGAAATGAGACAAATGGCAAATGCACATGGCGATCCTAAGTGTTGTACGGGAAAACCGTTAGACATGAAGGGATTACCTCACGAGTTAGGAAGTACAGGATTTGGTGTGGCACAGTCTGCGTTTGTGGCAATAGATCATTTAGGATTAAACTGTGATCAGATCACATTTACAGTTGACGGCTTTGGTAATGTTGGAACATTCGCTGCAAAGTTTTTAACAGAGCGAGGAGCCAAGTTTATTGCAGCTTCAGATTCTAAGGGAGTTATTTACAATCCAAACGGATTAGATTATGATAAATTAATGCGCGTTAAAGGAGAAATGGGTTCTGTTGTTAAGTATGACGATGGCGAAGTTCTTCCAGGTGAAAAGATTGCAGAGATTAAGACGGATTTGTTTATCCCCGCAGCTAAACCTGATATTATTCATGAAACTAACAAAGACAAAGTTGATGCAAAGATCATTTGTTGTGGCGCGAACATACCAATGAGTGCAAAAATAGAAGAAGAAATGCATGAGAAAGGTGTTTTGGTAGTTCCAGATTTTGTTGCAAATGCTGGCGGAGTTATTTCTTCGTATATTGAAAGTATAGATGGAACAGAAGAAGAAGTCTTTCCTATGATTGAGGAAAAAGTTGTGAAGAATACTAAACTTATGCTTGAAAGAGCAAAAGAAAAAGGTATTAGCGCAAGGCAAGCAGCAATTGAAATAGCTAAGGAAAGAATTTCAGGTTCAAAAGATTAATCCGTGAAATTCGTCTTGCGGTTTTTCTTCAGGTGCTAGGTAGTTTTCTAGTTTTCGGGCCAATCTTCCTATCGAGAAGAATAGTACAATTAGACCTAGAGTTATTGCAAACAAACCAAAGCTGAAGTGTACTCCACCTATGAATAATTTAGAAAGGTGTTCCTCAAAGGTGTTCATTATGAATGTGTTAAAGAGATATGCTTCAAGTGCACCTACCGCACAAAGGCTAAGTTCTAGTCCCAGATAATCAGGTTCTAAGAATACTGTTAATAATATGTAAAGAGCATACCTTACGATAGTAAAAAGATATATTGTGTTTATGGCAGAGCCGCCAGTTATAAAATAGAAGAAAGGCGTTAAAAAACCACATACCATTATACTGATTCCATCTTTTACCGTGTATAACCACCACTCTTGTGGACCAAAGATTCTAGAGAATAACATGAGCAGTATTCCAAATATTCCTCCGAAAACTCCACCTACGTGAATAGCTAACATCACTACGAAAAAATCAACAACTTCGAAGTCTTTTGTAAACGTTGAAAGTAAACAAGGAACTCTACTCCATAAGCATACAATTGCAAAAAGCATTATCACAGACCAGAATCCACTAAAAGGTAAAAGAATGATTACAATGATGAACATGACAACTGTTGTGATCTTTAACGGTTCCCATAAAACAAATTCATTTATTAGGTCAGACATTTTACACCCCTTTTAGTTGTAAATTATTACCACTCAATTTTTCCGTGCTCAAACAACCAACGTTCTCTTGCGGGACCTGTTTCTCCCATCATGAGTCCAGTTCTTTGATTGATCACTTGTTGTTTGGCGTGTTGATATCTTGAATCAGTATAATGAAGATTAAGCAAACGCCAGTTGGGATCAAGTTCCCTTAATTCTTGTTCAGTTAGAGTTATCGCCATTTTTACCACTACTATGCAGTTAATTAGGTGTATTGAATATATAAAATATTTTTAGGAATTCTTGTCGTAATAACGGCACATTTATATACTGAATTCTCTAAATTGTAGAATATGTCCGAAATTAAGCTAGACAAGAAGGATTGGAAGATATTAGAACTACTTTGTACAGATGCTAGGCTGAGCCACAATCAAATAGCGAAAAGAGTTGGATTGAGTAAAAATGGAGTTACGTACAGAGTTGAAAGACTCAGGAGAAAAAACATAATTGTAGGTTTTTTCACATTATTAGATCACGGACCATTAGGACATAGCTTCTATAATTTATTTTTTAGAACAAGCGCAACAAGAGAAAAAGAAGAGGAATTTACAAAATATCTTTGCGACTTGCCTAACACAATAACAGTGGACAGACTATCAGGAGAGTGGAACTTTGTTACAGAAATAGCATGCAGTAACATATATGAGTATTTCCATGTTTTTAGCAGAATAATGGAGAACTTCTCTAGTATAATCGAAACATATGAAGTGCATCCTGTTTATGACGCATTTAAAGTTGAACAATTACCAACAGATGAAAAGATAGAAAAGGAATATGCGTCTTTCATTAGTCCTAACTCAATTATTCCTACGGAGTTAGATGAAGCAGATAAAAAATTATTGTATGAGCTAGATCATGATTCAACCAAGTCATTAAGAAAACTCTCCGAAAAGATAGGTTTAACGTCAGAAACTATTGCAGAGAGAATAAAGAAACTAAAAAGAAAAGGAATAATTAAGAAGTTCACAGCAAAGATGAATCTCGAGCCACTAGGCTATACATACTATTGCATACGACTTGATCTTAGAGATATAGGCGGAGAGAATGAAGCAACTCTTAGAAAATATATAATCAGCCATCCAAAAATATTGTATTCGTTCATGAGTGCATCGCAGCCTTCAGTGTTCATATATGCGACGTTCAAAAAACCAGAGTCTTTAGAAAGCTTTCAGAGACAAACAAAAGAGAGATTTCATAATAACATTGTGAATTTTAGATATTCTGTTCTGTCTGATAACTATAAATACCAAATATTTCCAAAGACTTTTCTGATGACTCTTGAGGAGAAAGACAATAGTTTTAAATAGTATTATAGCTTAAATTCTAGCATTAGCGTGGTCAAAATGGCTAAGTGGATGTGTACAACTTGCAGCTATCTGCATGACGGGGACGGTCTTCCTGATGAGTGTCCTATGTGCGGGGCTGTGATTGAGGATTTTGAACAGATTGAAGACTAGAGACGACGTCAATCACGTTTTTCGCTAATATAGAATTGACAATGACTTAAAGAGGTGAGCGTCTGTGAAAGTTAATGCTGCACAGAAGGATTATAGTAAATTGAGTTCTCAACTGTTGATATTGGGAGTTTTTGAAAAAGAGAAATTGCCTTCCCATTTATCTAAAAAAGTTTTAGATGCTGCAAAAATAGAAAAATTTAGCGGTAAAGATGGAGAAGCATGTTATGTTAGACTAGATGGCAAACTAAAAAGAGTAGCGTTGTTAGGTCTTGGTAAAAAAGAAAAATTCGATCTAGCCAAAATACGCGAATTGTCGGGTAAAAGTTATTTAGTAGCTTCATCAAAGAAAGTGAATGAATTCTGCTTAGATTTATTTGAAATAGAGGAAGATGTTTTGTTGAGAACGCAAGCCGCAACTGAAGGAATTGTTCTGGCATCATATAAGTTTGATAAGTATAAGAAAAAAGAAGATGAACAACCTAAAGTTAAGAACGTTAACGTTTTAGTTTCTGATGTTAAATTAGGTAAAAAAGGAGCACTGATTGGTTCAGTGTTAGGAGAAGCAGTAATGTTTGCAAGAGATATTGCAAATGATCCTGCGAATAAGTTAACACCAACAGCTATGGGTAATGTTGCAAAGAAAATTGCTAAAGAATCTGGAATGAAGTGTAAAGTTCTTGATAAGAAACAAATTATTAAACAAAAAATGAATGGTTTGTTGGCAGTATCCCAAGGTAGTGTAGAGGAACCAAGATTTATTGAAATGGAATATGGATCTGGTAAAGATACTGTTGTTTTAGTAGGTAAAGGTCTTACGTTCGATGCAGGAGGAATTTCACTTAAGCCAGGAGTAAGAATGGATGAGATGAAATTTGACATGTGTGGGGCGGCAGCTGTTCTAGGAGTAATGAAAGCAGTAGCTAAATTAAAACCTAAGCTGCATGTTGTTGGTTTAGTAGGCGCGGCAGAGAATATGCCTAGCGGTTCTGCAGTTAAACCTGGAGATCTTATTGAATATAAGAATGGCAAGAGTGTAGAAGTTTTGCATACGGATGCGGAAGGTAGATTAGTTCTTGCAGATATATTAATACATGCTAAAAAGTTTAAGCCAAAGGCAATGATTGATTTCGCAACTTTAACTGGCGCGTGCGTTGTCGCATTAGGTCATGTAAGTGCTGGGTTGATGAGTAATTCAGATACAATGTGTTTGAAGATGGAATTGGCTAGCAGAAAGAGCTCTGAGAAAGTATGGAGATTACCAATGTATGAAGAGTATTCTGATTTGTTGAAGAGCGATGTTGCAGATCTTAGAAACTTGGGCGGATGGAGCGGAGAGGCTGGTACTAGCACCGCGGGTTGTTTCTTGAAAGAGTTTGTTGAATGTGAGAACTGGGCACATTTAGATATTGCAGGTGTGGCTTGGGGAATGAAAGAAAACAGCTATACAAAGAAAGGCGCAACAGGTTTTGGAATTCGATTGGTTAGTCAATTATTGCTAGATTGGAAGTAATTCTAGAATGAAACAGTTACATTTTGGTACCGCAGGTACGCCACATAGTTGTAGAGAGCGCACTACTATAGAAGGAATTAGGCGAGTTAAAGAATTGGGCCTAGGTTGTCTTGAAGTAGAATTTGTTAGAGGCGTGCGGATGAAAGAAGAAACGGCTAAGGCAGTTAATGAAGTTCGCGCATCAACAGGAGTAGAGTTAAGTGCTCATGGTCCTTATTACATTAACTTGAATGCTAAAGAGAAAGAAAAAATTGACGCAAGTATTGAAAGAATTCTACAAACTGCGCGCATTGCAAAGATTTGTGGCGCAAGTACCATTACATTTCATGCAGGATTCTATTTAGGAATGGAAGCAGACAAGACTTATTCAGTTATTAAGTCAAATATGAGAAAAATTGTTGACACTTTGCGTGCCGAAGGAAATAACTTATGGATTAGGCCAGAGACAACAGGTAAAGGAACGCAATGGGGTTCATATGAAGAGATTGTTAAGTTGAGTGCAGAGATGGATAACGTAATGCCGTGCGTTGATTTTGCTCATGTGCACGCCAGAACGAATGTGTATAATACTTATGATGAATTTCGAAAGATATTAACACATATTGAGAATCATTTAGGTAAAAAAGCATTGCAGAACATGCACATTCATGTTGCAGGAATAGAATATAGTGAAAAAGGAGAGAGACATCATCTTAACCTTAATGATTCTGACTTAAAGTACAAAGAAATGTTAAAAGCGTGGAAAGATTTTGATATTAAGGGAATAGTTATTTGCGAAAGTCCAAATATAGAAGAAGATGCAATGCTTTTGCAGAAAGAATATAAAAAAATAAATTAGTATGCAAAGGCTGGTTCTCGTAACGGTATTGAAGGCATTGGTTTTTCTTTGAGCTGGTCTGCCAAAGTTCTCACGTATTTCTTTTCAACCATCGCTATACCATTAAGTCTACAAAAGTCTTCAACTTCAGGTCTTGCAGTTGACCCACTGTAAAGAACTATTGAGTCTCTTTGTTCTTCAGGAGATAACGTATCCATGAGAAATGCATAGTTAACTAAGAACATAGATTCGGCACTCCCTGTACCATCTTCAGGCACGTAGTCATCTAAGAAATATACTTTTGCTCTCGTTCCAGATTTAATTGCTGCTCTGAACGAATTACTATTTTTTACTAGCTCGTAATTGCAATCTCGCAAGTAACGATTCATGTAAAAGATGTCATCATCTGTGTCTTCTAAAACTAATATGTCTAAAGTCATCGTGTTTCTAAGTTTTAGCAAGTTGTATTTAAGAGTAGCTGTTTGCAGTGTTAAGAAAAAAGTTAAGGAGAGTCATCTCTTGGTTTTACTTCGCAAGTTACTAATCGATGATCTGAAAAACCATCATAAACACTAAAAGTAGCGTTTGTTTGTTCATCTTTTTTTACAAGAATGTAATCCGTAGCACGACCAACCCAAGGTAAACGCGAAGTATTGTCTGTCGGATAAGTATCTAATGATTCTCCTGCAATACCAAACTCTTCGGGTTTTACTATCGAATTTATTGTGTCCAAATCGCAATCAAAACAACCCATTACAATAACATCTCTTCCTTGTTCTTTTTGTGTTTTCAAAAATCGTCTCAAATCGGATAGTTGTGTAAGCTTCATTTGGTTGTTATGTGCTAAATGCAAACCAACAACAGTAGTGTTATGTTGATGTAAGTAATGAGCAGATGCACCACCACCACCATATACCACAGGCCATCGCGATATTTCAGGATCAATAATTTCAGCAATATTTCTTGATGCTAAAACTACACCAACAGCAAGATGCTTACCCGGATGCTTTGCAGCTTGCCAAGAAACACTTTTGTAACCTTCATAATGTAATCTTGATCTTATGTGATCGAGTTGTTGACTAAGTACGGTTTGAGTTAAACATAGACAATCAGGTTCTGTGTGTAGCGCCAAGTCTATTGCATCATCTAAACAAGTTGTTAGTCTTTCAACAAGTCGTGGTCTGGGCCCATTAACTGCAAGACTAGTAGCTATTTGACCAGACAGAGTATTGCCCTGCGCACCAAACATTATGTTATAAGTTGTGTATCTCACAGTAGTGGCATTTTAAGAGGTTTAATATAAAATCGATGGTTTTTTATTTTCCATATGGTAATATTTATATAGGCGGCTTGTATTGCTATAATCATGCCGAGAGGAAGACCTGTAAGGAGTCAAATAAGACAAAACGTAGTAGAGATATTGTTCTTTATGAAATCGGGTTATGCGTACGAAATATACAAAATTTATAGAGATGTTTTTCCTAAGGCAACTATGAGAGTAATTTACTATCACTTAAAAAAAGGATCTTTGACTGGAGAATTTGCAGTTGATAGAGTTGTAAGAGAGAAAGGCGATTTTAGTTGGGGACCTGAGGCAGAAAAAATATATTACAGATTAGGTGAAGAAGCAAAGCCCAAGGTTGATGAAAGAGTAAAAGAATATTTTGATAAAAAAGAGGTGAAAAATGGATAAACACCTTGTTGGTTATATCGAAGAGGCATTAAAAAAGAATTTTTCAGAAGAACATATTAGAGATCATCTGAAGAAAGCAGGGTTTCATGAAGATGATATTGATATGACTTTGTTGCAAGTGTATAAAGGATTGGGGGCAGTACCTGTACACCCCAGAGTGTTGCACACAGTGAGAGCATTATTAGGACATAACTTACCAGATAAAGAAATAATAAAGAGAGTTTGTTCTAGAGGAATAGATGAACACTTTGTTGAATATGCGATAAAAGAGTCTAAAGTTCAAAGAAATATAGTAGCCCATAAGCATAGAAGATTACACCTGCCAAAATAACTATTTTATTTTTTTAAAGAAACCCATTAGAGAGAATGCCTCTCGTTTGGTGAGAAAACTTTTTCCAATTATTCGTTTCCAGATCTTTTTTTGCGTTTCTTGCTTGTCTTTAGTTCTAAAATGGAGATTTTTCAGTGATTGATTAATAATCTTTAGTAGTCGAGTTTTTTCTTCTGAGCCAATTGGTTGGAACTCGTTTTCTAAACGTTTTGAGTGAGATTGTTTGGATAATTCGTAAAGCAAAGTACAGGTTGCGTGGCTGATGTTCATAATAGGATATTTTTTGTCTGTTGGTACGTGTACAATGAAATCGCAAAGTTCTAGCTCTTTATTTAGTAGTCCAGATGACTCTCTACCTATAAGGAGAGCCACTTTCTGCCCTTTAACTTGACTTAACCGCTTTGCTAAACTCTCAATCTGTATAGGAGTTCTTGTTATGTTGTAGTCAGAACCTAATTTCCCAGTTGTACCAATAACATAATCGAACTTTTCTAGTTTGTTAAACGTAGTTTTCTTTGCTTTAGTTAGAATTTCTTGAGAATGTTTTGCCCGGTTTCTCGCAGTTTGCGATAAGTGATTAACTTTAGGGTCTAGTAATAAAAGATTTTTGAAACCAAAGTTTGCCATAGCTCGAGAAATAGCACCAATGTTGCCAGAGTTTCTTGGTTCAACAAGCACCACGTGAAGTAAGTTAGGATCCATCATATGAACGCAAATGTAAGGTTAATAAGTATTATTAATAAAAAGAATAAACCGGTGTATTTCCAGATTCTATCTGCAAGCGTCTTGTTCATAAATATGTAGAGTCCTTGCTGCAGCATTCTTCCGCCATCTATTGGACCAAGAGGTAATAGATTAAATAAACCAATGCCAATATTGAGTAAATAAAGAATATATACCAAACCTATAATCCATTTAATAAGTTCTCCAACCCAAGTTCCAAAACGATCAATAAAAGAATCTTTGAAAGAGTTTCCTTGTTTAAGATATATACCCATGTAGGCCTTTTCAGAATTTTCGGGATGGGCCGCTAAAGTTACATCATAGCTATTGTTTTCAGTTAATACCGCAATAGAATCTCCAGGAGAATGTTTGTTTAATAAACTCGTAAAGTTCTCTACAGACAATATATTATAATTATCAATACCAGTTATTTTATCACCTATCGGAATTCCAAATTGTTCAGCAGGAAATGTAATATTACCAGGAGTATATCCTTCAATTACAACACCATCATTAACCACAATACCATCTAGTATCGGAGTTGCAACAAAAAAGAGAAGCAACATACAAATTATGCCCAACATAATATTAGCCATAGGACCTGCAGCATAAACAGACATTTGCTGTAGCTTAGGTTTTTTTGCTAACTGTTTTTCGTCCGGTTCAACAAATGCAGCAGGGATTATAGGTAAGATCGCACCTAAAAATGCAAATCCGCTAGACTTTATCTTAATACCATATCTTCTTGCAACAACGCCATGAGAAAACTCATGTATTGCAGCAATAATGAAGATTGAGATGATCCAATACAAAAATGGAACGTAGAAAACCCCTTTTGCTTTGAAAGGAAGAACAGGAGCAACTTGAGAGACCGCACCGTCAACGAATAATAATTTTAGAAGACTGTCAATAAGCGAATATGCAATAAGAATCATTCCAGCAAAACCCAAAGCGACACCAATATAACCGAAGACCTTTATGGTTCTAGGAAACTTCTTAGCCAGACTGTCCATAGATTTTAATCCTAACTTAGTTTTGTACATTCCGAAGTACAATAAAGGACCAATGATCTTCTGAATAGTAAACTGTTTACGCTTTATTAGAAAAAATAACAACAATGAAATAAGAAAAACAATGGCAGCTGCTAATTGCAGGTCTATCATCTTATTTTTTACGCACTGTCCTTAATGCTTTTGAGCTGCACTTTCTGCATTTAATCTTACCTGCAAGTACTTTCAAGTTAGGTGCTCTGACCTTACTTTTACATACTTTACATACAAAGATGTTCTTGAATAATCGTGCATCTGCTTCTGGAAATTTCGCCATATTTAATCACTCTTAACTTGTTTAATGACCTTATCTCCTAGAATGTTCCAATACAATATTTGGCAACCTTCTACGACTTGATCCTTAAATTCTTCATCGACCTTCATGTCGAATGTTTCATAGCTCTCTGAGTCCATTACGTTTGCAACATCTCCTGTTACAGACAGAACTTGAGCAGTTCTCTTATCAATCACCGGAACTTCAACTTGATCGTGACCTGGTAAGACCACGTTTCTCTTTTTCTCATCAATTAAACCAACAGCCATCATGTTAACTTTAGCATGACCGTGCTTTCCTGGCCTTGAAGTTGCAGTGCTGGTGACTCTGCATGCCACACCATCAACGATGATATAACTTCCTTTTTGTAAACTTCCAACACTTGCTAACTTTTTCATAATAAACTCCTCCTTTTCACGAAATTAAATCAGGAATATAAATCGTACAAATTATGAGAACTTTGACCCTCATTTATAAATTTATTGGCTCTACTGCTTTGCTGCTAATTTAATGTCCCCAGCCTTTACAGTCTTTCTTCCTGCATGGACTGCAAGCTTAACGGCCTTCTCAGCAATATGTTCAGCAGCTTCTTCAACGACTTGCTTAAGAGCAACCTTTGCCTTGTCTGAGACTCGCTCAGCACCGCCTAGCTTAAGGATCTTCTCCATTGCCGCAAGAGGAAGTAGCCTCTTAGATTGTGTCATCTGTTTATACCCCCAATAGGTTAATTAAGTTAAAATCGCGAAAATCCATTTAAATAGTTTTCGGAAAAAATGGCCGTTTTAGGTTGTTTTGGGCGTGAGAAGGGCAGAATGTGCTTCGTAGAGACAAAAAAGGAGAAACTAGAGTGCTTATCTCTTTAATCCAAAGAAACCTTTGAGCCTGGCTTTTCTAGCAATCTTTGAGAGCTCCTTTTCAATTTGTTCTTGATTTTCATATATTCCTTCCAAAACTTTGAACTTTTTATCATGATAAGTAGTTCTAGAAGAATTTGTTTTAAACTTTCTAACTTTATGTAGTAATTCATGATACATTATGTAATCTAGGTAGTTAAGTTCTTCATTTTCAAAAATTCTACTTACACTAACAGTATCTGTTTTGAAATCATAACTTCCAAGTTTGGTTGTAGAGTGTGATCCCCATTCTAAGTTAGGCATTTCCACTCCGCCCAAAAAATAACGTTCATTAACTCTGTCGAATGACTCTTTAAGATCAGGATCAATGTTATTTTTGGGAATTGCAATGTGTAAATTCTTTATGAAATTGTTGTAGAGATCTATATAATAAGATTTTTTTCTTTTGTTCTTGAACAATTTTAGTAAAAGTTCTTGTATTAAACCAAGTTTAATCTCACCATCAACAGGAAACCATTTTCTGCATAAATTAAACTCAATGTGATTTCCAGAAAGTCTGACGTTAGCCCCATAATCTTTGAATCTTCCAGAATAAATTAGATCTGTCTTGTATTTGAAATCCCTACCAGGATAAAGCTTGTTGTAAGCTTCTTCAATTAGATTCATATCAGTCATAATGTTCTCTACTTTGCTTTAGTTTTTATTATTTTTGAAAACGCAGTTAATTATCTACTACTTAAAGGAATAATTTATAAACCTTGTAAAGCAGTTATTATGGTATGAGCGGCGATGATGGTTCTAATCACCATATAGAAGAAGTAATTAAACAAATGGCCGAGTTGGCAGATTATCAGAAGCATTTCATAAAAGATCTTCCAGACTATTTTCGCAGAGTCAGAATACATCTTGACAGAGTAAAAAGAATTATTCTTCTTACTAAAAGATCTGCAACTAAAAATTATTGGATAGAAGGTGAAGAACTATTTCGTTTAATGAATAAAGTAATCGCAGAAATTGACGCAGATAAGGCATTAATTAATCGAAAAGTCTACGATGAACAGGACGTAGAAGCCAAGTTAGAGAAAGATAAGGATCTTACTAAGGATGAAGAGAATTTAACTTTTGCACTTTATGAATCGCTTAATGACGCAAGATTGGAGAAGGGCCTTACAACTAGAAAAACATTAGAAAAAGTTAAAACGCGATTAAAATTTGCACACAGAAAAGAACAAGTGGTTGATTCTATTGATGTTCATTTGGCAGAACTACTAAATCATTTTCGTGGAGTTGTCGGTTTGATAAGAGATAGAATAAGACTCGAGCTCGATAGTTTGAGGGCGATCGCATCATATAAAGATGCAGAGTTAAAGTTAAATTCACCAGAATGGAGAAAAATTGAGCAATACGCGATTAGACTAAGGAGAACTAATAAGGAATTAACAGAATTCCATCTTGAACTTAAAGAGAATTTCTATAAACCATTTCAAAAATTTCTTGATGATAAGGTTACTGCAGAAGACAGAGTTGCAGAAATTATTTCTGAAAAAAACCAACATTGGTGGAATAAAGTATCAGTATTTAGAAATAAAGTCGATCTTCCAGAGGTATTAAGAGATTATAGAATTATGACTTCACCATCAGAAGTTCTTGATTTCTTTCGTGCTTTACGTAAAAATCATAAGTTTTTGACAAAGAGAGCACGAGCATTCATAACACATGCCGAAAAGGGTGTGTTGCTTAAAGCTAAGAAAGATTCTTTTAGACTTGCCAGACAAGTTGTGTTGGCTCACAGAGACAGATTAACTGGAGCGATATCTCGTCCAGAGTTTGAAGACAGATTGTTTCCCAGCTTTGTTTTAAATTATACTAGAACAGGTAGAGAGTTTTCTTTACTTTTCTTAGATATTGATAACTTTAAAACATTTAATGATCCGGACAAAGGAGGATATGGTCACTCAGTAGGTGATGATGTATTGAGAATGGTTGTTAAAAGTATGGGGGATGCTGTTAGGTTTGAAGCAGACAGAAAAATTGATCCCGTTATTAGATATGGTGGAGAAGAGTTCTTGATATTACTTTCTACAGCAAATAAAAATGCGGCGATAACAGTTGCAAACAGAGTTAGAAAAAGAGTAATGGAAGATAGTAGAAAATTAAATGCAAGAAGATTGAAGAAAAATAAAGAGCCTTGGTATGACCCTTTAGATAAAGATGGTAAGAAACCGGTTACAATTAGTATTGGAGTTGCTACTTTTCCAAGTAGTTGTAACATAAAAGGCGGAGTAGAAGTAATAGCTGGTGCAAATGTTACAAAATTAAGAGAACAAATGGTAAAAGCAGCAGATGGTGCGCTTTACAAAGCAAAAGAAAAGGGCCGAAACAGAGTAGAAGCCGCCTAAGTTACTAATTCTACTTAATTAGTTGTTATTTCTGTCAAGGAACAACTTTATAAATAAGTTTTGTATTGTAGTTCTAGGTATTGGGGGATATCATGACCACAGGACTTGACAAAGTACTAGAGAGCTATGATCTTAGACCAGGCGATAATGTAGATATTTCTTTGTCCGCCAACACTTTA
>Ga0233431_1002249_pt1 | contig 27934 bp, 48 predicted proteins | sample SI_118_April2016_FD_179867 | JGI IMG/M metagenome (GOLD analysis project Ga0233431, IMG submission 179867) | Seawater microbial communities from Saanich Inlet, British Columbia, Canada - SI_118_April2016_200_MG | ecosystem: Environmental > Aquatic > Marine > Inlet | place: Canada: British...
GTTTTTTCGACTCTCACAACTTCCATTTTACACCTTCCTTGTGGTATGTCAATCAAAATGTTCAAGATTGTTCAGGTTTGTTCCTGGTTTGGTTCCCCCCTAGGAGGATCTCCCATGCGCGAACCGGGGGATCACTCCCCAAACTCCTTGATTATAAAGTCAATGTGGTCTGTGCTGAACGGCTTGTAGTTGTGCTCCCTGCTTGCCAGATAATCGAAATTTTGTGCTCTCTTTACTCTGATATTCCGAAAAGCGTCCCCTGGTTTCTGGTCGAACGCTTCGCAGTAGCTTTTTACGCAGGCCCACTTTGCCTTATTGACATTCTTACCAAACACGATGCAGTGCGTAGCAGGAAGGTCGGAGAAAAAAATGTCCCATGCTCTGGTAGTCATTTGCCTATCATTTCCTTTGCCGGTGGTGGGGCCATGCAAGCGCACCCGCCATCACGTTGTAGCGTGGGCATCGCTGTTCTTCGAGTACGGTCCTATCCGTTCGATGTCCGCAATAGGTGACAAGGCACTCGTCTTTTTCTGCCAAATAGCCAACACAATTTCTGACGGACATGATCAGGATTTCGAGCGCCGAGAATCTTCTCGCCCATTTTTCGGTGTGCTCTTCGGTTCCATCTTCGGCGGTTGTCTCGTCAAGTTCCAGATCCGCCTCGTCGTATTCTCGCACCGACCTTGCGAGGTCCAAAATGTCGGATTCACTGATAATCACCACCGCAAGTTTTTTCTTTTCACTCATGGCGTTCTCCTTCAATCACTTCATCAATTGTCGCGATCATGGATTTCACTGCGTCATTTTCATCGCCAAGCAATCGGCGCACCTCGGACAATGGCACCATTCGGTGTCCACCTGGCGTCCTAATCACCTTGATCTTCCCCTGCTTGTCCCACTTCCTGATCGCTGCCGTCGTGACGCAAAGCATCTTTGACGCGGCGGACAATCTCAGCAGTGGCGTCTCTGTGTCGCTGGAATTCTTCAACTGACATCTCCTGTGAAAGTGGCGGGTCAATCGGGTAGACCTTGCCGTTCTCCATCTCAAACTCTGTTTTCGTAACTCTAACTACCTTCATTATGCACCTTCCTTGAAGAATGTCAACAACTTTATCCAACTTGTTCTAACTTGTTCACTGTTGGTTCCCCCCTAGGAGGATCTCCCATGCAAGCGCAGCCACAGCCGGAACTTGCGAATTGCCAATGGCTTTAAGGCGGTCCATCCTGTTGGGAAATCCATCATCCATTCGTTTATCATCGGGGAGGGACGACCAAAGACGATTGCGGCGCGCCGACTTGACGGCCATTTTTGCATTGATTCCGCTGCCCAGTTCGCTTTTGTTGTCGGAGTCGGCAACCAACCACCATCTTTTCCTAGGATGGTCTGCGCCCACGTGGAATCCGGCAAGCATTCCGCGATTGGTGGTGTATCCACACTGGGTAAGGTCATCCTGTGCTTGGGCAATCGCGCCTTCGTCAACATTTTCGGCCAAAACAAATCTTGGCTGTACCTCTCCAATAACTCTAAGCATTTCTGGCCAGAGATTTTCACCCGTGTTGTTTCCTCTTGCTGCTGTTGACCATGCGACACACGGAAACCCACCTGACACAACGTCGATGTTCTCACGCCACGGTCGCCCATCGAATGTTTTGATTTCATCCCAGATGGGGAAGGGCTCAAGGATTCCGTCTCGCTGTCGGGCGAGCAGGACGGATCGGCAGTAGGGATCAATCTCAACAGCGACTCGGGTGCGCCATCCAAGGAGCAACCCTCCCAAGATTCCTCCCCCCGCTCCTGCAAATAATGCCAACTCATTCATTTACCTAGCCTTTCACCATACCGGCATCTATCTGCCATCGGTTTCATCCTCCATAGTTGTCAATGCACCACAAACGAAGCAGCCGACCTTTGCGAATCCGCTGCGTGGCCTCGTATGTCTTGCCGGTTCCAGGTGGACCAATCACATGTATTTCACGCATTATCTATTCTTCCTTGAAGGATTTCCCATGCGAGTCTAACCACCGCTGGTACTTGTCCATTCCCAATGGCTTTAAGTCTGTCCATCCACTGATCCACCCCATAATGTTTTCCACCCAAGCGGGGCTCGGAAGATATCCACGCGGACAGATCTCGAATGGGTTTGGAACCCTCCCACCCATAAACTCCGCTGATCTCGATCTCTGGCAGGCTATCGGTGTCCCGATTCGCGGCAATGATCCACATTCTTTCACGCTGGTGTCGTGCGCCAATATCCCCAGCGCTGAACACTCCCCATCGTGCATCGAACCCCATCTCGGCCAAGTCTCCAAGAACTCTTCCGAGTCCCCGAAAAGTGATTGCTGGGGAATTCTCCACGAATGCGAATCGTGGTTGTACCTCGCGAATGATTCTGGCCATCTCCGTCCAGAGCCCACTCTTTTCTCCGTCGAGTCCCTTGCGATTTGCACCTCCCGCGGTGCTGATATCGACGCAGGGAAACCCCCCTGAAACCACGTCAACTCGTCCTCTCCATGGGTATCCGTCGAATGTTTTGATTTCATCCCAGATCGGAAATGGCTCAAGGATTCCGTCCCGTTGTCGGGCGAGCAAGACGGATCGGCAGTAGGGATCAATCTCAACAGCGACTCGGGTGCGCCATCCAAGCAAGAGTCCTCCCAGGATTCCTCCCCCTGCTCCGGCGAAGAGCGCGAGTTCTCTAAGTTGTTGTAATGCCATGTCATCCACTTGTTTCCTTCATTGGTGGGGTGGGGCCATGCAAGCGCACCGGGCTACCGACCTAATCCAGCACATTTTCCATACGGTCCTATCCGTTCGATGTCCGTGATAGACATACGGTGGTGGATAACCTCCCAGGATCCACCTAACTTCCTGTGGACATACGCCGAGTCGGAATCCAACTCGTCGCACAATAACTCCAAACAATTGAACACGTCCGATCCATCGCGATGTGGATCACGGGAGGAAAACACCTCCTCCCTTCCAAGTAGTGTGTAATGGCGGAACCTCAACGGAGTACCAATAAGGGAAGGATCCCCGTGTTTCTTGATTACTTCAACATGGTCTTTCAACACCGCCGCGATAAACATTCGGCACTGTGAACCTTGGGAAACTCCCGCGTTTGATTCCTGGTCTGAGTTCGTTCGTATCTGGTTAGCGTGCATGATTGCCACCTCCGTAAAAAACCTTCATCCCGTTGTCGAGTGCCCACTCCAGTTCCGCCCGTGCACCCTTGGATTTTTGCCAGTCCCCAAACATCCAAATCGCATCACACCTCTTGAGCAGTTCCATGGTGGCCTCGTACCAGTATTCCACTGGGAGTTCTGGCATGTACCAATCGAACCGCGCAGAGTTCAGGGTGGGTGCGAGGGGCACCATTCCCGCCGTAATCACCTCCCTCATTGCGAGCTTCGCTTCCAGGATATTCAGCTCGATTTCCAGGGGGTCGTCGGATGAGTAGGGACCGGCGATGTAGCAGACTTTCTTATCCATTGGTTTCATCCCCCGTGTCCGTGGGGTTAGATCCGAACACTGCCCTCAGTTCCCTTGTGCTCTGGCGCATACTCTCGCGTTCCTCATCACTGGCGTCCCAACTTCCGTCCCATTTTTTAGATTCATCTCCTGTTCTGTCTTCTTTTTCCACCTCGTCAAAAATTGAGAGTTGATCTCCGCTGGAACACGCATCTTTCAGATTCAGGCAAGCACGGTCAAAGTACGAATCCTTCAGTTCAACCCCAACGAAACGCCTCCCCTGCTTCAACGCCCCGTAACCCTCGGAACCGATCCCGGCGAACGGGGAGAAAACCAAGTCGCCTGGGTTAGTCCACAAGTGCACGGCTCGCTCAATCACGTCAAGTTGCAACGGGCACACATGTTTTTCGTCTTTCTCATCCCGTGCGAGTGCGCGGTTTAGAACGTTCCCTTGACGGATGTCGTCCCAAATAGACTCCGCGTAGCGTTGCCAAACCTCAATACTGTATTTTCTCTTCCTTCCCAGTCTGGATGAGACATCATCGTCTGTCACCATGGATGTATCGAATCCAACGGAATGTTTTTTCGGTTCGATATCCCTATCGTTTGGTCCTGAATCACCGACGTAATAATCAAACCTGCAAGCCGATGATTCTCCGCACACTGGTTCAACTAGTTCATAGTCGATCTCGTCCAGGGTTTTCTTTTTGAACACCACAACATGATCAGGGTTTGCCTGCCTGCTCATCGTGCTGTCCTTGCATAGCTGTTTGTGGAGAAGGCCAATGGACTTTGTTCTCTGCATCTCCGTCACGGGATCTTTGCGAATCACAATCTCAGAGTGGAAAACAAACCCGGATTTGAGGAAAGCCCTGATGATGTCGCCACGGAAATCATAGAGTCCGGTAAACCCGGTCTTGTACTTGAACAGAGGGATATTGATGCAATGGACGGCAACCAACCGGCCCGGTCGCGTAACCCGCAAGAGTTCAGGAACCAGCATGGAAAAATGTTCGAAGAATTTCTCATCACTCGGGCTGTTCCCCATATCCCGTGCACTGTCGCTGTACACATACAACTGGGAGAACGGAGGCGAGAAAATTGTGAAGTCAACTACGTTATCCTCGATCTTTTTCGTCTCCTCGATACAGTCGCCCTTCATCAACTCCCATCCATCCCCTGTCACGGTCTGCTGTTCGTAATCCAAAACAAGGCCCCTTTCTCCTGTGATTCCGAATTGGAAATTTTCATACATGCTGCGGCCCATCTCGTCATGTTTCGATGCCTTGACCATCACGTTGTCGTATATCTGCTGTTCGGCCTCTGACATCACGGTGTGAATATGGACCTCGTTTTTTTGTCCAAATCTCCACTTGCGACGAACGGCCTGATAGAAAGCTTCATACGAGTAGGACATACCAACAAACGCGCCCTGGCAGCAGTGTTGCCAGTTCATACCAAAACCTGCAATTTTAGGTTTTGTGATCAACACACGGAACTCACCGGATACGAAACCGAGAAGCTTTGATTCCTTCGCTTCCGGCTTATCGTTTCCCCTCACCTCGACGGCTTCAGGGATTGCCTTGCACAGCGCGTCCGCTTCGTAATTGGTATGACACCAAACCACGAATGGTCCAGTCGATTCGTTGACGATCCTCCCAACCTCTTGCGCTCTGGATTCCGCAGTTACGCGCATGACCTTGTGGATACTTGTCGCACTTGTTGTTGGGCTGTAAAACATCTCTCCTATTTCATCCCCCAACGCCTCATAATCAGCTGGGATGACATGGCGGTGCTGATGGAGTTTGGGTAAGATAAACCCTTCGTCCGAGTATCCAAGGTCAGACGGTTTCCGAATGCACACTGCCCAACTTGAAACCCACGTCCAGAAAGGTTTGACGGCGTGGTGTTTGATTCGCCAAACTGCCGTCTGACCGCTGTCGTGCACAAACCACCGTGCGAGCATTTCTGATCTGGTCATGATCCCGAGAAAGTCACTATGGTTCCCGAGTTCCACATGGTCGTTCGGGGCAGGTGTAGCGGTGCAGCAAAGTCTGAATGGTGTCTGATCAAACGAATCACAAAGAAGCTGTTTCGTCTTCCCCGTGAACGATTTCAGTATGCTCGACTCGTCGAGAACAACCCCCCCGAACACGGACGGGTCAAACTTCTCGATCCGCTCGTAGTTGGTGATGTTGATCCCGTTCACAACCTCATCCCCATCCCGAACAACCGAGCACTCGATTCCAAACTTTTCCCCCTCTCTCTTTGTCTGCTGGCTTACCGCCAACGGTGCAAGGATCAAAACCGGCATTCCCGTGTGTTCAACAACGTGTCGAGCCCACTCCAACTGGACTGGCGTGTTATGGGTTACAATGAAGTTTTCCGTAACATAACTTTGATCCTTGGAATCAACCGAAATGCAGATCGTCTTCTGAATGCTTTCTTTTTCGATTCTGTCAATCCATCGTCCATTATCGCGAGGGTTCTGATTCCAACGTTCCGCCTTCCTGGTTAAGAAAAATGGGTTATGTGTTGCAAGTGAAAAAGTTGCTATGTGGCAATTTTTATATCTCTGTCCGTTTAAGGATGTTTTCTTTACACTCTTTGTCGGAACACCTCCTATGCTTCGAACAAGATGGATTACATCGTCGACGAGTTGTTCGCTTACGCTATAAAATTGACAGCAGCCACATTCACTGATGTACCCATCTGTATCCATCAACCCTCGCAGTAGGTCGAGTCGTTCTTTGGGGCCAGAAAACAGATATTCATGAGGAACGAACTTCTCGTGAGACAATTTTCCAAGCAATCCCATATCGTGCAATGATTGCCTGAATGGGTGACGCCTATTTCCGCTGTATCCAGTTTTGATGTTCCAATCGTATTTCGATTTTTGTTTTAAACACGTTCCATCTGGCAGTTCGGAATCGAACCGACTGATTAGTTCAACATCAGCAGACGAAATAGATACGCCCCATTTCAGGCATCCATCACCAAGCAAAACTCCGATCACATACGGGGAAATATGGTGATTCGTATTCTCAAACTGAACATCTCCGACAACAGGAATGTCATAGTTTCTGCTTTTTCCGTTAGATCCATACCTCAAATTTCCGCAATTGAGCAGGTCTTTTGTACTCATTACTCTCCACGGGTTCCCCCTATACCTGTCATTGTTGGTTCTGCAAATATGAAGATGGTCGGTATCAACAACAATGCTTGAACCATCGGAGTACCAGAAACGATATGTTTCCTGTTCACTTTTAGGATAAACACCAGTGACAGGTGATGGAGATCCATCGGATGAAATAACCATGTCTCCAACTGTCAAGTTTTCAATCTTCACCCACCCTCTCGGAGTAAGAACATTGCTACCATACGGCTGCCCCTTTCCTAAACCGCATTCCGCGAAGATTGCGCTGCGTCCGTTCTTTAACGACCACTTCAAAATATCGCGTTGAAACGGGAACAACATGGAGTTGATATCCTCGTCCTGGATCTCGATTCCTGATTCTTCTGTGCGCGCCATCTTGGAGATTAGGAACTCCCTATAGGCGTCTTGCTCAACTGCTCCGCTCATTACCTTATTCCTTTCTATCGCTTACCCGCACGCGGGGGTGGGGAGGGGGCGCAAGGTCAGTCCCCAGGGGCGTCCTTGAGTTTGATCACCATGGCCTTCTTGGCGCACTTGAGGCAGGTGAAGACCCCCTTCCTTCCCTTGATCACGTACCCACCACTCTTATCCTCCCACTGGGAGATGACAAAGTTTACCGAGGTGGATCGCACAATTTTCTTGTGGCATAGGGCGCACTGCATCACTACCCTCCTTTTTCTCCGCTGACAGGCATGCATTCGTCGTGGTGTTCACACTCCCTGCACATCTGACAGTCTTTATACTTTATGAACCCGCACGGCTTGACAGGGGCCGGAATTCCTCCATACCTCTCAATGCACTTGTCACACCTTTTCAGGTATCGGTCCCACACATCGTCTTTATCGTCTGAGTAAACGACTTCATTGAACTGCCTGCATCCATGACCAGCATTCAGGTGGGTGCAATTTTTGTAACTGCAAAGACGGGGGTTTGCCTCGTTAACCACGATGGTTCCCGTTTCTTCCCATGTGGCCGTTATTTTTGTGCAAGGTTCTTCATCCTGAGCCCTGTGTTTTGGTCCGTTACCCTTATCCTTGAGGTGCTCATTCATTTGGTTCTGTCTCATTTTTTTCGCCGCCGCCGAGCCATGGGGAGATCGCGGCGAGGTCGTCGGGGTCCAGGTCTGTCATGGGGGTATATGAATCTGGATCACACTCCGTGTTGATAATCTCAGCCATTGCCGCGACAACCCAATATGGAACGGGTTCTTCCTTGCTGATGGCATCCCATTCCTTATCATCCCAAGCAGCACTCACGGGCCATGCGACGTTATCGCCTTCAATGACTTCAAGGCGGATAATATATTTGTCTGTCAGTCGCGTGTAAGTAACAAGTGTCGGTTCGCTCATTGGGGGGCCTCCTACGTGGCTTTAGCCACCGTGACTCGGGTTTCTGGGGTTGATTCAAGGTTGGCTTGTACTTCCTCTTTGATTGACTTGGGGATCTTTCCAGCGTTGACGCTGACCACCTTGGCGAAGTCAGCGAAACTCTTGCCTTTTTTCTCCATCACCTCCCACACCTTGGGGCCGTCGTACTTGTATCGCCTGGATGCTCCGATCATGGTCTTGAGCCCATAGCCCTCGACCTCTCCTTGTTGGTCCACCCACGCCTTGACCATGCGGTCGGCTTTTCCTTTCGCTGTTCCGGCGCTCTTGGACCACGCTTGGAGTGCTGCGGCTTCGGCATCGGACGTGATGAGTTCAGGTGGTTGGTACTTTTCCCAGAGCGGGCATAGAGAAAGATGTGGACACCCCCCGTAGGCTTTGCAGTTCTCGTGATCTGTTCCAGGCTTGCACTTGGGCTTGACCCCGCGTGATGTGATGTCATAGAAATCAACCACCCGGTTGTCGATCCACTGCTTTATCATCTCCAACTGCCCGGCCTCGAACCGCTCGAACACGATGCAAGGATTACTCTCTTTGTCCACCCGGCGCACGAAGTCGAGCTGGATTCGCACCTCGCTCACATCATCCTTGTGGTGCCTCCATGCCATGTAGGCGTAGCAAAGAAGCTGGATGTCCGAGCTGACCTGGTCCCGGTTTATGATAATCCGGTTGGTCTTCACGTCGGAGATCAGAAGCGCCCCATCAGAAATCCCCCACCGGTCAATGCGACCCCTGATTAGCGCGTTCGGATTCTCGTAATCGCACGGCTCGTGGTCCATGCCCAGTGCGAGCATGGTCTCCAGGCTACCGACGTCTGGCCGTGGGGCAATCAAATGGCTTTCTAGGTAGGTACACGCCACATCTTCGAAGTCGGACCATATAGCGGGATCAAGGTCGGCTTTGATTTCTTCCATCAGCCGCATTCCCACCTCGTTGTCCATGTCGTCGCCAGCTTCCCAGCAAGCGAGTGTATACCGCTCGACAAGTTCGTGTACTGCGTGGCCAACCTGGAAGTATGGCTTGTCGTCTTGGGGTTGGTCTGCCTCAAGGTCGAACATGTGTCGCTGTGGGCAGGTGAAGAACGCTTTGATGCGCGATGGGGACCAAATAGCCATTATTTATTCCTTTTAGAGTAAGATGCGGTGGTGAGCAGGGCGGGCTTGCATACGAATTCCAACATCTCGCGCATCATTGCCAAGTTGAATTTCATCGCAGCATCCCTTGCCTTTCTGCCCTTGGAGCACACATGTTATGTACGGAATCGAACAAACCCACCACCACTGCGGTCGATTCCAGGCCGCTTTTCATTGCTGTTCCTCTGTGCAGTCCTCTTCCGGTAGCGGGCTAGACTGTCCATCCTTGGGTTTGGCTTCCCATGAGATATCCTCGTCCGCGTATTCGGTTTCCGTTGTGACTTCAACTACTTCACCGGGGATATCCTCTTTCTTTGGTGCGCCGTCGTCGTTGGCTGGCACGAACTCATCGGCAATTTCCCGGGCGAGTGCGGGGTTCTCTGCGAGCGGTGTGAATGGGATGTCATGAAATTGTAGGTGCCCATGGTGTTGTCCGACCTGACGAAGAACGCCGATATCAAACCGCCTCTTCCCGCCCTGGCTCTGTGCTTCCAGCCGCATAAGATCGATGTGCATTCCCCTGATGTTCTCTCCGTATTTTTCCGCCATGGCCTTGAGGAACCTATCAATGTGAGCAATGGAAACCTCTGACGTGCTTCTCCACCCTGCGTGTCCGTAAGTTGCTGTATCTCCTGCGAGATATGCCCCGAGCCTGGAATAGCGTCGGCACTGTGGAGGCCGGTTGCCGTTGGGTTTGCTCTGCGGGCAAATTCCAGGAGCGCACGCGGTTAGCTTCCAGACCACCTCGCCGTTTTCCTGTGTCTTGCGATAGGATGCGGGGCACCGAACAGCACCGTCCAACTCCTGAACGCCCTCATAAATTGGCCTGTCTCCCCACCGATCAATATTGATGTCCACCGTCTGCCCGTCATCCGGCCCATGCTCCGAGTGGTAGCAAAGCAACCCTTCACGCATGTCGTACCAACCGCGATACATGAGCCAGAATTCCTTGAGGTTTCCTCGTGGGATTACCAGTGGGAGGGTGGTCAGCTTGTCGCTTTTCGTTGGCTCAGGCAAAGCACGGCGCTCGCACTCCCGGCGAATCACATGCATCGCGTAGATGTTCGGAAGCCACTGCCCGTCCTGGTCTTTTTTCGTCGAAGTGACGAGCCACTTGGAAAAGCTTTTAGGGTGGTTGCTTGACTTCGTGCGACCGACCCCGCCTGTGATGCGGGCCACCTCGATCTCATTGAACACGCTGTCAAATGGCGGTATGGCTCTACTCGACATCGTCCACCTCCAATTTCTTTACGGCTTCAACAATCAACAACCACGTACCAGCAAAACCAACAGCAATAACCCCTTGGATGGACTCGTATGGAGGGCCATTAAACAGAGCCTTTGTCATGTCGATCATTCCGCCAACCAAAAAAAAGAAGGCCGCTAGATCGTAAATCCAAAGAGTTTTTCTTCTCTTCTCACTCGGCATCGTGTCCCCCCTTGGCTTCGATAGCGTCTGCTTTCGCACGCAGGGCTTCTATCAACATCTCTTCCCCGTATTCTTTAGCCAATACTGTGTTTTGCCCGAAAGGGATAGGCTTGAGTCCTGGAAATAGCAGGTGGTATTCGCCACTGTTCTCGTACTCTTTTCCAATACACTTCGTCACAGTGAGGCCAAAGCCCTTAAAGACTGCGAGAAAGAAATTTGGAGACCCGTCGAAAAAGGAAGAAGCTTCTTTCCACTTCGGCTTGCTCCATTTATTTGCCATCGTTCACCGCCTCCCTTCCATGGCGTCCATCGTCTGCTCCGCTTCGTCTTCCTTCTCACAGGTGACAAGGCCGTCAGCCGGTTCTTCCTGGTGGCTTCGTCTGGTGGCTTCGTAGACATCTTCCTCGTGTCCGCCTTTCACCGGGGCCTTGATGACTTCCATGGTCGCGTTGTTCTCATCCAGGACTTTCTTTAATTCCCTTGCCGATTCTTCCAGGGGAAGTTCATCTTGCCGGTCACCCGTGATCACCGCGTCGGTTTTGATCTCGAAAGCCATATCTGCCATGGCACTCATGGTGAGGACTTCGTAATCACCTTTGATCTTGATCGTGATGAAATCCGTCTCATCCCCGTTGGTGTGTACTACCTGTTCCACCATGCAAGGAAGATTGAACGTCTCGCAGTCGAACGTTGCGACCATGCATGGGTTTAAAGTCCCCTTGTCGAATGAACTGTGGCCGATCCCAAAAAACTTGAAGACGGCGGCGGTGGGGTTGTTCACCCTGATCTTTGCGTCGATGATCTTCACCGACTTGTGGTTTCTGTTCTTCATCTTCACCGCCAGCGAGGAGATACTCCAGGCCGGTAAATTCAGTTCGCTCATTCGTTCCTCCTATTCAGTTTAGTTCCCTTGTAACAACCCCACCCAAAAGCAAGAGGCACCCGACCAGGCCCAGAGCCAATCTCTCATCCCAGGTCGCCAGGGGGTTCTCTCCCACTGCTCCCCACATGAGGAACACGGCTAGAATTATGCAAAACTTACGCATCGGGTGGATCCTTTGGTTTGACGGGTTCTCCTGCGACACAGACTTCGGTTCGGATTGCGGACCCGAGCCTTTTCATGTCATCGGCCTTGATCAAGAGATATCCGGGCATACTCCGTGAGATCCCCATCGATGGATCTGGAATTTGAGCCGTGTCCATAACACCCCGGTGGACATCCGAGGCAACCATGGTCACGTACCGGCGGGCCTTGGCTTCGTCTTCGTAGGTGTAGGTTCCAACAAGGATTTTCCTCAGTCTTTCCAGGTGTCGAACAACCACATCAAGGTCTGGCTTATCTCTTCCTAGAACTTGGATGCAGTCACTCATGGACTGAGCCCACGCCTTGTCATCTCTGTTGTTTATTTCCCGTTTGAATTGGTCTGCTTCAACAATATCCATAAAGCTTGGCATCGGTTGCGCTCCTGTGTGGTTAGGGCTCTAGCCCTGGGTTGTGATCAGATATACTTTGTTGGTTTTGCGGCTCTGGCGAAAGAAAACATCCTGAAGTCTAGCCACCAATACCATAATGGGAAAATCGGTAGGGGGTCGTTGATTCTGGTATCCAACTTCCCAAGTGCAAACAGTACGTTTGCATAAGATGCTTCGTCGTCGTTGACGAAGTGCAGCACAGCATTCATTTCTGATGCGATTCTTTTGTATTCTTTGTCCGTAAGAATCATCAACTTTCCCTCCTATTCCAAGCCCCCCACTCCGGGCGGCACTCGCAGTTGTCCAACAGACCGTAACAACTCACCTCTGATTCATTGAGGATGCATGTCCCGTATTCTGTGGGGTCTTCACATGTGGGTGGATGTTCGTCGTACACCTCGAATAGCCCGCACCCGATGTCATCCGTCAACCACTTCGGTTTGGATATTTCCCACTGGAAGGAACACTTGTCACACAGTGTGCGGTTGTTTGTCTTGTTCTGGCACTCTAGGCAAGGGTGGAGGGTGTCCTCCCCTGGGGGCGAGGAGGACTCGGGGGAGTGCTCTGTGTGGGGTTCTATCGGGGCGTTGTCTCCGCAGGGTAACGGAGTTTGAGGGTTGTTACGAGTGCATTGATTCTGGAATGAGCACCCAGAGCAAAACAAGGTGTCTATCTTATCCGTGTTAAAGCACGGTGGTTTTTGATTAGACCCCCCCCCGGCGGAAGGAGGGGACACACAGGCTGGCTCTGAAGACATGTTGCCAAACATGTTGTTTTCGTTGCCGTGTAAAACAGATGAGTTTGGTTTTTGGTTATCCGCCGTATCCAGAGCCGTAGACTCGCTACGGAATATGGTCTGTTCTGTAAGCAACCGTTCAATTTCTCGCGCATCCCTGTCCAGTCTACCACGCCACGCGCGAAAGTTCACAACTTCTCTGGTGGCCACTTCCATGAGCATCGATTGACGCCAACAGAAGTATGAGGAGAGAATCCGATTCAGCTTGGACCGCACGCGGGGTTCTAGGCTGTATTCCATTCCTATCGCAGAAATTATTGAGGGGTGGATCGGTGGGGTTGTCATGGGGCCACCTCTGTCAATCCAAGGGCTTTGAGTTGTTGGTTGATCATAAACTTGTGCGCCTCAAACAACTCCTGCTCAATCGCCATTGCCATAATCTCGGTCGATGCGTGGATTTCCACCTTTGACGGGTCATGCTGGAAATAAACTATGTGGTCCTCGCCGGGCTCGATCACTCGCGTGATTTTCAGGACGTTGAAGATTGATACCCCCGTCATGACGCCACCCCTTTCTTCCCCACCCTGTCGGGGAACAGCCCATCAACCTCGATATCCAGGGCGGACGCTATGTACTCCTCAAGGTCGGAGCTTATGGCAACCCTCCGGATCACTTTCCACACATGGGAGGTAGAGCAACCGAACCCTTTTGCAATTGCCTTTTGGGTAATTCCTGCCTTGTCCAGTTCAAATTTGATTTCCGCGTATGTCATCAGTGTTTTCCTTTTGCCGGTGCTCTCACCACCCCAACCCCGCCTTGGTGTGTGACGGGGTGGGGGCGGGGAGATCAATAGGGCTACCCCAAAAGGTCGACAAGTGCCGCTTGGGCGGCGTCGGTTCCGTTGTCCCGATTGTATAGATCCGTCCTCATGTGATCTTCGGCCAGATCCACTTTCATAACACGTCCCTGAAGGTAATCGAAGTAGGTTTGACCACCATCCAGGATTTTCTGCGCTTCGGCGGCATTCATGGCCTCCGTGGTTGCTGATAGAAAACCCAGTCCCTGCGGCTTCGCCCTGTTATAGAGGCGCACCAAAACTTCGGCCTTGTCCATTTTGCTGATGTCGATTTGCTCACTCATAATTTTCTCCTTCAGTTGAGGTTCTACCGACCCAACCCCATGCCTTGTGAGCTATGGGGTGGTTCGGGAAAGGGATTGGCTTTCGTTTTACATGGCTTTTTCTCCGTTGGGTTTCGATGAGGTCAAATGCTCGACCTTGATGGTTCATAAGTTACGTTGCTTTATGAACCTTGTCAACAAATAAGTTGGGTTTTTTTGCACCTCCGTTTTTCTGGTTTGTCAGTAACGATAGTGCTTTTTTACTTTACAGGGACGCCTTAAAGATGTACGCTATTTTTCAGCCAAAGGAAAGCATATTTTCAGGATAATAAAAGGAACCACCTGTGAAGAAAACAAAGAACGATTCCCGATTCAACTTCCGGCTCCCTTTCGAACTTCGGGATCGTATAAAGCAACTACTGGGAAAAGCAGGCGCTCAGAACATATCTGATTTCATCCGCATGGCTATCCGGTCTTACTGCCGGAAGATGGAGAAGAAGAAATAATGCCGACATTTGAAGTCAAGAAAAATCAGGTGGTCAGTGATGATCTGGCCGGTTGGTACGCCTCTCATCATGAACCATATAGGGGAAAGGATTCCCTTGAATATAGGATGCTGTCGGCAGGTAGTCGCAGGGAGCCATTCAGAAAGGATGATTTTTGGGCCGCGTCTCTCCATGGTCCGTTTGAAAATGCTGAGCTGGCTGAAAACTGGGCTCAAAGGCTGATAATTGTTGAGGCACTTCGGTTTGCATCGGACGCCGCCTATGGGGAACAAAGAGATAAGCTTGGAAAACAGATGAGTAATCTTGCTGGGGGGATTCTGGATCATAATGACAAGAGGATTTGCAAAGAACTTGGACTTGGTACGCTGGCTTGGGACCGAAGGGTTTCTCCACCAGCATCAACCGGGGAAATGTTTTCACCTATTCTCCAGTTTAAGAAGAAAAAGAAATGAAAGACACCCGGTGAAAAAACCGAGTTGTAGATTTCTGCCTCCGGCAGATGGGTGGGATCCTTTTGGCGAGAAGGGGCAGACAGAATGACCAAACGTGCATTCAAAATACATATCTGTTGCCGAGAGTGTGGAGGGTCTCCGGTTCAACTACAAGAAAGGCATCAAATAAAACCGGTGATTGATGGAGTCAAAATAGGAGGTTTCGTAGAAGTCGCGCCGTCAATTGTGACGGCCACTTGCACAGCCGGTCACACGTGGGAGCTGGAAGGGATTCATTCTCTGGAAGAGGTTATTGAGATCCCGGAGCCCGCCGAAGACGACAAGTCCGCTGCCACCAACCACGCCTCCACAGGAGAGTGAGGAACCCATGACGTACGAAGAAGAAAAAAACAAATTCAGGATTTCGTTGATGCCAACCCAATGTACTCTCATGACTGTGTTTCGTGTGGGAAGTTGTTTGTGACGGAATCCAGGAATGAAGACTGCCCTGTTTGCACATTCCCATCCTCTGGAATGCGAATGAAACTCAAGGTTGTAAAAAAGGAAACAAAATGCCAGAACCACTAAAGACCAAAAAGCTTTCGAACGTAATCATCCCCGCCGAGATCCACGCGGCACTCAGTGAACTCGCGAATGAGGACCGTCCCCTCGAAGCCCTTGCTGCGGACCTGATCACCAACGGTGTGCTTATGATCCGGGATGAGATGGAACGCCGCGAGAAGGAAGAAAATGCAAAGTGATTCCACTGAGCACCGTCCTGAGAGATTGCACCTTCTCGGTATCCCAAGCGTACCTGTTGTCATGATCCCCGTTGACCGTCTTTCGGCGCTCACAAAAGAGGTTTCCGAGTGGCGGGAGGCTGCAACAAAATCGATGGTGGACCTGATACAGATGCAGGAGAAGTACGAGACGGGATGGGTGGGGTTGGTGAACAAGGTCATGGGAAAAATCGAACTCCTGAAAGGCAGGTTCTGGTGAGCGGAATACCAAAGGACACACGGGACGCGGTGGCGTTGGTTCGCCAGCACCGATTCCACGGGGGGCAAGTCATTCGTTATGTTTCGGTGACCCCCACTGAGGACCGACCCCTAGTTGATTGCAGTCCCCGGAACCGAGCGGACATCGCGTGCGGCCAAAGCGCATCTGTGGCGAAAACGTTGTTCAACTTCTTGATCCGAATTTGTGATGACTCCCAATGGAGAATGCTTTTTGTTGAGCGGGAACCAAGTCCAAGGCAATTCAATAAATGGCGAAAATGGGTAATAAAATATAGTAGGGTGATCGAACAGATCGACGACGACGTTTGGCATGAACTTGAGAGAATAAGGAAGGAAGAAAAAGAGTGTCAGGAAGCGTAAACAAAGCAATCCTTGTAGGCAGGCTAGGTAAAGACCCTGAAGTGCGTTACACGTCAACCTCGCAACCCGTATGCCGATTCTCGGTGGCCACCGATGAGTCATGGACCGACAAGGCCACAGGACACAAGCAGGAGCGCACCGAGTGGCACAACATCGTGGTGTGGGGCCGACTGGGTGAGATCTGCGGTGAGTACCTGAACAAGGGGAGCCAAGCGTATATTGAGGGGAAGATCCAAACCAGGGAGTGGACTGGCCATGATAGTAAATCCAACCGAACAACCGAGATCGTTGCACGGGAAGTGGTATTCCTGGGCGCGAAGCCAGCGGGGCAAAAAAGGGAGACCGCAAGGGCACCACAGAACCAGAATGACTTCCCGGAACCGCCAGAGGAAACAGACGACATCCCATTTTAAGGAGGAAAAACGATGTTCAAGAAACGAAAGCAAGGGAGCGGTGGAAAGTTCCAACTGAACGAAGACAAGCAAGGGTTGTGGATTTACTGCGACGGTTCCACAATAGCACTGGAAACCAGCGATGGTTATGGGTTTCGGTTTTCCAGGACTGACGCCGATGAACTTTCTCGCGTCCTTTCCGAATACGCTGAAACCGGTGAGATCAATACGGACGGGTATGAGGAGTTCAAGGAAAAGCCAGTGGTCCCCATTGATTGGGATTCTCTTAGCCCGATGGAAAAAGAAGACATGAAAATGAAAATTGCCATCGTCCAGCAAATGGAGAATACCATAATGGATGGATCCCCATCTCTTTCCTTTCCACCTGGTCCATACGAGGAATCCCCATGAGCGAACAACCCATCCCCCTCAACATGATTGTCCGTGCCGCAGCCGGTGCTCTCAACGAATCAGAGGAGTACGTGAAGATGTCTATCATCGAAGGGGTGGCGTCCGGAGCGGACACGATGAGCATCATCCGTGCCATAACTGGTGGTGATAAAATCCTGGAAGGGTGGGACGCAATAGGTGACGCGATGGACCGGAGTGCGCGGTCGGCCATGAATTATCACAAGGAGTTCGCGGAGTTCCGGAAGCTGGTCAAGTACACAAAGAGCGGCAAACCGACTGCGAAGAAAAAGGACATCAAGGAGTGGTGGGTAAAGAAAAACTAACAGGGATAACACCGCAGTAGTATGAAACCTTGTGAAATGCAAGCGAAACCTTGTGAAAGGCTATTGCCTTAATGTAGGTTTTTGATATGGTTCAACCACCGAGAAATACGTTCAAAAATAACGATAGGCGACCTTAAACGGGTCGCTTTTTTCGTACCACCTTCCCCCGGCTTTAGAGTCGCCGCCTCCGCACATGGCGGGTCCGGGCCGCGCAGAGCCGGGGGATTTTCTCTTTGTAGGAATTCACATGCCGCGTGCGAAATCACCAATCGGTAGGGTTGTCCAATGGGGGGATGACGGCCAGCAGTTTGTGAAGGTCGGCCAACCTGACAAGTGGCAGCACTACACTGCTGGGGGCAAGCACGACGCGAACAAGGGTTGTACGGAGATGCCCAAGGCAGAGGACCTGGAAAAGGCTACTACATCCCATTACCTGACACCCATGTGCATGGGACTCCGCACCCGCATCGCGGCATCAAGGCAGGATAACTCGTAACCACCTCACGCAGTGCTGTGGGTGAACGCTTGAGAACGTGACGGTCCCGCTGGGATTCGTGGCCCGGTAGAACTGAAACCCATCGGCGTCCATCAGTCGGATTGTTCCCGCGTGCGTGTCCTCAAAGTAGATTTCGAGTGCGGTGATCACAGGAAACTTCGGTTCCGTTGGTGTGTAGGTTTTCACAGTAGGCCTTCCCCTGGATGGTTGTTGAATTCCTGGCCACGGCGAACGTAGCCTTTAAGGGTCTTCAGATTTTTGTGGCCTGTGACGTCCATGATCTTGAACAGGTCGGCCCCGTTCTTTGCCGCCGAGGTGCAGAACCCAGACCGTAACGAGTGCCCTGAAAAGTCTTTGGGATCCAACCCAATGGACGACGCGGCACGCTTCACGATCTGACCTATGGACTTGGTTGTCAGTCGCGAATCATTGACCACACCATTCTTTCGCACGCTGCGGAACAACGGACCTTCGGTGATTCCAGATACTTTCAACCATTCTTTGACGGCGCGAACCGGGCAGAATAGACCACCGAACGGAATCGCCTTAACTTGGCCTTTCCCCTCTTGATCTGTTTTCGAACGCCGAATGGACACGCGCACACCCTCGGGAGTGAATCCCAGATCCTCAATCGTAAGCGCAGCCAACTCTGATCGACGAAACGCCCCGGCGAAACCGAGGAGAAGTAACGCTCTATCGCGAATGCCGCTTTTTGTGTTTGGCGCACTTCTCGCCATTTCGCGAACGATTTCGGATGTAGCCGGGGTTTTTTGATCTTGAGCGCACCCGTGCTTGCGCCTTATCCCTCGGAGAAGGGCTTGTACGGGCATGGAACTGGCCGGTGAGTCTAACCCGACTGCCTTGTGTGCCGAACTGATAGAGGCCAGCCTGCGCCCGATTGTTGCCGCTTTCTTCCCCTCTCTTGCCTGAGCGGAAAGGAACAGGGCCACCACTTCGGGAGTCGCGGGCAGGGATTCAACACATTTCGAGTCGCACCACGCGGTGAAGATCGCCCAGTCGGAAGCATACGCTTTCTTCGTGGCCGTCGCCGTGCTGGCGTCCATGTAGGATTTCGCCGCGATGATCTCGGTTGCAGGTAGATTCTGGATTGTTTGGAGTTCCATGGTGCCCTCCGTGTAGGTTTTTGAACTGTCAGGTATTTCTTGACGGTTCAGGCTTGACCGTGAACGCCTAGTAACCGGCTGAACTCGATTGACAACGCTGTGATTTCACTTGGAATTTCCGTGGTTGTCGGAGTCCTGACAACGTGGAGAGTCGGCTTGGTATCTTCCAGTGCCAGTTCATTCAGGATGCGCCGACAGTGGACCCGTGACTCCTCGTCAATGTGTCCCGCTGTATTGTTCGCGGTGTAGTTGGCGAAGCAGATAAGGTGCTCTTTAATCGTGTTGTCGTTGTACGCGCGGTCTGGGTGCATAACATCCCATCGCCCTTGATGACCGGTTTCGTCCTGCCATGTAACCATAACGTCGGTTTTGAAGTATCCGCCACCGGGAGAAGACAGGCGATCCTTTGCAATCTCGGCAAGGATTTGATCAGCTTCCCGGAATGAGTTGACGGTGAAAGGCATCTCTCGACCGTTGACCGGCCCGTGCTCCGAATCCAGGAACTCAATCGACTTGATCGGGATGCGCCGGGGGTTGTCGGGGATTTCAAGGGAAGCCATGAACTCAAGTTCTTCGGCTTTTTGTTCCTTGTTTTCCCGCGCGTCCATCTCTTCTTTGCGCTGTTTCATCTCGGCTTTATGGTCCTCGTTGCGCTTGCGTACCGGTTCCCATGACTCGGGTGTCATGTAGATCGTGTAATGGTTTCGCTGGGTTACATATATGCAATACTCGTCTTTTTGCGGGGTACATGTCAACTTTGCAAAACTGAATTGCTGTAGTTTTTCCCATGCGTGATCCGCGTCAACGGTAGAGTTGTCGGAATTTGAGGACCACCCGTCGTCGGAATAGCAACGGATGACATGCGCGCCGAACACGATCTCCCGCGCTTTCTTCGTGTTCTTTGCGATCGTCCTGTAAGGGCTTTGAGTAACCGCGCTTTTCACATCGAGTTGCTTACGCATCACCGAACCGAACCAGTGGTTGCCCATCTTGCGCTGTTCTTCCAGTTCGATAGGGTAGTATGAGCGGTTTCCTGTGTACACTTCGACTCGATAATCTCCAATGAGCAGTGACTCAGGGTGGAAGTCGCCACGGTCATTCCGGAAAACTTGCATTCCTCGAACGTCGCCCGGTCCCGGTTCCCATTGGTACATTTCGCCGACGGTGATCATGTAGCTTTTCGCCGTATTGTACCGTTGCTTATTCTTGCGAGCGAACGCCAGCGGCTCAACCTGGGTGATCTCGAACCACTTTTGATCGACCGGTTGACCAGGACGTGGTCTGTTTCTCTCCGGAGTCGGTAACCGCTTGACGGTGATGTCCGGGTGATCCCCTTGAATGGTCCTGGATTCGTTTTCTTCCAGGCCGTCGGTGATTTTTTCGAGTACGGATGTTGCATTTTTCGTGAATGACATAGCCTTGACTCCGGTTTGTAGGTTTTTCGAGTTGAACTGTCAGAAAATTCCAAGCAATCTCAGCTAGATAAATCCGGATCCCACCAACGGGACCGAACGGGCCGACCTGATCGGGGCATTCTCGTGGTTGATTCTTCCGTTGGCCCTGTCCGCGAATTTGCCCTGTAAGACATCGCAAGAATTCAACCCGCTTACCATGTGAAAATGGTTGACTTCGTGTCCCTGGATCAATCCTCGGGCGGTTGACGGGCAAACCTGGATCATTGTCTCACCGGGATTCGACTCATGCACGGCGATCGGCTCGTGATTCATTTCGGGTTCATCGGTCGTGACATCGTGGGCCGGTTGAATTTCTTCCCGCTCCACCGTGACAACCTCGACCGGTTCGACAACTTCGATCAGCTCGATTTCAGGAACCGGCGCGACGTCGGTTTGTAGGGTTTGCGTTTCTTCGCTGGCCTGTACTTCGATCGGTTCCCACTTGAATGATTTGGGTTTGATCAGTACGATTATTCCCCACGTTTCATCGCTCGAAAGAATGGCGTGGTTCATTGAATCTGAGTCGCCAGTGAATCGGATATTGATGACTTCCCCGGCGGATTTGATGAAATCTTTGAGATATTTGGGATTGATCGAAATCGTGAGCCGTCCGTCAAGCGCGATGGACCCAGGGACAAGACGAGTTAACCCGAGGCCGTTATTCACGTTTTCGGATGTGACATAAGACTCCGAATCGAAGTCGAACCGCATGACATCCTTGTCCTTTTTCAGGAAAGCGGCAAGGTCGGAAGTCTGGATTTCAACCGTGACTCCCTTGGCTTGTTTCATCTTGTCAACGGTTTCCATGAAGTCGGCCCATGACTTGTCGACTTCCGCGAATTCCGACAGTTGAACCGTTGCAATCCGATCCTCTTGAGAAATCCAGAGTTTTCCACCGTCGAAAGCGGCTTTGACCGGCCCAGCACCCTTGCGCTTATCGATCATTTTCTTGATAATCGGTAGCGATGAAACGGGGATGTAGGAATTGACGGACTCGAACGGAATCTTGACGTTCAGAACATGGTGGCCATCGGTAGCCATGGCGCGGCCATCGCGAACTTGTATGTTTTGACAAATATCACGCGGGTCTCGCGCTTCACCGTGGGCAAGTAACCCCTCGATAAGCTTAAGAAATTCCGCGCTGTCCACTTCCTCCCACGGTACGGATGAAGGGGAAACGTTTTCATCATCCTGGACGTCGCCGCATGGAACTAGGTTGTAGGACAGCCTTGTTTTCATGGCTTGCAACGTCAACCGATCTCCATATTCACCCTCCTGAAACCCAACATGAACCGACTCATCAGGCCATAAGGCAATGATCTGTTTCAGGTGTTTCGCGTTCATGCGCGCCTTGAATTGTCCCTGGTCTCCCAAGCAATCCAGGACAAAGCCAGTGTTGGTTTTCCTGTCATCCGACCACTGCCAAGCCGAGAGTTGATTCCCATCACCGATCAAAAGCAGTTCATCGTGTTTCCCAGTTTGCGCGCGGGTGAGGTTGTTTTTCAGGTATACGGGGTGAATTTCCATAACGGGCTCCATGTGGGAGGTTGTAGGTTTTGGGATCAATTCTTGCTTAGCTCGATTTTCGCAACTGCGATACACAAGGCCAGCAATTGCGGGAAGTCTGTTTTCTCGTCAACCCTCATTCCTGCGATGGATTCAAGGGCAAGGCGGGCGCTGTCGAGTTTGGCTTGATTGTCCATGGTGGGCACTCCTGTAGGTAGGGTTTCAGTTTTTTTGAGACGGATCATATTCGTCAATGTATTCGATCAGTTGTGCGATTTCGTCTCGGGCGTGGATCAACGAACTAACCCTCGCACCATGCTCTTTTTTGGCCGTCCTGATCGCTTCGTTACCTTGCGGGTAGTAGTCGCGCCCATTTGGCGCGCACTCATAAAGCTTTTCCAGGGCGTCACTAAGGGCTCTATATGCACCCTCGTATTGTTCCATCAGTGTTTTAAATCCTGTTCCGTTCATGTGGATCGTTGGCTTGATCATAACATTTGCTCCTGATTGTAGGTTTTCCATAGCTCTCACGCCCTCATCCCCACCTTGGCGTATGGCGGGGTAGAGAACAGTGAAGGGTGGGTTACAGGCGTTCGGTGTTCCAGAGCATGGTTTCATAAAGCGGTTTACCAAGCAACCGCATGAATAGTTTTGCCTGCCTATCACAGATGTTGTAGGTTTTCCGCTCTCACGCCCTCGACCCCGTGACTTTCGGTCTACGGGGCAGGAGGACAGCGGATTAGGGATATGATTAGCAGAAAAGCCCTGCGAATGTTGGAAGATCATGCTGTGATTCGTAGAGGTAGTCTTTGACGGGGCCGCGCATGATAATGGGGTGAAAAGATCCCGGAACAGAACAACGGAAGCCTGGAATTCCACATAGTGTTAGCAATTTCTTGTATTGACGGCGATTGATGTAGACGGTGTTTCCGTCAACACGGGGCTGAATGGTAACCGTGGAGTTGTGAAGGTCGTTTCTAAATGTGGCTGTAATGTGTTTCATGGTTATGGTCCTTTCAATTGTAGTTTTTGAGCCAATCTTTCACGCCCTCACCCCCGGCCTGGTGTAGTATGCCGGGGTAAGAGGGGAAGCGGGCCGGATCAATCGAGCATGTTCCCGTTGTCGATCTGCGCCGTGGCGTTTTGTGCCGCCCATCGCCCGTTGCCGTTAAGTTGACGTTGCCAAGCCATGTTTTGGCGGGAGAAAACAAACCCGTTGGACCGCATAACCTTGCACACTTCCTTGGGTGGTTTGCCGTCGAAATAAACCCGGATGCGGTTGTCTTCTTTGCAATCTACGATTTTCCACCCGTTGCCCTTGATAGGCTCCCGCTCTTCTTTCCCCGCCTCACGTTGCATACTGTCAAGGCGTTTCTTGTAACGTCGGATGTTCGCACCGAGGTTTTGGAGGGCATAGGGCGGGAATGGCTTGCCGTAATAGGCTTGATGGGTGAGGATACTCAGGCCCTTTTTCTTGAGGTGGTCAGGCGCATCGATCTTGTTCAAGTCCTTGACTTTCTTGTATTCGCGGTTGATCCGCTTCATGTGTTCGCGATCAGATTCCAGGGTGGTCAGTTCATCCTTGACCTTGCGAACCGCTTCAGGATCGTCTGAACTGATCCCGCCACAACCAACGCTATCGGCCTTGCTCTCGTAATACTCGGACTTGTCGCGTTCGCGCACGGCTTGGCCTACCTTGTTCCACGCTTTTTCGCGGTAATTCCGATCAGCGGTACTGTGGATGGGTTGCCCCATGGGGATGATGCTCATCATTTCCCTGGACTTCTCATGTAGGGAATCATGCTTGTCCATGGCTTTTTCGGCTCGATCCAGGTAGCGTTGACGGCGTTCTTCCTGTTTTTGTTCGTAAGAATTCATGTTCGTTCTCCTGCTTATGGGTGTGTAGGTTTTCGTTGTGGCCTATGTAGTTTTTCGATTTAGGCGCGGATTTCATCCCACTTTTCGATCAGGAAGTTAGCGTCCGAAAACGAATTTGACTGCGTGGCGCTGTTCATTTTGGCCACAAGGCAAGCCATAAAGGCGTCATAATCGGAGTCCATCCAGCTCCCCATGCCGATGAGTCCTCCCATGCCTTCCATGCCGCAGTCACAAGAATCGGATAGCAACATGGCCGTGAGAACCGCGCCTTGTTCCATTTCGGGTACGTGTCGAGGATCGTTTCTCGGTTCGATTTTGCGTTTGAACAGTCTCATGGTTTCATCCTTTCAGATGTAGGTTTTCAACAGCTTTCACGCCCTCATCCTCCCATTGGTGTGTTGGGAGGCGGAAGGCTGGGGGAAGTTCTGTTAGACGTACAGCCGTGTCAATGACCTGTTTTCCCAGATATGGATAGGGTGCTTTGACTTGGCCCACTGGGGGAATTTGGCCTTGAACTCTTTGACAGCTTGCTTTCGGCTGACGGATTCCAGGAAATAGCCCTTCCAGCTGTATGGACTTTCATCGTCGCCACGGTTACTGGGGTACGGCCAGATTGAAATCTTGTAAGTTGTCATGTTATTTGCTCCGTTGGGTGTGTAGGTTATACCGTCGCCGTCCAGTATCGTGGGCACCAAATATGGTCTAACTGGACGGCCTTGGTCCGTTCTTTCCAGTCCTTGAAATCGTCTAACAGCTGTCGGTTACAGCATGACTTGCAGTCCTCATCGGTGCTTATGGACCCGCAAAATGCGGAAGTGCAGCAGGCCGGATAAATACGCTCTTTTTCGTTGTCGCGGTACATGATTCATCTCCGTTGGGTAGCGGCCTAAGCGGCCTTTGTAGGTTTTCAATTCGCTCATGTGGCCGAGTATCCGATTTTCCAGCCGGTGCGGTAGTACGCCTTACATGAGTCACTGTTCCAGCCTGATCGCGCGTACACGTCGCCCTCGATCGAAATAGCGGGCGGCAAGGCGGCGAAATGGTCGTAGTCACGACAACTCGTCTCCGCCCATTTGATCCCGTCGAGCGTATAGGCGGACATAATCGGGATCGCATTTGGTATCGGTTGCGCTGTCAAGGTTTCGTTGTTCATGGTGTTTTCCTTCCAAACTGGCCCTGTATTAACATATTGATATGTTTCTTTTCATATCTGCTAGATATACGTATTAGACTATGTTACCAGAAGAGAATGTTTGTAACACACTGAAATCATTGGGTTTTTACCGGGCCTGCGATAGTGACAATTTGCCAATTTCCGTCATTATCGCTAGTCAAGGTGGCTCTCTCACGTCCTTAACCACCCGTTGGCGTATCGGGTGGCGTTGGACTGGCTCAAGTGGGATCAGTAGGACATGGCGAACAAGGACATGGCGAACAAGGCCACCACGCACCCGCTCATGACAGCTGTACCGACAAGGCCGATAATCAAGCGGGTTGTCATCTCTGATAGTAGCTCTTTCATGGTCAAACTCCTCGATGAAGGGGTGTAGGTTGTCTTCTACTGCCTCAACCCCGTCCTGGTAGGGTACGGGGCAAGGCTGGCCAGTTGTGCTTATGAGGCCGATGTCGGTCATTTGCACCCCTGGAAGGGCTAGACGGACAAGAGAGCAATACGCTCGGAAAGCATGCGCGCCAAGGTGGGAGCGTTCCCTTTCCGAGCATACTCGACAGCTTGACGGTACAGGTTGATAGCTCCCTTGTTATCTCCCTGGCTCATCACCTTGTGCCCTTCGTCTGCCCAGCTGATCGCTTCCATCCTGTAATCATACTTTTTCATTTGCTTGCTCCCTTTCCCAGTGGTGATTAAACGAAGTCTCCGTAGCATGCGACGTGGTAGGAATATCCCCTGTGATTGTAAACAATCGTGGTGTTATACGTGTCGCCCATGTTGACGTAGGAAAACCGAACGTCCAGCCCATCAGCGGAGAAGATAGCTTCGGTGCCGTACCCGTCGATAACCTCGTCCAGGGCAGCCATAATCAACTCATTGTCACTTGGCATGTTGAAACACTGCCCCACCCATTGTTTCACCCTGTCATACTCCATAGGGTCTTTGCTCCCATCGATGAGTGCTGTCACTTCCTGTGCTATCCCTGTCCCCCATGCTTCCTGTGCTCTTTTCTGTAGTTTCATCGTATCGTCTCCTTATGGTGTGTTGTGGCCTTCTACGCCCTCAGCCCCGACTTGGCGTATGTCGGGGTATGAGGCGGGAAAATGGTAGGCTAGCTCATGTCGCGCATCCTGTCGGCGGCGTCGATCAACCCGGCGTCACTGGCGGCGTCTGCGGCGTCCTGGTAGTGCATCCATCGGTCGATCGGATACAGGGCATTTTCGGCTTGTTCCATGTGGTAGGTCATGGCGGCGATTTTGTAGAGGCGTTTGTTGTGGCGGTTCATTTTTGGCTCCATGTGGTTGTTCGTTTCTTACCCCTATACACTGCACACCTTGTGCCAAGTGGGGGAAAAAGCCCGACACGTCCTAACTAGCTGAAATCATTAATTATGTCTTAACAGGAATGTTTAAAACGTGCGAAATCGCACACTTTCTTGGTGACAATTAAGGCTATGTCCCACAAGGAATAGTACACCGAATATCAACCACTTACGGCTTTTTGTTAGGCAAGGGATATATTACTCGACAAAAAACGTCACCGCACCGAAAACCCCAGTGATTTCAATATGGTGGACGGAAGCAAAACAGACCAAAATGTGACCCAAAACGTCACTATCGGGGAAAGCGCCCAAAAACGGCAACTGATCGAGGATGAACACCATGACCAACGAAACGGACGAAAAAAAGCCCCCTATCACTATCGTGGAAAATGGGATCATGTACCGCGCCTACCCGATGGACACCATACCGGCGGACTACGGGATGGACCAGGACGGGAAGCTGATCAACCCTCGATTCGAGATCAAGCTACCCTTGGTCGACGGACACACCATGGCCGAACTACGTGCAGAACTCGAACAATCACGGGTAAGCGTACCATGGACCCCCATCGAGGTCATAGACGACACGGAACCGAACCAGGCCAAAAGCGCCCTAGGTTCCCCTCAGACGGACGAACACCACGAACCATAGGCAATGCACCATGGGAACCCACTATCCGCGAAAACCCCAAATCCGGGACCAAGGCCAAACTCATAATCTTTTTCCCCTCGCCGGGGCTCGGACACTCCCAACCAACGGGTAGCGCCCAACACGGACAGACCGTGCGGAATCGCACACTATACCGAAAACACCAGGATCCTAGCAGCACCATCCCGCAGTGTTGCAACTGTTGCATTGTCTCAAGATAGCAGCCAACAACTTGAGACACCTCGACACCTATTAAACCGACCGCCCAAAACAGGCAAGAAACAACCGGAAATCATGCCGTTGACAGCTCCACAGATAACCGCGCTAGCCCTTTTGATCGAGGGCCAGATGACCTATGAGGCGATAGCGGCTCATGTAGGCGTGCACTCTGATACGCTTGCCAAGTGGCGTAAGGCCCCGGAATTCCTAGCGGCATGGACGAAAGAGCAGAATGCCCTGTCGAAGGCTAGGCTCCAACGGCTGCAGTCCGAAGGGATCGATCCAGCTATTACAGCCCTGGTCGATATCGTCAAAGACCCCACAGTCGGCGCATCTGACCGTGTGCGGGCCGCCAGGGAGATCATAGTGCTATCGGGCCATAAGCCAGCCGATCGCGCCTCTGTGGAGCACAGCGGGTCTGTGGAGCACCAGATGAGCGAGGAGGATGCACGGGCGACGATCGCGCAAGCCATGCGCGCTGGCCTGTCCCTCGTGCCCGATCCCAAGGAAGATGAAGTGAAAACAGGTACTTAGGTGTCATAGCACCCACACGGGCGGGCACACGGACCTAGGAATAGGCCGTTTTGCAAGTGGTTGATATCATTCATGTAAATGCCCATGCTCCACCCTATGGCAAGCGGCTTTTCGACGGGATCCATGACGCGGTGCATGGTTCCGATAACCAACCTTATCGCACATAACTGGCTGGACATATAGCAAGGGGACAGGGGGGGGTACTGAACACGCGTATAGTACCCCTGCACCCCATATAG
>Ga0233431_1002250_pt1 | contig 27931 bp, 31 predicted proteins | sample SI_118_April2016_FD_179867 | JGI IMG/M metagenome (GOLD analysis project Ga0233431, IMG submission 179867) | Seawater microbial communities from Saanich Inlet, British Columbia, Canada - SI_118_April2016_200_MG | ecosystem: Environmental > Aquatic > Marine > Inlet | place: Canada: British...
GACATGAGACGCTGACCAAAGATTGGGTTCCGTTAACTGAGGTACCTATTGGGGTAGAAATTACTATCCGCAGGATCCATGAATTTGCCGAAGATAATCAGGATCTGCTTGATTTCCTTGGCAAAAACAAGGTAGAGCCTGGTAAAAAAGCGCAAGTAAAAGAAAATTTGCCTTTCAACGAAACTTTGGCCATTAATATCAACGGTAAGAGCGTCACGCTTGGCTTTGCAGCGGCCAAATATATTTTTGTAGACCTGCCCACTTCATGATTACACAAGAGTAGTACACGCGTATTGCACGTTCTCTGCCCATCTTGCATCAGGCAGATGCGCGCTTGGTTGATGAGTTTCAGGGGCGGCTTTTCTGGCAAAAATCTCAGCGGGGAAAGATGTTTTCGTTGAAGGTGATCGCGCCAATGCAATCGCTTTGCTGATTTCTGGAATTGTGCGGGTTTATAAAATTGGTGAAACGGGACAAGAAATCACGTTATACCGATTCGGATTGGGGCAATCTTGTATTTTAACCGCGAATGCCATTCTTAGCAGAAATCCTTCCCAGCCATTGCGACAGTTGAGGAAGATGCCGAAGCTGTGATGATTCCTGTCGATGTTTTTCGCAACTGGAAAGTTGCTGAATTTATCGCTAGTGCAAAACTGGGTTATCGGTCCAATATTGATGATCGTATTGGCGATTATTTTTCTACGCAACTATCCTGAATATATGACTGGCCTGATCTTAATCGGCTTGGCTCGCTGTATCGTGTCGGTAGCGTACAAACTTTTACTGAATAACCATTCTCAGTTGCTTAAACTTCGGTCAGATCAGCGGAAGCAATTTGTGGGTCAGTGAAAGTGACGCGGGAGATGTAATCAGCATCATAAGCTTTTATTTCACCAGCCAGAGCGTTTTCAGCAGATAATCTGCCAGCTTAGGCGGCTATATACGCAAACATGCCGCACCCGGGCTCATCTCCAGCAGCATAGATATCAGGGTTGGAGTTGGCATAGTTTCATCAAAAATATTTTCCCCATGTTTGCCTACCTGAACACTAGATCCTTCCAGCCCCATCCCAGTTGTATTTGGGCGGTGGCCAGTATCGATCAGCAATTACTCAGCTTTGAGTTTGATCTTGATACCATTTTGAGAGCCAATAGAGTGTAGCCAGCTTCTCCCTTTTTCACTGGGTGGACAGATAACTGGTTACAATCTGCAAGCCTTCTTCCCTTAAAGAGCAATGGGATGATCTCTTCATCTTCGAAGGGAGCAATCCGTTCCATTAGCTCTACAATAGTGACAGAAACCCCAGCACGGGCGCTTTCTCCAAACAAAAATTGCCCCCATCACGATAATCGATCGGGGCCGGCCAGTTAGCTCCATAGCAAACCTATCTCTGTTTATGCATGAACTTTTTGTTTTTCTCTTTCTGAAAATGCAATATAGCTCAATCCAATACTGATGAAATAAAGCAGGGACATAGGGAGCATTACCAAAGCCATATTGACCGGATCCACAGTTGGCGTGATTGCAGCTGAAATAATAGCAATCAAAACCAACGCTAGGCGCCATTGCTCCTTAAGTACCTGAGGTTTCACAAAACCCATTGCTGTGAGTATATAAATAATTAATGGAAATTCAAAAGCCATCCCGATCCAAAACATCACTCCTGTAATAAAGGTGAAATAGGAGTGAGGGCGCAGTTCAGCTTGAAATCCCATAAAATTCAACAAGAAGGGCAATGCTGCTGGCATCATTATATAGTAGGCAAACGATGCTCCACCAATGAATAGTAAGGTTGCCAGAGGAATCCCTAAAAGGCCAAACTTCTTTGAACGTGGCATTAGTGCCGGTGCGACGAATAGCCATAGTTCGAAAAAGATATACGGCAGTGCAATCGCAAACCCACTTAACAGAGCGATCCGCATGAAGACCCCTATAGATTCAGTAACCTCGATCGCCTTGAGAGCATCAATTCCACCAGGGACGGGCTTTGCCAGATAGGTAAGCAAGTTTTGAGTAAAAAGAAATGAGACAGATACAGTGACGATCAACCCCAGCAACATCCGAAACAGATATTTGCGCAAAGATTCAATTTGCCCAAAGAAAGAAGAGCGCGCATCATCGTCATTGAATATGGATACTGTGGTATCTATCAACGACTGCTCATCAGGAGTTTCGTTCAAAAATTCATGTATTCTTTTATAGCTCTGGAAAGGCAGTCTGAGTAGCCAAAAGAGAAAACGAAATGGCGCTGAAATAACCAGCCAAAGTTTTTTGAAGACTTTAAGCATTATCGTTCTCTACCCTCAATGAGGGTTCTGATGTTTCTAGGTCACCTTTTTCCTCTCGCTCTACATTCTTTTTTTGTTCTGAAATTGAATTCCAGGAACCGATGGTGTCCTTAGCATCTAGGTTTTCAACAGCTATATCATCGCGAAACTTCTGTATATCTTCATTAGCATCACGCATCCACTGATGTGGCAATGTGCTGACCTTGTGAGATATATCTTTGACTGTGCGCCACTCAGATGAAGTGATGATCTTACGCAAAGAAGTGCCGATGGTCTTTCCAGCCTTTTGCATATCTTTTGGCCCAAGAACAATCAAAGCGATTAAGATGATGAACGCCAGTTCAGGTATGCCGATGCCTAGTATATCCATACTAAATTCTCTTTTCTATATTTGTTTTCTAATAATGCCAAAGAATAGATCATTCTTCATTCTGTTGTTCATCTAGAGCATCATCTTTTTCAGATGCGATTCCTTCACGAAAGGCTTTTATCCCACTGCCAAGTTCCCCAGCGATTTTACCGATACGCCCTACTCCAAAGAGCAGGATTACGATTATCAAGATAATAATTAATTCAGTAGATCCAAATCTAATAACCTGAGTTATGGATAAGAGAGGGTTCCTGATTAGAATAAGGCTAAAGTCACCACACGATAGCTTTCTAAAAAGGAACCCCGCGATGAGTTTAGTTGAATTATTTGCAGATGTTGATGATTTTTGCCTATTATTTGAGCCTCGTTGGAAAAGATTTCAATTATCCAATGGGTTACGCCAACGTGATCGAAATACTCAACTATCTTTGAGCGAGATCATGACGATCATGATCTACTTTCATCAATCTGGCTATCGTTTTTTCAAGGCTTACTATCAAAAACATATACAGAAGCATCTCACCGAAGAGTTCCCAGATTTAGTGAGCTACCATCGCTTTGTGACGCTCATGTCTCGAGCTTTTATGCCCCTAACCTTCTATCTACTCTCGAAACGAGGGGCTTGTACAGGGATTTCCTTTGTAGATTCTACTTCGCTCAAGGTCTGCCACAATAAACGTATTGAGAGAAACAAGGTCTTTTCAGGTATTGCCAAGAGAGGCAAGACAACGATGGGCTGGTTCTATGGCTTCAAATTACATCTGGTTGTCAACGAGTATGGCGAAATTCTCTCATTTCAATTGACGCCAGGCAATGTTGATGATCGAAAACCAGTTCCTTTTCTTTTTGAAGGTCTTTTTGGAAAAGCCTTTGCTGACAAAGGCTACATTTCAAAAGATTTGTTTGCCAAACTCTTGAAAGAGAATATTCAATTGATTACTGGATTGCGCAAAAACATGAAGAACCAGTTGATGGATTTACAAGATAAGCTGCTTTTACGAAAGCGCTCAATCATTGAAACCATCAATGACCAACTGAAGAATATCTCTCAGATCGAACATTCAAGGCATCGAAGTTTCTCGAATTTCTTGGTAAATCTCATCTCAGGTTTGATTGCATATGCTCTCAAACCCATCAAGCCAGCCTTGAATTTGAAGCCAGCATTACTTGCTGTCGTTTGCTAAGCATAACTCAGGTTAATAGGCATTGTTTTTCTCCTTGTTATTTTGTCATGGCAATCCAACAATAAAGTATGAACTACCGAGATTGAGTCCCAGATTATTATTGAATGCTTAATCAAAAAATATTTCTGAGGGCCAGAAAGAATATAAAGTGCTGCTTATTTAGGGAAGTAGGTTCCTTCTACCCACTTCTCTCCATCATGGCCGACCTCTTTTTTCCAAACAGGAACGATTTCTTTGAGTCGGTCTATTCCGTAGCGTGCAGCATCAAAGACACCAGTATCACGGTGTGCAGCTGTACATATAATCAATATTGTTGGAGTTCGAGGCATCAATTTGCCAATACGTTGAACAATTGCTATTCCTTCTACTACAGACCATCGCTCCCGGATTTCCTTTGCAACCTGTTTCATTTTGGATTCAGCCATTGGGACATATGCTTCATATTCGAGATAAGCAGTCTGTCGGTTTTCGCGAGCAGTCTCACCACGCACCATACCAGCGAAGATGGCCGCTGCACCTGTAGAGGAAAGCGTAACTCTTTCGAGCAATTCATCTAAGTTGAGCTCATCTTCAGTAATACAATAAATTAAAGGAAAATCTGTCATAATTACTCCAGAACCTCGTTGAACACATCTCCTGATTGACCACCATGCTTTTCTATCAGGCGAATATTTTGAATACACATTGTCTTTTCAACCGCTTTTGCCATATCGTAAATTGTCAGGGCGCTAACAGACACCGCTGTTAATGCTTCCATTTCGACACCGGTTTTACCAGCTACTTTGACAAGAGCTGTGATGATCACTCCAGGGATAGACTCATCTAATTTCAAATCCACATCTACTTTCGTAAGTAATAATGGATGGCATAATGGAATCAGTCCTGAAGTTTGTTTTGCGGCCTGAATCCCAGCAACCTGAGCTACAGTCAACACGTCACCTTTCTTCATTACCCCAGACTTGATCAATTCCAGTGTCTCAGCTTTCATTTTTACCTCGCCCCGCGCAATCGCGAGACGAGTAGTGTCCTGCTTGCTACCGACATCCACCATATGGGCAGTGCCATTGACATCCAGATGCGTTAAATTATTTTTACCCATTTTCAGCCACCAATCTGCGCCATACGGCGAGCCTCAGGATAATTGCTCGATGCCAATTCATGCCCTTTGGGCTTTTGGTCTACAGACTGCTGTAATAATGCTTTGAGATTAGCTCCATTACTCAAGCCTTCTCGGACAGAAATTTCTTTATCCATTAAAAGACAAGCGCGTAAATACCCGTCCGCGGTTAGGCGTAGACGGTTGCAATTTTCACAGAAATGTTCACCTAAAGGAGAAATAAACCCCACAGTGCCGATTGCTCCAGGAATGCGGAATGTGCGTGCGGGGCCGTTCCCGGTTGGAGCTTCAGCAGGTGCAAGGTCCAGATGCTCCAGTTGAGCATGCATTTTCTGTACCGAAACATACCTTTCAGCGCCAGTTGGAAGATTGTCACCCCATTCCTGCTGATTTCCAACTGGCATCAATTCAATAAAGCGGATATGCCAGGGATAACTCTTAGTCAAGCTGGCGATATCAGATATTTCATTAAAATTGAAGCCGCCCACTACAACAGTATTCAGTTTTATGGGCGTTAGACCAGCGGCTTCTGCAGCCAGAATACCTTTCCAAGCACAATCAAAATCACCAAATCGGGTTACGCGTTGGAATTTATCTGCATCCAAAGTATCAAGGCTGATGTTAACTCGCTTTAATCCAGCATCCGCCAAAGGTTGTGCCATTTTTTCAAGTAAGATAGCATTCGTTGTCAGGCTAAGATCCTGAATACCAGGTGTAGCTGAGATACGTGCAACAATTTCCAGTAGGTCAGGACGAATAAGCGGCTCGCCCCCTGTTAATCGAATTTTACTCACGCCCAGGCTTGCTGCCGTTTCTACCACATAAATAATCTCATCTGCTGTGAGCAGATCTTCGCGAGGTATCCACTTGATGCCTGATGCAGGCAAACAATAGGCGCAACGCAGGTTGCAACGATCTGTAATAGAAATGCGCAGATAGGTAACAGAACGACCAAAGGGGTCAATCAGCATAATGTTTTTTCTCCCAGATTTGAATGGCTTGCAAAACACCATTTGCTATACATGCTGGTCGGTCAGCAATAGTAGCGAATTCTGCGGCTGCGCCGCGAGGATCAACTTCTATCACCTTGGTTTTAACTTTTACGACGACATCATCATGTGTGATACCTCGCAATATTCCTGTAAGGGGTGCATATAATGCAGCTTGGTTGATGCGGGCGACAAATTGCCCTTGACTTACCGAATCGCCGGGCTGCAAGAGAGTACTAAAAGTTCCATCACAGGGAGCATAGACATAACGGTCACGAGCATGCCCTGCTATTGACGTTGGCTCACCTTGCAAGGGAAGAGTAGCTCCATGCTCAAGTACTTTCCCCAAGTGATTACCAAAAGTTTCAACTACCAAATCAGTTGTGTCACCTGCCACAAAATTTGGTCCAAGGCCAAGAGTAAGCGGAGCAAGGCCAAGCTGTCTAGCTGGTTGTTTGTGTTTGTACATACGGGCATCTACCAAAATATGTGGGCGAATTATTTTAATAATTTCATCGAATTTGCCAATAGAAACAGGAATTACTTGATGATGTGCCAACATGCCGCGTAATAGAAAACTTCGGTTCACCAAAAAAGCTCTTACTCCTTCCAGCTTTGTATTTCCATTAAAGATTGCATCTGTAAAAGCCATTTTTCGCCGAGTAACTGTTGGTTTGGGTATATCATGTATTGCAGCAGAAAAGCCTGCGCTGAACAGAGTATGAGCCACTGCAGAACTTATATCATTGCTACCGCGAACAAGAATTCTGATACTCATTGGTATCGGTTCCAAGCCTTTGTGCCTTTTTTTGTAAAGCAGGTCATACTAACAGCACCCCATAGAAATATTTGCAGATAGCAATCAGCAGAACTAATCCAAGCAAACGACGCAAACCAATGCTAGACAGTTTTTTTGCACCTAGATATGCACCACCAAAAGCTGCAAGAACCCCAAGCGGGAGCAGGTAAAGTCCAAGGTCGTTAAGAGTAAAGTTGCCGCCCAATAAACGACCGATCAGCCCGCTAGCAGAATTAATAAAAATAAAGGCTGAAGCCACAGTGGATGCCTGTTTAGTTTTCCCCCAGCGGACAAGAATAATTAGCGGTGAGAGGAAAATTCCACCACCAATTCCTACCATGCCCGAAAGCAACCCAATAATTGCACCCGAAAGAAATCCAACAGGCAAGGGCAATGGGCGAAGCAATTTTTCATCATCTTCAAGTTTAGAGAAGAATAGCATGCGGAGCATCACAAAAATTAGCACACTATACAGTAATAAGTAGTAGATAGTGTCATTCAAGCGCATGTATCCACCAAGAAATGCCGCAGGAACAGAAGTGATCAAAAAGGGCCATAATAATTCCCCTTTGAAATGCCCGGCACGGTAGTAGGTGGCAAAAGAAATACTGGAGACAAAGAGGTTCAAGATTAGAGCTGTGCTGGCCATGATCTGAATAGGGATATCAAAAAGGCTCATAACAGCCAAATAACCTGTTGCTCCGCCGAAGCCAACACTTGCATATAAAAAGGCAATGCCAAATACTGAAAAAAGTAGCGTAATAGGAGGCAAGACTAGATTACCCTCCGCTCACGGGAGGGAAGAGGGCGATCTCATCTTCAGAGGAAATGGATTGAGTACGATCAGCATATTCTTGGTTAACCGAAATTAAGACGTATTCCAATGCCGATTCAATCGCGGGATATTGACGTGACACTGAGGCCAATAAATCAGATACTGTTGCAGGCTCACTGATATCGACGGATATCTGTGAAGCTTTGGCGCGATCTTTGAGTGTGGCGAAGAGACGGATATTCAGATTCATGCCAGCACCCGTGAAAACTGAACTTCAATAGGGGCAACCTGATAGTATGAATGTCCTGCACAAGTAAGGCATAATCGCAGACCTTCGTGGTTTACTTCGCGCTCATTTATAATCTCTTCGCCGCAGCTTTCACAATTAGTGCGCACGCCAGGTCGCGAGACGATTTCTTTGATAGGGGCATGTAAAATAACCTCTTCAGAGAAGAACATTTCATCTAAAGGCATGATCTGATAGCCGTGAAGCTGTGCAAAATAATGGCGAGTCTCGCCTTCAGGAGCATAAGCCTTAGCACGCTCACGCACGTTTAACGCTGGAGCGATACGAACGACCTTGTTTGTTTTTGTATCTACAAAAACAGCTGCGATTTTCCCGTAATCTTCGACACGCATGGTGCGATGGCCAACTGTCGCACCTGTTGCTGCGGCAACACCGTCTGCAAAGCAGCCATCGCTTTCCACAATGGCTAGTAAACGTTTTTTTGTTTGTGGCAGGTCGAGGTCAAAAATGTCTGCCGCCAATATCCCCATTCGCACGCCAATGACTTGTCGTGGGCAGAGGTGACTATGATCTGCTGCGGAAGCATCCAATAACTCTTGCAATGTTTTTTTCATCATAATATTTTCCTTTCTTGCGCCCAATAGAAAAGGCTGCCTCACAAGAGAGACAGCCTGATAGGATCAAATCCGGGCGTCTCCTTTCCAATATCATCCTGCAAAAAACAGGAATTCGGGGGGGCTGGGGTGTTTCCACCAACAACCGGGGCCACTTTTGGTGACCGGCCTGATAGCCATACAGAAAGACTGGTTAGAGTATCAAGCTCGGAGCGTAAACTGTAATTTTCTACTTACTATGTGTACATTGTGTTCGTGATCACTTTTATTTGGTAAAAAACGTTGCTATACTTAACACGGTTATAAACTTTCATTTTTGACAGAACACTTGTTGGTGATTTATAATTCCTTTTTTATGCAAGAAAAGTGCTCAAACAGGAGAGAAGCTTTGCTCAAAATAAATTTTTCAGAAGAAGAAATCAGCCAGCTACGACAAGAGCACTTAGAACATGAGCATTCAAGAGTGCGAAGACGTTGTGAGGTAGTATATCTAAAATCTCTTGAGTTTTCTCATCAGGATATTGGTCGTCTTGTGGGCGTTAGTCAGCCGACACTGAGAAGTTACATGAATATGTATAAGAATGGCGGTATAGAGAAACTAAAAGAATTGAATTTCTATCGTCCAGTTAGTAAACTTGAAGTCCATCGAGAAAAACTGAAAACGGAATTTACAAGCAATCCACCTAAGAGCGTCAATGAAGCGATGAAGCGTATTGAAAAGCTAACAGGTATTCTTCGTAGCCCGACGCAAGTGCGTCAGTTTATCAAAAGATTAGGTCTGAAGCGTCTCAAGGTAGGGCAGATACCGGCCAAAGCTGATCCAGAAAAACAAAAATTTTTCTCGAAGAAGAACTTGAACCTCGCCTAGAAGAGAGCAGAGAAGGAAAACGCCATGTTTTTTTCGTAGATGCGGCTCATTTTGTAATGCAACCTTTTCTTGGCTATCTGTGGTGCTTCTTTCGGCAATTTATTCAAGCACCAAGTGGACGTAAACGCTTCAATGTTTTAGGGGCTCTGCATGCAACCACTTTAGAGGTCGTTACTTTCACAAACGATACTTATATCAACTCTCGCTCTGTAGCAAGACTAATGTGTAAAATCGCTGTTGAATTCTCAGATTTGCCTATTAGCTTAGTGATGGACAATGCCAGTTATCAGCGGTGTTATTTTGTCAGAGACTTGGCAACTGCGCTTGGCATCGAAATAATTTTTCTTCCACCTTATTCGCCCAACCTAAATTTGATCGAACGCTTGTGGAAGTTTGTCAAAAAGAAAGCTCTCTACTCCGAATACTACGAAACTTTTCCTGATTTTACGCAGGCGATTTCAGACTGTATTGCTAATACGCACGGTAGCTACAAAAAAGAGCTTTCTAGCTTGTTGACACTCAACTTTCAAACATTTGAAAATGTAAATCTATAACCATTTTCAGTATAGCAGAAGAGATAAGCAAACTCATAGAAAGAGATGAGATCAAGGATTTAGCCTGTCTGGAGAACGGCATTCGGGAGTTTCTAAAAGAAGTCGGTTGCCGAGCATATGAAAAAGCACTGGAAAAAGAAGACCAGAAGCATGGCAAAGAAGTGCCTTGTACCTGTGGTCGTTATTCTCGGCGCATATCCCGTCGAGCAGGCAAGTTGCTAACTGTATTCGGTTGGTTGACATACCGCCGTTCGTATTATGGCTGCCCGCATTGTGGAGAGAAAGCCATCCCTTTGGATCAGAGTTGGGATATCAAAGCAGGGGAAGTCAGTCCAGTGATGAGCAAACTTTTGGCAATTACTGGGGTTGAGATTGCATTTGGGCGATCGAGAAAACATCTTGCAGAGTTTCTGTTAGTGGATATCAGCGAGAATACCATTCGCAAATATACGCAGCAAGCAGGAGAAAAACAAGCCGCTTTAGAGGCTCGCTGGATAGAAGAAAGCCAGAATGAATCCTGGTTACAAGATAGAGAGACAAAGATCAAGAAGGTTCCAGATCGGTTATATGGCTCGATGGACGGTGTCCAAGTTCCGGTTGGTGAAGACTGGCGTGAACTGAAAACCCTGACCTGGTATAAAGTTGCCCCAGTCTATGGAGAAGAAAAAGAACGTTCTCAAGAGATTACTTATCATTGTGAGATAGCCCCTGCTGAAGAATTCGGCAAGTTGCTCTGGGCTACAGGCATACAACGCTTCGCTGATAAAGCCAAAGAACTGATCTTTGTTTGTGATGGCGCTGTCTGGATATGGAATCTGGTTTCTCACTATTTCCCCGATGCCATCCAGATAGTTGACTGGTATCATGCTTGCGAATATCTGACACCTATTGCTACGGCTCTTTTCTCTGATGATGCTCAGAAAAAGAAATGGCTTCAGAAAACAAAAAGATGGCTCTGGCAAGGGAAGATCAAAAAAGTCCTTCAAGAGTGTCGAAAACACCTTCGCTCGCCTGCCGCGGCTGCCGCTCAATCTGCTATCACCTATTATTCCAACAATCAGCATCGCATGAAATATGCTCAATATCGTAAAAAAGGATATGCGATTGGCAGCGGGACTGTGGAAAGTGCTTGCAAGCAAATTGCCACAGCACGTCTCAAGATCGCAGGGGCCAGATGGACACTGCAAGGTGTTGTGGCAACGGCCAAAGCCCGTGCTGCTTGGCTGACCAATGGCGAAATCTTTAGAACACTTGCAGAACCTGTCGCGATCTGAATAATCTACAACATTTGAGTGCACCCTTGCGGATATTTCTGCTTGCACAGTAGCCGCATGTTGATATAATCTATTCGAAAGGATTGAGTATGCTGAAAATTAATGGGTCTGGTTTGCGATACAACTTTATAGAGATTTTGTTTTCCGTGCCAGTGCGCATCAAAATTGCTGGCATTATGATGTTGCCCATCTTGATATTAGGAATCTCTCTCAATTATTGGGTACGCACCGGATTATCAGACTGGTTATCGTATCTGCTGTCAGACGAACGGGTGCGGATTGCGATGGAAGCCGGAAGCCGTAGCGTGGTGCTTGTCACTGCCTTATCAACTCTGATGTCAGTTTTATTTACATTCCTGTTGATGCTTACGCTTACCAAGCCTTTGCTAGAGTTAAGACAAGTTGCTCAAAAAGTTGCAGAAGGGGATCTTGAATCACGGGCACACGTTAGAACCCGCGATGAGATTGGTGAAGTGGCAGAGTCTGTGAACCAAATGATTGATCACCTTGTCAGCAGCCAGCAAAGATTAGAACGTACGAATCGACGGCTAGAAGCGATTAACCGCATTGCTATTGCTGCAGGACGCGGGCTGGGGCTAAAAGATCTCTTGGGTGTTTCACTGCAAACGGTACTTGAAGAGATGAGGTTTGAGAGCGGTTGGATATATTTGAAAGACCAAGGTGATCATCCCACGAAATTTGTATTAGCCAGTGCGATTGGTTTGCCGAAAGGGGTTGAAGCGCATCTCCTTGATGCAAACAAAGGACTATGCACATGTGATGAAAATATTTTGATTGGCGATGCAAATATGCAAATCAATGTACATCAATGTGCTTCACTTGAGAACTTGGCACTTCAATACAATATTCCAACGCAATATGTTTCCGTTCCACTGGATTTAGATGGCCAGCGTATCGGCATAATTAATATGCTTTGTTCAAAAGACCATGTGCTATCGGAGAACGACATAGAAGTGTTGGGGACAATCAGTCAGCAATTGTCTGACTACATCGAAAACGCATGGTTGCAGATTAGTTTACGTGAAAAAGAGGCAACACGTCAGGTATTGCTTAATGCACTAGTTAGAGCTCAAGAAGATGAGCGCGCTCGATTGGCCAGAGAGTTGCATGATGATGCTGGGCAACAACTTACCAGTTTATTGGTACACCTTAAGGCCTTTGAAAAACTAACTCCTGAAGGGGAGCTTAGAGAGAAGGTTGCTAATCTTTGTCAGACCACTTCGGGAACTATTGAGCGTGTACGATCTCTTTCACATCGCTTGAGACCTGCTGTTTTAGAAGAGCTTGGACTTGAAGCCGCCTTAAGAACCTTGGCAGGTGAAATGCTGGTCACCACTGATCTGGAATTTGAGTGCAATCTCAACTTAAATGATCGTCGGTTGCCGTTTGAAATAGAGACCAGCCTGTATCGTATTGCACAAGAAAGTTTAACAAATATTGTTAATCACGCAGAAGCCCAGTGTGTGATGATTGAATTATTGCACCTTCCCTCTGCCGTAAGCCTTCAGATAAAAGATGACGGGCGCGGATTTGGAGGTCAGTTTTCTGTGTCTAAATCAGATCAACAACGGTTAGGGTTGATTAGTATGCAGGAACGCGCAGAGATGTTGGGGGGATCTTTTCTTATTGAAACGAGCCGGGGTTTGGGAACGTCCGTTCAAGTTCGCATTCCTGTACCCCCAGAGGTCATTGAATGACAGAATCGAAAATTCGTGTATTATTGGTAGACGATCATAAAGTCTTGAGGGATGGTCTACGTGTATTGGTTGATGGAGAAAATGATTTAGAGGTTGTTTCCGAGGCCGGAACTGGTGAAGAAGCAATCCGAAAAATCATTGCTACGACCCCAGATGTAGTTGTTTTAGATATTGGCTTGCCCGATAGTAGCGGTATTGACATTGCTAGCCAGATTCGTCAACAGGAATTACCTGTTCGTATTGTTATTCTTTCAATGTATGGGGATCGAGAATTGATAATACGAGCCATCGAAGCGGGATGCGATGGCTATGTGCCAAAATCCTCTGCTCACACGGATCTGTTGCTGGCAATTCGCACAGTTTACTTGGGGAAGCGTTTCTTACATCCTGAGGCGGCTTCAGAAGTGATTGACGGACTACTGGAGAAACAAGATGAAGCGCGTTTATTAACGGAGTTGTCGAAACGCGAGGTGGAAGTTCTACGGCTTACAGCAAGAGGCTTTACAAGCCGGAATATTGGGGACCAACTCGCTCTCAGCCCAAAGACTGTAGACACGTATCGACAAAGGGCCATGAACAAACTTGACCTTGAGAGTCGTGCCGATATAATTAATTTTGCTCTCAAAGCTGGTCTCTTGAACGGCAGAAATACGGCGAAGTAACACTTTTGCTATCAGGCAAATCATTTGTCAGGAATACTCCTACATTTTAATATGTTTTTCCTGATAGATTCACAGGAGTGCTTTTGTTACTATAGTAATAGTAGGAATATAGGCTTTTAGTGGATTGGGAACAATGGCAAATAAGCGAAAAAAAATTAGTAGACGAGAATTCCTGAAATTAGCCGGCTTGGCAACTTCGTCGGTTGCGGCTGGAACCCTGAAGCCTTTTGTAGAGAAGCGTTCAGCTTTTTCGCAAAAAAAGAAAATGATGGATGATGCGGGGCGTGCTAAGCGTCCGTGGTGGGTGCGTGAGGTAGACAAACCAACAGTCGATATTGATTGGGGAAATATGCAGCGCTTTGATGCACGCATGGCTGCTCGTGGATCGGGATTTATCAACTATGTCGGACAGGAAGAGTTCGAACGATTGAACAAGGTTGCTGCTGAAAATGAAAAAGAGCGCTTGCTAAAGAATGTTCCAGGTTACACATTGAAAGATCAAGCTCTGGCTGCGGCACAGGCTAATGCTTCTACACAGCGCCGTTTTTTTCTTGGCCCACAAAACACAAAAACGCCTGCAGAACGTGGTATTTCAATCTGGAAGGGTAGCTCGGATGACGCAGCACGGATACTTAGAGTTGCGATGCGTCACTTCGGCGCAGCCACGATCGGCTTTGTTGAACTCAATGAACAAACCCGAAAGCTGATCTATTCGTACGATACTGATGGGAAAGAAATCGTCTTCGAAGATGTGGAAGAAGCTTATGAGACAGACCAAAAACGTATAATCCCTCATAAAGCCAAGTGGGTGATCGTCTATGCCGTTCAGATGTCAACTGATGCACTCAAACGGGCTCCAACCGTTATTGCTGAACAAACAACGATTCTCTCATATAGCCGCGCTTTAGATATTCAGAATAGAACCCAGGAGTTCTTACGCGGGTTGGGATATCAGTGCCTTGGTGAGGCCAATGTTAATGGATTAGGTATTGCGCCTGCTTTTGCTGTGATGGCCGGCCTGGGCGAGCTGGCGCGGCACAACCGCGTGGTAACGCCGGAATTTGGACCGATGGTGAGAATCTTCAAAATGATTACCGACTTACCCGTCACCATGGACAAACCGATTGATGCCGGTATCATGGAATTCTGCAAAACTTGCAAAAAGTGTGCGGAGACTTGCCCGGCCAGCGCACTGAGCCTGGATGATGAACCAGCCTGGAAAGTTCAGGGAAAATGGAACAACCCTGGGCATAAGGCCTATTTTGAACATTCTCTTAAATGTCGTACTTACATGAAGGAAGGTGCAGGGACCAACTGTAGCATTTGTTTCTCGGTCTGTCCGTTTGCTAAAAAGAATAAGGCCTGGATCCATAATTGGGTTAAAGCTGGTATCTCATCCATTCCTTCACTGGATGCGATGTTGCGCAGCTTGGACGATGCATTCAGTTACGGTGCTCAAAAAAGCCCCGAAGAGTGGTGGTGGCTGAACTTGCCTGAATATGGTATTGATACAGAGCAGACCATTGACCAAGAATGATATTCTGGATTTCGTATGAGTGATGATAACGAGTATTTCATAATCAAGATAGCTCGTAGGCCTTGGTATGAAAAGATATTATGGGCTGGATGGCTGTTTTTGGAAATCATATTTTTGCAAAGTGCCTTAGCCAGTCAGGAAGAATTAGAGCCTAGAGCAGCCATGATCTATTGGCTTATATTTGGGGTGTTGCTACTTGGCGGGTTCGTTTTTTGGATTGTACGCCGGAGTCGTCTGCTATAGATCAAACATGGAGTTTATGGGGAAATTGCAGAAATATTAAGTTTGTCAGAAAAAACCCTACAAAACAACTGATTTTTCCTGCTATATCAAGCAAGTCGCTTCTGCTACCATAAGGTAGTAGCCCATTTTGGGTCATCTTGCTATTGGAGAGCAGAAAATACATGAAACGAGTCACCAACGCTGTAAAAAAGTTTTTCTTTCCACCGGTTGATGCTTCGCGTCAGATGAAGATTTTGCCATATGCGGTAATAAGTTTTCTTTTTCTATTTATGGTAATTGCTGGTACTTATACTTGGGAATACACTAACTCCCCAGAATTTTGTGGATCAGCCTGCCATGGCATCCACCCAGCAGAGAATATAGCCTATGAAGCATCTCCTCACGCTGAAGTTAAATGTGTTGAGTGTCATATTGGGCGCGCTTTTGTTGGCAATCAGATCACACGCAAGTTAGGAGATGTTCGCCACGTCATAGCTGCGGTTTCTAAAAATTATGAATACCCTCTGCATGTAAAAACATTGAGACCAGCTCGCGAAATCTGTGAGCGTTGCCATAATCCTGATAAATTTTCTGATGACAGCCAACGAGTAATCTTTCACTACGATAATGATGAAAATAATTCATTGTTCAGAACTTATATGGTTCTCAAAACAGGCGGTGGCAGCATTCGTGAAGGCTTAGGGAAGGGGATCCACTGGCACACCCAAAACAAAGTCTTTTATTACCCGACAGATGAAAGTGAACAAGAAATCCCTTATATAAAAGTGCTATACCCAGATAGCGGTTTTACTAGCGAATTTTTAGACATAAGCTCGGATTTTGATCCTTACTCCATAGAGGAAACTGATCTGATGGAAATGGATTGTATAACCTGTCATAATCGCATTTCACATACTATTCGCCAACCTGAAGATGCGGTTGATCTTGCCCTGTCTCGTGGGAAAATTTCCAGCGATATTCCTGAAATACGTCTTAAGGCCGTTGAACTTCTTAGGGCTTCCTATGAATCTCCCGAAACAGCTTTACGAGAAATTGGTACCCTGCAGAGTTTCTATCAGGAATCCTACTCAGATTTCTATCAAAATAATGGGGAAAGTGTTGATCAGGCAGTTAGTGTAGTAAAGGATATTTATAGCCAAAGTATTTTCCCTGATCAAAAAGTTGATTGGGATACGTACCCAAGCAATATGGGGCACATGGATGACCCAGGCTGTTTCCGCTGTCATGATGGCAAGCACTTTGATGTCGCCGGCTATGCTATTCCTTTGGAATGCAATCTCTGCCACGCTGTCCCTGTGATTACCGGTCCCGATGATCCCATTACACATATTGACATCAATCACGAAAAACAACCAAATAGTCACCACAATCCAAATTGGATCGCTCTTCATCGCTATATGTATGACGAAGAAGATGAGGATGAACCTTGTAGCGAATGTCATGACGTGACTGATTTTGGGGAAGCCAACAATGCCTCCTTCTGTTCGAATTCTGCCTGTCACGGACAGGATTGGGATGGGGTTGATTTCGAGATTGTGGATGACGATGCGATCTTTGAAAAGCTTGTTCAGCAATTACCTCATTATCCGGAGACCTTGGAGCCATTTGAATCCTTCCTTTCTCCCAGCCTGGATTACATCCATCGCGTGGAAGAAGAAATGCTGTGCGAAGATTGCCACGAAGATTGGCCGCCGCTTGGCCCACCGCCGAACGGGATTTGTATTGAATGCCATGGTGAAACCCAGGTAGGGTTTGAGCAGCTTACAGCAATGTATGAGCCTGATCCTCACGACCCTCATCAAGGAGAATACGTCCCTTGTTCTTACTGTCACAAGAATTTTGGTCCTTTGGAGATTGCAGACTCATGTGGTCTTTGCCATGTCAGGGAAGATTATAAACTCATTGAAGGTGCGGAAGCACCCGAATAAATTGAAGTAAAAGGAGATTAACAATGCTTGGATTAGGCCCTACAGAATTGATCATTATTCTCGTAATTGTAATACTCATCTTCGGGGTAGGCAGGGTGAGCAAGATCGGCGGCGAGTTGGGAGCCGGGATTCGAGAATTCCGCGCTGGGATTGCTGATAAAGATGAAAAAACGACTGAAGATGAATCTGAGAATGTCGCAAGCTGATTACCAATAAAGAGTGATTAGACAAAAAAATGACAACTGACAACACTTACGAAGGACATCGCCAGAAACAATTTGAACAGCGGATGAGGTTCTGGGAGCACATAGAAGAATTTCGGTCACGCTTGTTACGGGTTGTCATCGCTTTGGTAGTAGCCTTTGGCATTAGCCTGACTTTTACCAACCAGGCCTTGGAGTTCTTATTGTTTCAAATGAGCTCAGTGCGCCCGATCGCGTTACACCCGACGGAAACTATTGTGGTCTATTTCCGGGTGGCGATGATCATGGGGTTGGTGCTGATCATGCCTTACATCCTTTATCAGGTGCTGGGTTTCTTTGTGCCTGGGATGACGCGCAAAGAGCGACGCATATTGCTGAGTTCCGTATTTGGGATTGGTTTCTTCTTTGCACTGGGTGTAGCCTTCGCAGGAATGGTCATGATTCCTTTGTCAGTGAATTACCTGCAAACTTTTATGGGTGATATTGTCCAACAAACTTATTCCATTGATGGTTATATCTCCTTTGTTACTACGATCATGTTCAGCAGCGGAATGATCTTTGAAACGCCGCTGCTGTTGGCGTTGATCGCTCGCCTGGGGCTGGTCACAACCAAACAACTGTCCAAAGGCCGACGTTATGCCTTGGTTGGTATCGCTGTTCTGGCGGCGCTTATTACCCCAACCCCAGATGCTTTCAATATGCTTTTGGTTATGGCCCCCCTCCTGGTGCTTTACGAGCTGGGTATCGTATTGGCCTGGTTTGCAGAGCGAGCACGGAAGAAAGCTTTAGCAGCAGTGGCAGGTTGAGGTATTGAAATGAGATTTTTTAATTTAGGAGCCAGTGAACTGATATTAATCGTGGTCTTCGCAATCTTGGCAATTGGCCCTAAGGAGACTATCAAATTTTTTAATCAGGGACGTGAGGTATTGGCTTCGATCCAGGCAGCAATTTCTGACCTGACATCGGAAGTAGGCAATATTGCCAAAGAAGTTGTTGACACAACTGAAGAAAAAAAATCATAGAATAGTTGATAACAAAAGGAGAAAAGAGTATGAAAAAAACAATCACAATATCGATGTTGCTACTGGCAGGTTTCATGTTGTTGGCGGCTTGTGGTGGTGGCGGGGGGGGAGACGAGATCATCATAGATGAGCCTGTGCCCGCTGGCGCAGAAGATGCGATGGTGATCGAACTGGAGTTCACAGTCGACGAGATCATCCCCCATACGGTCACTATCCCAGCAGGCCAAAAGGTTCTATTCGTCATCTACAACAGTGATACAAAAGAAGGTGACCTGAACGAAGACCACAACCTGGTTGCACCCGATATTGGGTTACAGGAAATGATCGTTCTTCCAGGACAGACCATTCGTCGCCTCTGGACCGCTTATGACGTTCCCGGTGAATATCGTGCCGGTTGTACCATCCACTCATGGATTGATATGACCATTGTCATTGAATAATCCATGGCCTGTTGAGTAGAGAGGAGGGTGTTATTGGAAGAAAAGAGTAAGTTCAAAAACGTTTCATCGTTAGTTATGTATTGAAATTCAAAAGGAGAATTCAAATGCCTGAAAGTTTGACTCGACGAGAGTTCATGAAAGAACTCGGTAAACTGGGCGCGGCCGCGAGCATAGCACCAATGGTGCTTGCTGGCGAGCAGATGTCTGATAAACCCTTCAGCATCAAGCGACCCAGCTTCATCAAAGAAGTTGATGAGCCAACGACGGAAATACGCTGGGATGAAGTTAAGCGTATTGCCGAGGGTGAGGTAACGGTCCGTCGTTCATTTTCGAAGTATATTAGCCAGGATCGCATTGACAAGCTAACTGATATCCGCACTGCCAATATGGACAAGTACCTGAAGGAAGGTCGCGATGGCTATACCCTGAAGGATCATGCCTTAAAAGCAGGTGCGGGTAAAGGTGGTGTGTCCAGAGTATTCATCCAGGATCCGGAAAAGGTCAAAACCCCCGAATCACTAGGTGTTCCCAAGTGGACCGGCACCCCTGAAGATGCGACTATGATCGTTTCAGCAGCACTGCGCCATTACGGCGCGGCCAGTGTTGGCGTCGTGGAACTGGATACTAACACCACTGAGAAGCTGATCTATGCCAAGGATCCCGATGGGAAAGAAATGCGCATCGAAGATGCGGACATACCGGAAGAGGGCGAAGACTATCGCGTCATCCCCAAGAAAGCGCGCTGGATGATCACCTACACCGTGCAGATGTCCGAAGAGACCATGATCCGCTGCCCAACACACCTGGGCACACAAACCACCTCATTAACATACCGTCGTTCACAAAATGTCCAGGAACGTGGTCAGCACTTCCTGGGAGGTTTGGGATACATGGCTATGGGCGAATCATCCACTAATGCGCTGGCCATCGCCCCGGCCCTTGGTGTGATGTCTGGTCTGGGTGAACTCTCGCGCTATAACCGCCTGCTCACCCCTGAGTATGGCTCCATGGTGCGTGTTTTCAAGATCCTCACCGACCTGCCAATGGCGCCCACCAAGCCGATCAATGCTGGTTTGTTGGAGTTCTGCAAGAGCTGCACCAAGTGCGCCGATCACTGCCCGTCCAAGGCACTAAGCTTCGAGAAGGAACCCTACTGGGAGACTATCGGTGGTTGGAATAACCCTGGTCACAAAGCATGGTTCGAAGATTCGGTCAAGTGCCGCAGCTACTGGTACGAAACCGGCAACAATTGCGGGATCTGCTTTGCAGTCTGCCCCTTTGCCAGCAAGAACCTGTCGTCCTACAGCCGGGTGCGCGACTACCTGACTGCAACTGTCCCGGCCTTCGATGGCACGCTCACGAAGATTGACGACTTGCTGTACACCCCGTACACTGAGTTCGGCAAACCACAAAAGACTGCTGAATCCTGGTGGAGAATGAACCTGCCGGATTATGGCATCAGCACGGACCAAACAGTCCGCGAAACAAGCTAAGGAAAAGGAGGTTTTCCCATGTCTGTAACTCTATGGTTAATTTTGGGGGCAGTGGTTGGTATTGGGTTCTTCCTTACCGCCACCAAAATGAAACTCACGTGGTACGAGTGGGTTCTGGCTGTGCTGGGGAGCATCCTGATCCTGTTCGCGATCCAGAATTACGCTACATCTCAAGTAGAACTTGAGGCGCGTGCCGCTGGATACCTGCTGCTCATGTTTGGGCTGCCAGGCGTGATCTTGGCTGCAATTGGATTTTTCCTTCCCTGGAAGAGATCCAAAAAAGCCTAATAATTAGTATCTCCTCTAATGGTGGGGATGGGATAGCAGTATCTCATCTCCACCTGTTTTCTAATATGTAGGTGCAAGCATGCCATATTATGGATATCGCTGCCAGAGTTGCAGCTCACGGTTTGAACAGAAACGAGATGTTGATCGACGCGACGATCCAAGCCAATGTCCAGAGTGTCAGGGAACAAAAATTTCTCGGATGTTTTCAATCCCAGCTACTTTTTCGATTTCATCTGATGGGAGTATGGCTTCTGTGGGTGCGTCTTCATCCTGCGGTAGTTGTACGTCAACCTCCTGTGGATCTTGTGGGGATGGATAATTAGTAATCCTACTTTCGCCTGAAAGGATTTAGCTATGAAGAAATACCGGCAATTATTAATTCCCTTGGTGGCTCTGGTTATTGTGACGGCTTTGGCTCTGATTCCTACAGTGGCCCTCAGCCGATCAACAGGAGCAACGCGTGAATTTACCCTTCATGCGAAAACTTTTGAGTACACGCCCAGAACAATCCGTGTAAATCAGGGCGATCGCGTCAAATTGACTCTGATCGCTGATGATGTGACACATGGTTTTGTCTTGGAAACTTATGGTATTGAGTTAGAGGCACAGCCACGACAAGACCCAGCACCGAGTGTTGAATTTGTCGCAGATAAAACCGGGTTGTTCCGCTATCGCTGTACAGTGGTCTGTGGGCCTTTGCATCCTTTTATGCAAGGTGAACTTGTTGTTGAGCCTTATAGCAAATTGCCGGTTGCCTGGGGCTTTACTTTTCTCATTGCTTTGGGTTCAGTTTTCGCATCGCGACGCTGGGTAACTGACCCAGGGAATGATCCGCGTGCAGGTTGGAAATTTGAGCTGACACGTTTTAAATGGCTGGATAGCCTGTTTAAAAAGCGTTGGTTTCAGTTTGCCCTCTTTGTTCCCAATACCTTCTTCTTTGCTGTGATCATGATTGCGGCATTTTTCGGGACACCTGTTGGCAACGCGAATTTTGCAATTATTTATGTTTGGATTGTTTGGTGGGCAGCCCTGAAGTTTTTCTTCATTCCTCTTGGCGGGCGATCATGGTGCATGATGTGTCCCCTGCCTTTGCCTGGCGAATGGCTGGATCATCGCTCTTTTGTTAAAAAAGGACGCGAAAGACCGCTGAAGGTAGCTCGCAGAGGATGGCCTAAAAGTCTAAATAATGCCTGGACAATGAATATTGGCTTCTTGGGCGTAGCACTCTTCAGTGCCATTATCCTGACGCGCCCATTGGCAACAGGGATCGTTCTTGCTTTGTTCATTGGCATAGGAATGGTCACTTCTGTCTTATATGGACGACGTATTTTCTGTCGCTATATCTGCCCAGTGAGTGGCTTTACCGGCATGTATTCGATGGTCGCACCGCTTGAAGTTCGAGTGAAAGACTCGGAAGTATGTAAAAACCATACCGACAAAACTTGTGTCTCAGGTAATGAGAACGGATACGGTTGCCCTTGGATGGAATATCCTGGAGGCTTGGAACGCAATGTCAATTGTGGTATGTGTACCGAGTGTTTCAAAACTTGTACGCAAGATAACCTGTCTATGAATATTCGCCCATTTGGGAAAGACCTATTCGTAATGAACAAAGAACGCGGTGTGGACGAAGTCTATAACGGCTTCATCATGCTTGCCTGCGCGCTGATCTATATCGCCGTCTACCTCGGACCTTGGGGCATTCTCAAGGATATGGCGAATATCGCCACAGTTCCCCTGTTCTTACTCTATTCCGTCCTGTTTATTTTAACCAATTTGGTTATCCTGCCAGGGTTGTTTTACCTCGCAGTTTGGCTGGGGAAAGGTTTGGCAGAGGGTAAGATGATACCCGCTAGCGAAGCTTTCGCCTTTGTGCCGCGCCTGTGGAGCCGGTTCGCAGCCTTCGTCAGCCGCAAACCGCAACCCAAAAGTTTACGTGCTAGAGCAAAGAATCTGATAACGATTCAGGATGGCAGCCTGCCTTCACCAGCACGTCTGTTCACCGATTATGGTTATGCCATCATCCCGCTCGGCTTAACAGGGTGGATCGCCTTTACCGTGGCATTTGCCCTGATCGATATCTCCTATGCCATCCCTCTGCTCTCTGATCCGATGGGGTGGGGTTGGAATCTCTTCGGAACAGCCGATTTAGGCTGGGTCATGTACGTGCCACATCTCGTACCTTACCTGCAAGCGCCTATTTTTCTGGGTGGGCTGGCCGTTTCTATTTACACCACCTATAGAATTGGTCTCAACCATACCACTGACAAGAATGTATTAACTCGCAGTTTGGCGCCGGTTGTCATTCTTTTGTCATTGATTACTGCGACCTTCTTCTGGCTGGCTATGTAATAAACTATTTCTCTCAATGGAGAAAGGATAAATCAAATGAAACGCTTAAGTACCTCCGGCATAGTTGTTGCTGTACTTGGTTTGTTGATCATCATTACACCGATCGTGCTTCCTGTTTGTGAAGGTTTGCTGGAACTGGTGAATGGGAAACAAGTCCCCATGCGTTGTCATTGGACGGCGCGTGCGGAGATGATATTTGGTGCGCTAATAGTGGTTGTGGGGTTGATGATCGCCTTCTTGAAGAAACCTGGCGAGCGTCAGCGCTTGTATCATCAGGTAGCTCTTCTTGGTCTGGTGACTATTTTGACCCCCCTGTTCATCCTCCCCACCTGTATGAACCCTGATATGTCATGCAATGTGGGCACGAAACCGGCTCTCGTCATCCTCGGTGGATTGGTTTTGATTGCTGGTTTACTTGGTAGCCGCGCTCCAAAAACGCCACCTGAAACGATTGAATGAAAGAGATCACTCTCTATACGCTAGCCCTGCAAAACCTGCGACGTAAGCCCTATCGGGCAGTTGTGATCGGGCTTTGCGTAGCTGTTGCAACCGGATCATTATTCGCGGCGACGATTGTGTTGCGCGGTGTGCAGCATAGCCTGACAGTCGGGCGTGCCCGCCTCGGTGCGGATTTGATCGTGGTTCCGATTGGACATGAAGTTCCCGCCCAGGAAGCCTTCATCACCGGCCAGCCATCTACTTTCTACATGCCGGACGATATCAAAGAAATTATCACCGCACTTCCCGGTGTGCAACAGACCTCTACCCAGGTCTTTATAGAAACCTTGAGTAATGCTAGTTGCTGTATTGGTGAATTTTTTCTGGTCGGCTTTGAGCCGGAGACAGATTTCACCATCTCACCCTGGCTGGCAACCCACCTGGACGGTGAAGCCTTAGGTCCCTTCGACATCATTGTCGGTGATCGCATTCTCCTGCGCGAAGATGAGACGGTTATTTTCTACGGCACAGCCTTCAACGTTGTCGGCGTACTTGAAAAGACTGGTATGGGCATTGACCGAACGATATACGTGCCGATGGAAGGCATGCGCACCATGATCGCTGATTCCAGCGAATTGGCCGAGAAAACCCTCACCGTCGCGCCGGAAGAAATCTCATCGATCCTGGTCAGCGTTGCGCCCAATGCCGACATTTTGGATGTGGCAGAGAGAATCGAAGCGAATCTCGATAATGCGAAAGTTTTCACTGCCGCACAACTCAATCAGGCTGTTGGCAACCAGTTACAGGGAGTTTTGGGTGTTACCTTTGGCGTTACTATCGCGATGTGGTTAATGTCTTTGCTGACGATTGGATTAGTCTTTTCTCTGACCGTTAATGAGCGTCAACGCGAGTTGGGCATCCTGCGTGCGATGGGTGCTCAGCGACAAGCCATATTCCGTTTGGTGATGGGCGAAGCCGGTCTTTTTACCGGTCTGGGAGGGTTAGTCGGGCTTGCTTCTGCTGCGATATTATTAGCAGGCTTTTCTCGTCTGATTCAATTGCGTCTGCATATCCCATACCTGCTGCCAAACTGGTTCGAAATAGTCGGCATATCCTTTCTACTCTTGGTCCTGTCTTTGCTAACCGGCGCCTTAGCCTCCTTGCATCCAGCTTTATCAAGCAGCAAAATGGAACCTTATGCTGCCATCCGGCAAGGTGAATGATGAGCCGAAACAATGGATCCAAACCGAAAAATGCGCCGGTTATCAATATCGAAAAAATCAACAAGCACTATCAGCAAGGCAATGAAATTGTTCGCGCTGTAGATGATGTCTCTTTACAGGTGCTCTCTGGTGATTTCGTTAGCATTACTGGTCGGTCAGGGTCTGGGAAGACCACCCTGCTCAGCCTGATCGGCGGGCTGACAATGCCCACCGCAGGCCATATTGAAATTTTCAACCAGCCTCTGGAAAGCCTGGATGATGCCGCACTCTCAACCTTGCGTGCTCGGCGTATTGGGTTTGTCTTCCAATTTGCCAGCCTTATCCCCACGCTCACCGCACTGGATAATGTGCGTCTTCCTGGTCTTTTTGGTTCGGGGCAGGTAAATCCCAAAGACGCAGCCAACCTGCTCTCGTGGGTGGGGCTTTCCGACAAACTGCATAATTTCCCATCTGAGTTATCGGGCGGGCAGCAAACTCGGGTCGCGTTAGCGCGTGCCCTTGCCAATCATCCCGATTTACTTTTAGCCGATGAGCCCACAGGCAATCTGGATGTGGAAACCGAACACGAAATTCTGACCTTGCTGAGTGATTTGAATCGCGAGCGAGGGATGACCATTCTTCTCGTAACGCATAACCCCGAACTTGCTCGGCACGGCACGCGACATTTGGTCATGCACAACGGGATGCTGACCGAAAATCAAGATATTATTGCCAACAAAAAGGTGCCTATCTATGACTAGGCGGATCAGACGTGCTTTGGGCCTGCTCTCGTTATGGATAATTCTCTTGCTCACCTCGTGTGGTCCCCGCGGACGTGTGCAATGGCGACATGAAGCAAATAACGCGGTTGTTGCTATTCCTGCCATCGGAGCAGATGGAACCATTTATATTGGCACTCATGATTCATTCTTATACGCCCTGACACCAGATGGAAAAGTTAAATGGAGCTATGAAACAGGCAATTGGGTGCATGGTTCAGCGGCTATCGCTCCAGATGGCACCATTTATGCTCCTGCTTATGATCGCAAACTCTATGCGTTCTCACCAGATGGTACATTGCTCTGGACTTTCGAAGCTGAAAAGAAGATCGAATCTTCTCCTGCTCTGGCAAAGGATGGCACTATTTACTTTGGTGCAGATGATAATTATCTATATGCCCTCAATCCTGATGGCAGCCTGAAGTGGAAACAGGATTTAGCAGGTTGGGTTGTTTCTTGCCCCGCAGTTGCTGCCGATGGCACGATCTATGTCGGTTCCGAAGATCAAGCCCTTTACGCGTTCGATCCGGATGGCAATCTCAAATGGCGTTTCGAAACCGATGGCCCGGTCTACTCATCTCCAGCCATTGGTGTGGACGGCACAATTTATGTTGGCTCGGCAGATTATGCTCTCTACGCAATAAATCCCGATGGCACGGAGCAATGGCACTATGAAACCGCTGCAGAAGTTTACTCATCCCCAGCAATAGGGCTTGGCGGAGTCGTCTTTGTTGGTTCAATGGACAACCATCTGTACGCCGTCAACCCGGATGGCACGCTAGCCTGGCGTTTTGACACTCGTGATTGGGTCATCTCATCGCCAGCCATCGGCTCGGACGGGACGATTTATTTTGGTTCCTATAATCAGAATATTTATGCCATGTCCCCAGATGGAAAAGTGCTGTGGAAACACAAAACAGACAAATACATCACCGGCTCGCCTACTTTGATCTTGGGAGGCATGCTTTATATCGGTTCTGATGATAATTATCTATATGCACTCCAAACAGACAGCCCGGGACCGGCTGAGACTTCCTGGCCAAAATTCCGAGGCGATATACAAAATTCAGGTCGCGTAGACAAAAATCAATAACTGGAGATAGCCATGAAAAAACTAGAAGCTTTTGCCAATATCTTGATCGTACTCGTTCTCGTAGGTACGGCTGTGGGGATATTTGTCTATGAGGGCGTTCTTGAAAATCAGCGTGAGTGTGTCACAATCCGTTTTCGGCAATATGAGCGCGGCAATCCCACGCCCAATACTGTTCATCTCAAAAAGGGTGAGGAGGTCTGTTTGCGGCTGACCAGCGAGGATACCACTCATGGTCTGAACATCCCGGATCTGAAGATATACAGTGAAGCAATTCACCCTGGCAAATGGACTTATGTTTATTTCACCCCAGAAGAAAGCGGCACTTACAGTTTTGTTTGCACCGTTGTTTGCAGTCCAATGCACTCACGTGTGCGTGGAAAACTTATAGTTGAGTAAGACCTTCCCTCTACATGGCTGCCAAACAATCTGAAAATCTTTCTCGGCGTGATTTCTTACGCGTGGTAGGCGGGGCTACCAGCGCAAGTTTCTTGTACCTGTTATTACGCCCCAAATGGGAATTTAGTTCCATTCGCCCCCCCGGTGCTCTGCCGGAGGGCGATTTTGAATCTGCCTGTATTCGTTGTGGGAAATGTCTGATTGCCTGTGAACAACGTGCCATTGTCCTCGATGAAGAAGGTTTGCCCTATATTGACGGTTTGAGTGGTTGGTGTGATTTCTCCCTAGATTGTATAGCTGTTTGCCCATCTGGTGCTTTACAGCCGGTAGACCCCGAAATCGCCACCATAGGCACTGCTGTCATTGACGAAGAGCGCTGTATTGCCTGGAATTGGCCCGGGTGTCGTTTGTGCTATGAGAAGTGTATTGATATCAAGCAGGCAATTTGGCTTGATGATGACTATCGTCCACATGTTGATGAGATTTTATGCACCGGCTGTGCGGCGTGTGTAGGCATCTGCCCGCAATCAGCTCGCGCGGGTCATCGGAATAAAAAATATGGCAAAGCTGTTTTTGTTGGGTAAATTGATTTGGCTACCAGAGATTCTGTAAATACTCGTTTGAAAAGTTTTTCTCGGCGTATTCGCTCCTGGGCAACGGTACGTTTCTTTGTCACAGTGCTGTTTTTTGTGTTGATTGGCAGCGGCTTGTGGGTTGGTTCGACCTGCTCTGTCAGCCTTGGGCCGGTTGACTTGACCTGTCCATTGGGGGCGGCTCAAGTGATGGCTGCCGCAGGGGTATTTATCCCTGCGCTGGCCTTGGGCGGACTGTTTACGGTGCTGTTGATCATCATATTTGGGCGTGCTTTTTGTAGTTGGATTTGCCCCGGGCGTTGGATATTTAATCGGGGAACGAGAGCAAATCCGAGGTTCGGAAAGTATCGGGCATGGATCCAACGAGGGCTTATCGGTGGTGTGGTCGGCGCGGCGTGGCTATGTCATACACCGGTTTTTTGCGTCATTTGTCCGGTAGGCGTTTCCTGTCGTGGGGCGATTGCG
>Ga0233431_1002253_pt1 | contig 27844 bp, 23 predicted proteins | sample SI_118_April2016_FD_179867 | JGI IMG/M metagenome (GOLD analysis project Ga0233431, IMG submission 179867) | Seawater microbial communities from Saanich Inlet, British Columbia, Canada - SI_118_April2016_200_MG | ecosystem: Environmental > Aquatic > Marine > Inlet | place: Canada: British...
TCTGAGCGTCGCTATGTACCGCCTTCATTGGGACAACGCAACCAATTCCAGGTGGCTGATAAACCGGTCTGGATTCAGGTGGCTATTGTAGCAATCTGTTTCATTTTGTTTGGCACGAATGAAGAAACCTATCTCGCAATTTATGCGGCAGGCGTATTTGTACTCTTGAGCATGACGGGGTGGGCCGTAGCCAAGCGGTTAATCAACCAAATCCGAGAAAAATTTAATGCTGGAACATTGGCATTAATCGCTGGGACAATTGTGGCCGCAATTCTGACGACTGGCGCAACGGGGATTATATTTGTTGAACGTTTTGCCGAAGGCGCCTGGACCTATCTGGTTTTCATTCCTCTCCTGTACATCATGTTCTCCTATTCTCGGGCACGCTTGGGCGCTCCTACCGGGTCAATGGATTATTTGGGCCGCTTGAATGCTGCTCAATTGGCTGGTTTTGGGTTTGGACAAATGGCCCCCGCGTCATCTACGAGCACAACGAAGGTTTCAAAGCCTGAAGATTTGCGCTGGGAACCTGCGCCAAAACAACAGAGCAAATGGCGCGAAGAACAAGTGACCATTAAAAATATTGCCGTTTTATTGGATTCGTCTTCAAATGCGGAGGGCGCGTTGCCCTGGGCAAAGACAATGAGTAAATGCGCAAATGCTCAACTAACGTTGCTGTCTTCTATTAAAAACCACACTGCTGCTCTTCAGGAACAATTTGAAGCTACGAAAGCAGAACGACAAACCTATCTTGAAAAAGTCGTACAAGATGCGCAAGCTGAGAATATCATCACAGATTATGCCATCCGCCCGGGTTTTATCGCCGACGCCGCACAATCTCTGGGGCATGAGCAAAACTTAGATTTGATAATCACCACCACTCGTGGTAAGTCTGGAGAAAAACATTGGCTAAGCGGCGGGGTTTCCCGTAAATTGATTCAGAAAGTCAATCAACCTATCTTATTAATCCAGGTTGACGAAGAAGGACAGGCTCCACCGCCAAAAATTGACCGCATTCTAGTCGCGTTAGATGGATCAATCTATTCAGAACGCGTACTCCCTTATGCACGAGCGATGGCCCAAACCTTCAACAGTGAGTTGATTTTGTTATCTGTACCAGCTGTGCCAGAACCCGCCAACTACCATGCTCCGGCAGAAATTGTAGAAACCATCCGAAAAAAGGCTGAAGCCAATATGCGTCACTTTTTGGATGCTGTTGCTCGCTCACTTCGAGATGAAAATGTCGAAGCGCGCATAATCGTCACCGGCTCATTGCCTGCTCGCACCATCGTCCAGGTTGCAGATAACGAAAATGTTGATTTGATTATGAGTACATCACGCGGCCGTGGTGGTGTTGACCTATTAATGATGGGAAGTGAAGCCCAGCGTGTTGTTGAGAAAACAACAAAACCGGTCTTTATGATGCCAATCCATGACCGACCCAATTAAAACAACTCGCGACACAAACTCCGCTGAGTAAAACTATAAAACAGAGCATGGAAAAATCAACCATGCTCTGTTTTTTTCATCTTGACATACGCCAACCGTTACAGTTCTATTATTTCAAACCCCATGAGAATCCCCAATTCTCAAAAACCTGAGTATTCTTTGTACTGGTAAAATATAGCTTCGATTTTGACCGATATATAACAGGTCTTGCGCAGTTTGCAAAAAAAATAATTCCATTGTCGGATTTCTTTCATGCAGTCTTATATGACCAAATAACTGCATTTTTTTATTCTGGCTTCATTGAAAGGCAGACTTTATATTTATGCGTGTTCTTATGCTGATCTATGAATTCCCGCCTGTAGGCGGGGGTGGGGGACGTGTGGCCGAAGATATTTGTCGTGGCATGGTCAGACGCGGCCACGAACTTTTTATTTTAACATCGCATTACAAAGGTCTGCCGCGCCACGAAACGCTTGACGCTATGACCATCCAGCGAGTCCCGGTAGGACGGCAGGTACCCTTCAAGGCACATTTTCTTGATATGCTTGGTTATATCCTGATGGGTTTTTTCCCCGCCCTGAAGGCAATTCGACGTTGGAAACCCGATGTAATGCACGTACATTTTGCCGTCCCCAGCGGAGCGTTAGCCTTACCGCTCTCGCTGCTAACCGGTGTGCCCTATGTGTTAACGGCCCATCTGGGCGATGTGCCCGGCGGCGTACCCGACAAAACCGAGCGTTGGTTCCGCTGGATATTTCCGCTCACCCCGCCAATCTGGAAGCGGGCGGCGCGCGTCTTTGGGGTCAGCGAGTTTACGCGCCAACTGGCAAAAGAAAGTTATGGCATTGAAGCGCAGGTGATTCCCAACGGCGTTGATCTAGAATTACTCGATCCCGGCAAGATTGCCATCAATCAACCGCCGCGCATTCTCTTTGCAGGGCGCTTTGTCACGCAGAAGAATCCGGTGCAGGTGGTGCGTGCCCTATCTGAGCTGCGCCATCTCTCGTGGAACTGCGTGATGGTTGGCGATGGCCCGCTACGCGCCGCCGTGGAAACCGAAATCGAGCGCCAGCAGCTTGGCGAGCGCTTCACCCTTACCGGCTGGATCACCCCCGAAGAAGTCATCGAATGGTTTCGCCAGGGTGATATTCTCTTTATGCCCTCCCTCTCCGAGGGGCTGCCCGTGGTGGGGGTACAAGCTCTGGCGATGGGACTGGCAATTGTCGCCAGCCGGGTCGGTGGATTCATTGATCTGGTTGAGCCGGGGCGCAACGGTTTCTTGCTCGACGATCACAGCGAACAATCCGGTATTGCATCACTGGATGAATTACTCTCCGAGCCGGAGAAATTGCTGGCGTTTCGCCAGAATAGCCGCCAACATGCCCGAAAATTTGACATTACCCAAATTGTTAAAGACTATGAAGACGAACTTATGCAAATAATTTCAAATTCGCCCCCCTCTCCCAACGGGAGAGGGCAGGGGTGAGGGTAAACAATGGGAACTGAATCCACTTCATCTCACGTCGGAACTTCCACTTCACCATTGGTGGTGCTGGGTTGGGACGCGGCTACCTGGGATTTGCTCACCCCCTGGGTTGAACAGGGCAAACTCCCCCATCTGGCAAGCCTGATGCAAAATGGCAGTTACGGCGCCATCCGCTCCACCTCCCTGCCCGTCAGCCCGGCGGCCTGGAGCACAATTATCACGGGTAAAAATCCGGGCAAACACGGCGTTTTCGACTGGTTCGCCCGCAAACCGGACAGCTACGACGTGGAGTATGTACACACCGGGCAAATCAAGGCCCGACCGGTATGGGAATATTTCAATCAGGGTGGACAACGGATTGGCGTGTTCAATTTGCCCATGCTCTACCCGGCTGTCCCATTGGAAGGTTTTATGCTTTCAGGCTTGGCCGCGCCGGACGCCGCCGAGGGTTTTGCCTACCCGCCGGAATTGCTCGACGAGTTGAGCGCCCGCCTGGGATCGCCGTACCGCCACGCCGAGGACGAAATTTATAAATATGGGCGCGAGGCTGCCTATTTGCAGTCTATACTGGATTTACTCGACCACCAGCGCCGCGCCCTGCGCTATCTCATCGAGCAGCATCCCTGTGATGCCTACCTGCTGGTCTTTATGCAAACCGACCACGCCCAACATAAATTCTGGCGCTATCTCGACCCCACCTATCCCGGCTACGACGCGGCGCACGACCTCCCTTTTTCGGACGCCATCGAGCAGGTTTTTCGCGGCGTGGATGATTTTCTGGGCGAATTGTTGGCCTTGTTTGGCAGCAATGCCAATTTTATGGTGCTTTCCGACCACGGCGGCGGACCCGTACACGGCATTATGTATATCAACCGCTGGCTGCAAGAGATCGGTATGCTGCACCTGAAGCGCGATCTCTCGACCCGCCTGAAAATTGGTCTGGCAAAAACCGACCTGATCGGGCGCGCTTATCGTTTGGTGAGCAAGCTTGGCCTGGGCGGCATTGCCAATCTGGTTTCCAAACCGGCGCGCAACAAAGTGGTCAACTCGTTTATCGGTTTTGATAATATTGACTGGACGCGCACAAAAGCTTATGCGCGCGGCGCATTTGGGCAGATTTTTGTGAATGTGAAGGGACGCGAACCCCAGGGAATTATCTCGCCCGGTGCAGAGTATGCGGACGTGGTAACTGAGCTGATAGCCGCGTTGGAAGCTTTACCCCACCCGGAGAGCGGCGAGCGCAACGAGCCCCTCATCACGGATCTGCGTCGCCGCGAAGATTCTTATCAGGGCGATTATCTCGAACAGGCCGCCGATGTAATGTTCTCGATTCAGGGCTATTTATATCAATCATCGGTCAAGATGGGTTTCGATAACCCAGGCATTCTGGGTCAGTCGGAGTATGAAGATTCAGGCAGCCATCGCCCCGAGGGGATTGTAGTACTCTCCGGACCGGACATCCGCCGCGGAGCAACGCTCAAACAGGCCCAGGTCAGCGACATCCTGCCCACCATGCTGGCGTTGGCCGGTTTGCCCATCCCCGATGATTTGGATGGCCGGCCGCTGGAAGAAACCTTCACCGACGAGCAGCGCCAGCGCATCCAGGTTGTGCCTGCCAAAGAACTCAATCCCCCCACAGCGGCTTCCCCAGATTTAGCCGGGGCCGATCTGGCAACCGTGGAAGAGCGTCTGCGCGGCCTGGGATATTTGGGATAAACAATCGCTGGATCCCGGCTCTCCGAGCAGGTTGGCAAATGAAAACGAAATCATCCTCAAAATTATTAAAATATCTGCGCTGGGGCGGCACGCTGATTTCAACGAGCCTCTTCATCTGGCTGCTACTCGATCAGGATTGGGCGACGATGTGGCTGACGTTGCGTCAGGTGCGGATTTGGATTTTTCCGCTGGCATTTGGCTTGTATTTTCTGGGGGTGTTATTCAACGCTTTGCGTTGGTACATGCTCTTGCACGCCCAGCAAATTGAAATCAATTTTGCCGAAATTCTAAAAATCGTTCTGGTGGGTAATTTTGCTTCCAATTTTTTACCCTCCACGATTGGCGGCGATAGCGTGCGAATGCTAAGCGCGGCGCGCTTTGCGGGTTGGGGATTGAGTGTAGCTTCTGTGGTTATGGACCGCGTTCTGAATATGATCGTGATGCTGACCCTGATGCCGATCTCTCTGGGCGTTATGCAGGCCGCGGGTGCCTTGCAGGTCTGGCAGCCTGCCAGAGCGCTCGCGATGTCGGGCGTGGCGTTGCCCGCGCTTGTGGAGAAAATTCGCGGTTTGGCGCTGCGCTGGCTCAAGCAGGCTTATGAGGCGGTTATGGTTTGGCGCAATCGCCCCGGAACGGTGTTGCTGGCTTTTTTATCTTCCTGGGCCGCGCGTATGGTGGTTTTTTTCGGAGTATGGGTGCTGGGGGTAGAGTTGGGTATTACAGTCACATATTTGCAGGTCGTCGCCATCGGTACATTAACCTATGTACTCTCGCTGCTACCAATTTCAGTCAACGGATTGGGACTGCGTGAAGTCAGTATGTCGGCCATGTATATTTCACTTGGTGCCAGCATCGAGCAAGCCTCCACGCTTGTGGTGATCACGCGCTTCATCCTCATGCTGGAAACCCTGCCTGGTGCGTTATGGATTTCGGAAGCACTAACGCAGGTAAAAGCAAACACACACTGACAGGACTTACGCACTTTCGCAAAAGAAAGCCCGAAAATAGGGGTGTGTGGGGTGCTTCGCACCCCACACACCCCTATTTTCGGTATATTTTTCATCGTTTTATAAGTCCGATAATTAACAAAAGAACAGCTGACAAAAAACAGCAGCAATGGCAGCGCCATTATCAATCAAGTACACCAATCCAGCCGCCATCAATGCTGTCGCGGGGATAGTGACAATCCAGGCAACAATAATTTCTTTGGCGACTCCCCAGCGCACTTTGCTCAGGCGTTCAGCCGAGCCGACACCCATGATCGAGGAGCTGACCACCTGAGTTGTGCTAACTGGCCCACCAACCAAAGAAGCCCCAAGAATAACGAAAGCAGATGTTAGTTGGGCGCTAAAACCATGCACAGGGCGGATTTTATAAAATTTAGAGCCTAAGGTTTTGATGAGTTTCCAGCCGCCAAGCGCAGTGCCCAAAGCAATCGCCCCAGCGCTAACAGCGACAACCCAGAAGGGCACATGGAAGGTGGGCAGGATACCGGCGGTCACTAAGCCCAACGTAATGATCCCCATCGTTTTTTGAGCATCATTGGTGCCATGACTAAGCGCCAGGGCTATGGCTGTAATAATTTGAGAGCGTTTAAAGAACCAATTGATCTTTGGCGTTGCCCCACGAGCAAGAAAGAAAACCAGCTTCGTGACCAAATACCCCAACACCAAACCAATAATGGGCGATGTGAACAGCGCAATCAGGATTTTTTCCATGCCGCGTAACTCGATAGCATCAAAACCGGCGCCAATCCCAACTGCGCCAATCATCCCGCCGATCAAGGCGTGTGAAGAGCTACTGGGAATACCTAAGAACCAGGTTACTAAGTTCCAAATAATCGCGCTGGCTAGGGCCGCGACGAGAATATTAATAGTGATGGCATCCGCTTTAACGACTTCGTGGCCGATTGTGGTAGCCACTGCCACGCCAAAAATGAATGGCGCAACAAAATGAGCGATAGCCGTTACGCCTAATGCCACGCGCGGGCTAAACGCGCGTGAGGAAATCATCGTGGCAACAATATTGCTCGAATCGTGAATACCGTTTAAGAAATCAAAAATAACGGCTAAGACGATCATTATAATCAGGATCGTAGGCATATTCGGGTCTCCAGATTAAGTTGTCTTGACGACGATATCGGCGATCAAATTGGCGGCTTCATCACCTCGATCGGCAGCATTGCTCAGGTGGCGATAGACCTCGCGCATTTTGAGCATCTCGAAGATATGGTGGACATCCTCAGGCCCGCTGAATAAATCGGCTATGGCTTCCCGGTAAACAGCTTCAACGCGGTTCTCTAGCGCTTTGGCGCGCTGGGCGTGTTCAGCGGCCACACCGGGGTGATCTTCAAGCCGTTGGGTTGCCATATGGATTTCATAGGCGGCATCCCGCAAGAGTGTAGTCATGCGCTCCATAAAGCTTGTCGGCGTAACCGCGAGCACATCCATTTCTGTGACCGTGCTGTAAGCATAATCAACGACATCATCAATCGCACGCGAGAGCGCAAAAATATCCTCCCTGTCAATCGGGGTAACGAATGTGCGGTTCAGTTCATTGATCAAAATACGGCGCACTTCATCGGCTTCTTTTTCAGTCAGCGTGAGCTGCCTGGCAAGCTCTGGGTCGTGGGATTTCATATAATCAATGAGCTGATTCAACCCCTGCAGCGTTAATTCGGCTTGCTGATTGATCAGGTGGATAAACCTGTTTTGCTTGGATTTGAACAATTTGAACATGGGTGCCTCCTGCCATGAATATTGGATTGGAGCCTATTTTTAACAGATTAAAACAAATCTTCATCATCCCTTCATGCCGGGGCATGGAGGCGTAACGTAATCTGAGTAGCACAATATCTTGTGCTATGAAATAGCATCTCCTGCGATGAGAACTTCTACAGATTGCGCTAATAGAGATTCACGCGCGTTCATGTCGAAGCCCTCATCCGTGATTAAACTATGGATTTTTTCAATTTTGGCTGCTTCATAATTGGAAACCGTTCCCCATTTGCTGTGGTCTGCGACAATATAAACCGGGCCGCGCGTGCGTCCCATCATGGTGCGCACAACTTCAGCTTCAGCGCTGGTCGGGAAAGTACACCCATATTTAAGGCTGATGCCGTCAACGCCAATAAAAGTTTTATCCGCATAGACCTTCCTGATGTTATCAACAGAAAAATATCCACCTACCGAAAGAGAAACTGGCTGATAGATGCCACCCAATAGAATTAATTCAAAGCCAATACTATCGATCTCCAGGGCAGCAAATAGATTATTGGTGATAACAGTAATATCGGCGCTTGGGCGGATATGACGAATAATTTCTGTCGTGGTCGTGCCACCATTGAGAAAAACAACATCGCCATCTTCGATTAGCGCGGCAGCAAACTGGCCTATCAGACCTTTCTCATGAGGGCTATCCCTCAACCTCTGTTGATATTCGGGTTCGCGTGATAATCGTTGACTGAGTACTGCACCGCCATGCGTGCGCTCAAGAAAGCCCGTGTCATCAAGTTTTTCGAGATCGCGGCGAATTGTAGCTTCTGAAGCATTTAACATTTTGCTTAAATCAGCAAGACGCGCCACTTTATGAGTTGTGAGATATTCTTGAATACGCTCACGTCGTTGAGCGGGGATAAGAGATTTGCGCATGAAATATAATCACTTGTTTGGATGATTAATTGACTAAAATGACAGAATTTGCGATGTAAGCGGTGGAATTGTAGCAGATTTTGAAACTATTTGCAAATTCCTTGTTTTGTCGATATAATTCCAAATGGCATTCGGTTTACAAATAATTGTTCAATTCGCCGAAATAAACCAGGTTTCTGGTATTCCGCGTGTATATTCCATCCACGCGAAGTCTTCAAAAACCAAAAAACATATTTTAAAGAAGTGAAGCTAAATTATGACACTGACGATAGAAAAAGCAATTGCTCGTATTCCACAATGGTCTAACGCTTCGGATATAAAGACATCCCCACTTACTGGCGGCATTACCAATGAAAATTTCCGCATAGAGGTAAATGGGGATGTTTTTGTTCTCCGCATCCCGGGAGTCGATACCGAATTATTGGGCATTGTTCGCCCAACGGAGTGCGCCGTTAGTCAGGCTGCCGGGGAAATTGGCATCGGCCCCGAAGTTTTTTATATCATCGAACCGGAGGGATATCTAGTTACAAGATTCATTGAGGGCCGCCAGCTTTTGCCCGATGAAATCGGTCAGCCCCAAAATATCAACCGCGTCGCCGATGCAATCCGCCGCGTCCACAACATGGCTCCAATTCTCGAAACATTCTCTCCATTCCGCGTAGTCGAAGATTCCACTGAAATTGCTCGCCGATTCAAGGTTCTCTTTCCTGATAATTTTGGTTGGCTGATTGAGCAAATGAACGCTGCCGAAACCGCGTTGTTAAAATCCCCTTTCACCCCCAAAATTTGCCACAATGATTTGCTCAACGCAAATTTTCTCGATGATGGTCAAATCCGTATTTTGGATTGGGAATACGCGGGAATGGGTGATCCTGCTTTTGATCTTGCAAATTTCTCCACCCATCACGAATTCACCAATGACCAAGATCGCTGGTTGCTGGAATGTTATTTTGGCGAAGTCACCGCAGAAAATTGGGCGCGGATTAAATTGCTAAAGGTTATTTCCGATTTCCGTGAAGCCATGTGGGCGATGGTACAAATTGGTATCTCAAAACTTGATTTCAACTTTCGCAATTATGCTGATACATTTTTTGCTCGTACTACGCAGGGGATGCAGAATGCGATGTGGCAACAGTGGCTAAAAGACGTTAGTTCTGATAGGAAAGCATATATGCCATAAATTTTCAAAAAAATACTATAAATCGAGCGAAGTCCTATTTTGAAGAACTCTCCATTGGTTACAGTGTAACGCAAAGCAGCACCCATGCCCTCACTGTAAAACCCAAAAATACGAATAACTATTATTAATAGGAGATCACCATGTCAATTGCAACTGCAAGGGAAATGATGCTAGAAGCAGCCGAAGGCAAATATGCCGTCGGAGCTTTCAATATCACGAACCTGATACAAATGGAAGCCGTTGTCGAGGCTGCCATCGAGAAGAAGGCCCCACTCATTATTCAAGCATCCGTCACACCTTCCCAATTTTTGGGGCAGGATGTGCTGGTGGCTATCTATCGAACGTTAGCCGAATCAGCCCCTATCCCAATCTGTTTGCACCTGGATCACAGTACCAGCGTGGAGTATTGCAAAAAATGTGCGGATGCAGGTTATACAAATATCATGATTGACGCATCCAAACAAGCCTATGATGAAAATATCCGCCAAACGAAGGAAGTTGTGGATTACTGCCACTCTCTTGGCGGTATCTCTGTTGAAGGGGAATTAGGTACGGTTTCAGGCGTGGAGGATCAGGTGAAGGTTGCAGAGGATGAGGCCGCTCTTTGTAATCCACAGCAAGCCATCGAGTTCGTCGAGCGCACCGGGGTAGATATTTTTGCTCCAGCGATCGGTACAGCGCATGGTGTTTACAAGACAAAAAATCCAAAAGTAGATTTTGAACGCCTGGGCCAGATCAATCAGATGCTCAATGGCAATGGCGTCAAAACACCATTGGTTGTGCATGGCGGTACAGGTTTGAGTAAAGAATACGCGATCAAACTTGTTGAAATGGGTGGCGCAAAATTCAATGTCTCTACCGAATTGAAACATGCTCTCATTGATACCACCTTTAACTACATTTCAGAGAACCGGGAACAATACAATCCCGGCAAGATTGATATTGCTGTCAAAGATGCCATTCGGCAAGCAGTAACAAAGTGGATTGATATTTTAGGAAGCGCAGGAAAGGCATAAAGGAGAAATAGCACGATGAAACCGATTCAAGATTACTTTGTTCCCTGGGTAAAAGGCATCCCCATGTATGTTTCGGCGCATATCGAATTGGCGTGGCGTCAGCCCGAACTACACCGCATGATGTCTAACGAAAACCCGAACCCTCCATCCAAGAAGGTGCAAGAGGCCATTCAAAAATATGGCGCTATGGCCAACCGCTACCCCGATCAGGGCCTGGTTGTACGCTCAAAGATTGCCGAAATCAACGGGCTGGATGGCCCCGGAAACGTGATGATTGGCAATGGATCGAGCGAAGTTTTCGATAACATTTTCCGGTGCTTCCTCCAGGTTGGCGAAGAGGTTATTCAACATACCCCGTGCTTCGGTATCTACAAGTTGCGCTGCAATATCCTCGGTGGCAAACTTGTCTCTGTCCCGATGATTTACGAGGACAAAGAACTAAAATTCGATGTAGACGCAATCCTGGCGGCAATTACCGAAAAAACCAAGATCATTGTCGTCGCCAATCCCAACAATCCCTCTGGCAATTTTATGGACGCAGAAGATTTTTCCAAAATTGCCGAGACGGGCATCCCCTTCATCGTAGATGAAGCCTACGTTGAGTTCGCCGGTCTCGAAAAATCGCAAGTCGGGCTGATCAAAAAATACAAGAATGTACTCGTTACGCGCACACTCTCGAAAGCTTACGGGCTGGCTGGGATGCGCTTTGGATACGCATTGGGACACGAGGAAGTTATCGGGCAAATCTCGGCAGCGTTGCTCCCGTGGAATGTGGGAACAATCCCTATGTGGGCTGCATTAGCCGCGCTGGAAGATGTTGAAGGGCTGGCAGAACGAGTGGCATTCAATAATAGCGAAGTAGCCTATATTGAGAATGCACTCAGCGATATCCCCGGTTTTACGGTTTTCCATTCCGCAGCCAATTACATCCTTTTCGACGGATCAGGCACTGGAAAAGCAGGCGATGATTTGGTGGCCTTCGTGCAAGAAAAGGGCATTATCCTCCGTCCGCAATCTACCATGTACGGACAAAACGGCTGGTGGCGCCTGACTTTGGGCACCAAAGAAGAAAATCGCATGGCTGTTGAAGCCATTCGCGCTTTTTACGCTTAGTTTGCTGGCAATAAACCGGGGTGGTACTCCTTTCCACCCCGGTTTATCACAAAAAAGGAAAATTTCAATGGCAAAAATAAAAGCAGTTTTTTTTGATCAAGATGGTGTCATCATCGACACCGAGCGTGACGGGCATCGGGTTGCCTTCAACCAAACCTTCAAAGATTTTGGCTACAATTTCGAGTGGGATGTGGACTATTACCACGAGCTGCTGCAAGTGGCGGGTGGCAAAGAACGCATGAAACACCATCTCAACACCAAAGGCTTTGGCGTTGAGATCAATGCGGGAGAAGTGGATGACCTCATTAAAAGAATGCATAAACATAAAACGGCTGCTTTTGTCAGCTTGATCGAAAGCGGGCAGTTACCGCTGCGTCCAGGTGTAAAGCGCCTGATGAAAGAAATCAATGATGCAGGCTTACTGCTTGGAATTTGCACTACGTCGAATGAACGCGCCGCGCAGGCGGTTGTCAACGGAATGCTCAATGACATCAAATTTGAGTTTGTTCTGGCAGGCGACATCGTTAGCAAAAAGAAACCGGATCCGGCGATTTATAACCTGGCCCTTAAAAAATCTGGCTTGAAACCCGAAGAGTGTATAGTGATCGAGGATTCTCGCAACGGCGTATTGGCTGCCCATGCTGCGGGGTTGAATATCGTCGCAACAACCAATATCTACACAGCGACCGAGAATCTTTCAGATGCCAATATTATTGTCACCTGTCTCGGCGATGGGGATGGTGAAAAAGGCAAACTCAAGCAAGGTGGCGAAGGCATCAGCTACGACGGCGTGTTGCGGCTTGAGCAGTTGGTGAATTATTTCTCAGCATAGCCCCTAAATTGAGATTCAAGGATGACCCGAAAAAATCACGTTTCGTTTACACACTGTTAAACAAACACGGCAGATTGTTACTAAAGATATGCTACACTGTTCGAGTGAATTATGAGGATGTTGATGTTTGGCTTGCTCTATAAGTGTTCAGAGCAGGCCAAACGTCAGCACTGCATATTTCTAAAGAACCCGTAAAGAATTATCAGAAATGGCTAAAAAATAAGGTAAAATGAATTGGGTTATTTAAGGGGGAACGATTGTAACTTTTAATTTACAGCCGCTACATTACTTTACTGCGTACGACTGCAAGATTTTTCATTCGATTTTATAGTTAGGTTTAGCAATAAATCTAGGAGGTGGTTCTATAGGCGATAGCAAAAATTGGCATTTCGAGAATTACCAAGTAATAGCAACCCATTTTCCTAACAAAAATATTCAAGGAGAAGAAAATGTCTAACAAAAAAAGCCTGTTGCTCATCACGTTGATGCTGCTCTTTGCCCTGGTATTAAGCGCATACGCACCAATTGAAGAAGCAGCACCTGCTGCAGCCGCACAAACTGACTGCCCGGCTATCACCCTGGCCGATCGTGGTGGAGTTCCGGCTGGTGAATACGCGCGTCTCTATGAATTGGCAGATTTCGAAGCTGCGGCTGGCTGCGTCATGGTTTTCAGTGAAAACCCCGACATCGCCGCGCTGAATGCCCGCATCACCAACAATCCAGAGCTGCCACCAGTAGCAGAACGCGTTCCGGCTGAACCATTGGTTGTTGTGCCTTACGAGGCCATCGGCCAATACGGTGGAATTTTCAATGCGCTCTCAAACGCGACCGAGTCTGGCACCTCCGACTTTTTGAGCGTTCGTCACGTCAACCTGGTTCGCTTCGGCGATGACTATGTTACTTTCGAACCCAATATAGCCAAGGGCTGGGAGTGGAACGATGACTTCACAGAGATTACCTTCTTCCTCCGTGCAGGCCATAAATGGTCTGATGGCGCGCCGTTTACCTCGGCCGACGTTGAATTCTGGCTGAATGAGATTGTTCTGAATCCTGATGTTTTCGCCAGTACACCCGGCTGGGTTACCTTTGGTGACTCTTTGATGTCGATTGAAGTGATCGATGAAACCACCTTCAAATTCGTCTTCCCGGAGCCAACCCCTGGCATGCTGAGCTTTTTCTCCACCACCTACATTCAACCCTTCCAGCCCAAGCATTTCTTTGAAACGAAAATTGCGGAAGGAATGACTTTAGCTGAAGTAGCTGAATATTACTATGGCAACAGCGACTGGACGGATACCCCCTCCCGTTTGCTGGGTGGCGAAGCAGAAGATGTAATCCCTACGCTTGAGTCCCACATCCTGGTTGAAGAAACCACTGAAGGACGTCGTTTTGTTGCCAACCCCTACTACTACATGGTTGACACCGCAGGGAACCAACTGCCCTACATCAACGAACAAAACGAATTATATGTTCCCGATGCAGAAGTTCGCAACCTGAAAATCACCAATGGTGAAGTTGACTACAAAGTTCAGTCGATCAATATCTCTGACTTCACGCTCTACAAAGAGAATGAGGCTAACGGCGATTACACCGTTGACCTGGGCTTCGGCGTTGGCGTTACTGCTTTCTATGGCTTCAACCTCACCCACGAAGACGAAGGCCTGCGCGAAATCTTCAATGACTTGCGCTTCCGTCAGGCGATGTCGCTGGCCATTAACCGGGCAGAGATCGTCGAATTGGTATATCTTGGTCAGGCTGAACCAATCCAGGCCACCCCGGCCGACCCGAACACCGTGACCTTCGTCACCGAAGAGCACAAGACTGCCTTCATCGAATACGACCCCACTGCAGCCATTGCGTTGCTTGATGATATGGGTTTGGTAGATGTTGATGGCGATGGTTTCCGTGATCGTTTGGATGGATCCAAGCTCACCCTCGACCTGCAATACTCCAATCAGGGTGTCCCTGTACCAACGCATGAATTGGTCAAGGATTATTGGGAAGCGGTTGGCGTTGCTGTCACGCTTAAAGAAGTCACTTCGGATGAATACCGCCAGCGAGCCAATACCAATGGTGCAGAAGTCATTACCTGGCTGTTTGATGGCACGTCTGGCGCAATCATCATCGGCAACGATGAGATGTTGGTGCCGCCCTTTGGTGAACCTTTCAATCCTGGTGTAGCATACCTGTGGGATGAGTGGGTTAAATCAGACGGAGCAACTGGCATTGAGCCGCCAGCCGACGCCATCTCTCTCTATGACCTTGCCGCACAATTCCAGCAGTACGAACTTGGCACATCCGAAAGTGATGCCTTGGGCGAGCAGATTGTTGACATCCATGTGAACAACTTATGGAAGATCGGGATTGCCGGCAATGTTAAGCAACCGATCATCCACACCAACCGCTTGGGCAACTTCGGGCCTTACACCGTAGTGAGCTACGACTACTACCGTGCCTATCCAATGATCCCGTCTCAGTGGTTCATCTCTGAGTAATCCGAATCACACGAAACGCTCACCCCATCTTTCAGAAAGATGGGGTGAGAAAGATGATTTATTTCATCACTCAAGCAACATAGAGTCCAAAATATATTATAGACTCTAAGAAACTGCTGCAAAACAGGATTTCCGCAATTCATTGAAAACTCTATCGGAATATGGGTGTGTGATGCTTCGCGTACCCACACCCATATTCCGGACTCCTTCCACCGAATTGCGGAAATCCATAAGAAGTAAGCAACAAGCGAGCAATTAAACACTCCTACTTCTTACTCCCTACTTCTTACTTCAATCAACCAAATACAGAGGAAGAAGAGATGATCAAATTCCTAATTCAGCGCATTATTGGCATGGTTGTAACAATGTTCTTCGTGTCAATTATGGTATTTATTATCATGGAACTCCCTCCTGGCGATTATGCTGATCGATGGGCGTTCCGTAAATTTTCGGGAACAGGCACCCAGATTACTGAAGCAGATATCGACAATATTCGGGCGGAATTTGGTCTTGATCGACCAGCCCCGGAGCGCTATCTCAACTGGATTGGCGGTATTATCCTTCACGGCGATTTTGGTGAGGCCTTTTCTTTTCAAACATCGGTCAACAACGTTATCGGGCAAAAAATCGGGTTGACCATGGCAATTCTTTTCTCTACTCTGGTTGTAACCTATCTAATTTCGATACCGGTTGGCATGTATGCCGCCATCAGACGCAATTCCATAGAAGACTACGCTTTGACCGTGTTTAGCTATCTAGGCTTTGCCCTGCCTAATTTTTTGCTGGCTCTGGTATTGTTGTATATTTCTATTACTGTTTTCGATTCTTCGGTTGGAGGGCTTTTTTCGCCTGAGTATGCTGATGCCCCCTGGAGTGTAGAGAAAGCATTGGATCTATTCAGCCACCTTATCATTCCAGCCATCGTTTTGGCCTGGTCAGCAACTGCCTTTCAACTACAAACAGTACGGGCCACCATGCTTGATGAGATTAACAACCTGTCTGTGACGGCGGCTCGTGCCCGCGGCGTCCCTGAATGGAAATTACTGCTCAAATATCCGGCCCGATTGGCAATCAACCCCGTTGTCAGCACCGTGAGCTTTGATGCTAACCGCATTTTCTCCGAGCTACCCATTGTGGCCCTGGTCTTGGGCTTGCCGGAACTGGGAGAATTATTGCTGAAATCATATCTCGACTTAGATATGTTTGTGGCCGGGGCCATTCTGCTCGTCCTGACCTTTATGATTGTCTTTATGAATTTTCTTTCAGATATTGCCCTCGCGATCTTAGACCCGCGCGTTAAGCTAATAGAAGGTTAAGGGAAATGACTACCTCCAATTTACCCTCGACAGCACTACAGACGCCCATTAGCCAAACAGAATCAGAAGAGGCACTGCGTTATTATTCAGCCACCCAATTGCAGTTAATTTTGTGGCGTTTTCGCAAACATCATATTGCCAAACTTGGGGCCTTTATTCTGATCACACTGGCATTAGTCGGGCTTTTTGCCGAATTTTTTGCACCATACACTGGCACAACCCGCATTAGCGGAGCTGTGTTGGTCAGCCCGCAAATGCCCCGCTTTTGCAATGACGATGGCTGTACCTTGCGCCCTTTTCTGCCCGGCGTCACATCAGAACGCAACCCGGAAACCTTAAGGATGGAAGTCAAAATCGATCCAACCATTCGCCGGGAAATCAAATTCTTTATTCAAGGCGAACCCTATAAATTATTGGGTTTTATCGAAATGCAGACCCATCTATTTGGAGTTGACGAAGGCTCAGTTCATCTCTTTGGTACCGACAGTCTCGGGCGAGACATTTTCACTCGTATCTTGCTTGCCACTCGCACCTCGTTATCAATTGGCATTTTAGGCGTATTGATCTCTTTCGTACTGGCTTTGATCATTGGTGGGATGGCTGGCTACTTTGGCGGCTGGCTCGACTATGTTATCCAGCGATTAACTGAAATTGTGCGTGTCGTCCCGGTGATACCGCTATACATGGGTCTGGCGGCTGCCTTTCCTACAGAATGGTCATCGACCCAGGTTTATTTTGCGATGACTCTGATTTTGGCGGTTGTTGGTTGGCCGACCTTGGCCCGCCGCATTCGAGGTAAATTGCTAAGCTTGCGTGGCGAGGATTATGTCGTGGCCGCCAGTTTGGCTGGAGCCAGGCCCAGCCGCATTATTGCCCGACATTTATTGCCAGCCTTCATGAGTTATATCATTGTTGATCTGGTTATTTCGTTCCCGTATATGCTCTTGAGTGAAACTGCGCTCAGCTTCGTTGGGCTGGGCCTGCGCCCCCCTACAATTAGTTGGGGCGTCCTTTTGCAAGACGCGCAGACGGTTCGCGCCATCGAACAAGCTCCCTGGCTGTTCATCCCAGCTGCTTTTGTGGTGATTGCCGTACTATCCTTTACTGTGCTGGGCGATGGCTTGCGAGATGCCGCAGATCCATACCAGATAAGCGGATAACCGTGATATGGAGACAAATTCATGACATCAACAACAAAAGAATCCATCCATCAGGATAACCTGCTAGAAGTCAAAGATCTTAAAATTTCTTTCAAGACAGATGAAGGAATCGTCACCGCAGTAGACGGCGTCAATTTTTCCGTGAAGCGGGGTCAAACACTGGGTATCGTGGGCGAAAGCGGGTCGGGCAAGAGCGTCAGCACATGGTCTATTATGCGACTTTTACCCAAAAATTCAATCATCCAAAAAAACTCATCCATTCAATTCCGCCGCAAGGATGATGAAGTTGTAGAAATAACCAATCTCAGACCAACCAGCCGTGAGCTTCGTGAGCTTCGCGGCGGTGAAGTCGCATTGATATTCCAGGAACCTATGAGTTCTTTTTCGCCGGTCTACACGATTGGCAATCAAATTATGGAAGCGATTTTGCAGCATCGTGATGTTAGCAAAGATGAAGCCCAGGAGATCGCCATTGATATGCTGGATCGTGTGGGCATCTCCAACCCCCGGCAGCGTTTCAGACAGTATCCATTTGAACTCTCGGGCGGCATGCGCCAACGTGCCATGATTGCCGTAGCGCTGTCGATGAACCCATCGCTACTGATCGCTGACGAACCAACCACATCATTGGATGTCACGATTCAGGCGCAAATTCTAAAACTGATGCGGGACTTGCAGCAAGACCTTGGGATGTCTATTATCTTTATCACGCATAATCTGGGTGTCATTGCTCAGGTGGCCGATGAGGTGGAGGTGATGTACCTGGGGAAAATTCTGGAGCGAGGCACTGCAAAAGAAATTATTCACCAGCCGCAGCACCCTTATACGCAAGCCTTATTAAGAGCCATCCCCCAATTGGATCATCTCGGGGAGCGCCTAACAGCCATCAGCGGCGATATCCCTAGTCCCTTGGCACGTCCAGCAGGCTGCCCTTTTCACACGCGCTGTGAAAAAATAATACCTGGCACCTGTGATGCCGAAATGCCGAGCCCTACCCAACTCAGTGATACTCATATCGTATATTGCTTTTTGCACGAGGATAGAGATGTCTGATATCTTACTTCAAATCGAGGGCCTTAAAGTACACTTTCCCATCCGTAGTACGCGTATCTTGGGTGGGGTTACAAAATATGTGAAAGCCGTTGATGGCGTTAGTTTTCATATCGAGAAAGGCGAAACACTGGGTCTGGTTGGCGAAAGCGGTTCTGGAAAAACCACCGTCGGCCGCGCGATCCTGCGAGCAATTGATCTGACAGAAGGACATATTTCTTTTAGTATCAACGATCAAATGCTGGATTTAGCCCAACTCACAGATAAAGAAATGCGGGCACACCGCCAGCATATGCAATTGATCTTCCAGGACCCTTATTCTTCATTGAATCCACGTATGACGGTGAGGGATATTATTGCCGAACCCTTGGTCGCACAGCAACTGGCCACAGGCAAAGAAGTCGATGAACGCGTGCGCTCTGCAGCCGCGCATTGCAAGCTCAACGTGGAGTATTTGCGCCGTTTTCCCCATGCATTCAGCGGTGGGCAACGGCAGCGCATCGGCATTGCCCGCGCACTTGTCTCCAAACCTCAATTTATTGTTTGCGACGAGTCGGTTTCCGCGCTCGATGTATCCATTCAGGCAGAAATTCTTAATTTGCTCATGGATCTGCAGTCGGAATTCGGGTTTACCTATCTGTTCATTGCTCACGATTTAAGCGTGGTAGCACATATCTCGAAGCGGGTTGCTGTGATGTATCTGGGACAATTTGTTGAATTGGCTCCCACGGAAAAGCTTTTCCATGCGCCAAAGCACCCTTATACCGAAGCCTTATTATCAGCGATTCCTGAAGTAAATCCGGATATGGAAATGACCCCTGTCCAACTAGAAGGCGAAATTCCCAGCCCAATTAATCCACCTTCTGGCTGCCGTTTCCATACCCGCTGCCCATATGTGCAGGATATGTGTAAAACAGAAATGCCAGCGTGGGGGGAAATCGAAAAAGGACATTTTGTAGCATGCCATTTTGCTGATACGTTGACATTGAAAGGTGTAAAAATGCCAGTTTCTGTTGTAGCAGCAAATTGACTTGAGCCAGGTACAATGGAGAGCGTCCCATGTCGAAGAATATTTTAATTCCCCTAACAAAATCAAATATCAGTCATAAAATATTGGGTGAGGTCGAAAAATTCATCCAGACTGAAGACAATAAGCTCATCCTGTATTATGTGACCAAACCACCCAAAGGGATGGGGTTTGCCGCCCCGGACTACCGCTCCGATTATGCACTCGAATCGGACGGGGAGCCATTAGGCCCCAAAACCTTTCCCGTTTTCTCCAGCCAGGAAGAAGACAGCCTGCGGGCTGAGATAGAAGTAGACCTGCTGCCAATTATGAATCAACTGAAGCAACACGGGTACAGTGTCGCCATTCAAGTATGCTTTTTGGATGACGTTGTCGGTGAAATTGTACGCATTGTCAAACGTGACAAAATCGACCTGATTGCCATGTCGACACAGGCGCGTGTAGGAATGCTGCGCTTCTTCTTTGCCGATATTGCCGAGAAGGTTATGCAACAGGTTAATATTCCGGTTTTGTTAATTCATCCCAGAGAATAATTTTATTATTTATGCACTCACTCGTAGCAAAGAAACAAAAAATACAATCATCAACAATCGCTTGAATACCAATTAAACTAACACTAAGAGAGCAAAGACGCAGAGAAATAAAAAACTTGCGTCTCTGCCCCCTTTATTTCCCCACGATCCGCAAAAATCCCAACTCGCCATATGAGCATTGATCCATCAAGCCAATTTGCACAGTTTTTGAATATTAATCTACCAAATGCTGAACCGGTTATTTTTAGTGCAGCAATTGCCCAAAAATTACGTGATCGTGTTGATGGTGTTCGGCTGCACGCGCATACGTATTCCTTTATCCAGAATCTGACTCACGGATCATTCAGGCCAGCAGATGTCCTTGAATTCGCATACGAGCACGAATTGCATGGCATCAATATCCATGTGGACGACGGGGAAAAACACAGTCTTGCTCAAAGTACACCAAAACAATTAGCCCGGTTTAAAACTTATACCCAAGAACTCAATCTAACCATTCATTTGGAAACGAGCAGCACCAAAAAGGCCGACATCGATAAAGTCGTTCAAATCGCCAGAACACTGGATGTTCAAAACATTCGTGTCTATTCGCGCTACGAGGGCTTTTTATCCCAGGCCTTGACATGGACGGTTGCTGATTTGCGCTATATGGCAAGGCTGGCAGATCAGTACAATTTGTTCTTTGATTTCGAGCAACATGAAGAATTTAAATCAACTGAAATCGTACATATGCTAAAAAGAGTCGATCACCCTCGCATCCACGCCTTGTTCGACTTCACGAATATGATCAACGCTTGTGAACAGCCCCTGACTGCCATGAAAGCAATGGCACCCTATATACGCCAGGTGCATCTTAAGGGTGCCAAAGTAATCAAAGAAAGCAAAGGTTACGGACAAGTGGGGGTTGTGCAGGGTTCACCTGAAGATAAAATGCCCTATGCGCGTATGTTGTTTGAGTTGTTGCTGTTGGGGGAGGCAAAACCACAAGTCATTAGTTTTGCGCTAGAGCAAGAGGTAGATTACTACGCCCCAGCTTATCGCCACACGGATGAAGGCGAAGATCCATTTATCCCGTATAAAGACCCCAGCGAAACACCTTTCGATGAAAAAAATGCGGATAAAATTTTTCTAAACGAAAGACGCTGGGCGAACAATCAAGTACATTTTATCAAGAGCTTGCTTGCAACGATGCGCTGGCAAGCAACTTCGTATTTAAAAAACGAAAGGTAAAAATGCAAAAAGTTATTTTAGTACTCTCGGATGCTCTGCGATACGATACCGCTGTTGAACAGATGGGCTTCTTGGGACATCTAGTCGAATCCAAACTGGCCGATCTTTATAAGGTCATTGGCGAGCTACCGTCGATGTCGCGCCCAATGTACGAAACCACACACACCGGACTACCATCTTTTGAGCACGGCGTGGTTTCTAATTATGTAGTGCGGCGTTCCAAGGTGCCCAACATCTTCCAGGCCGCGCGCGATGCCGGTAAAACCACTGCTGCTGTGGCTTATTCCTGGTTTTCAGAACTTTATAATCGCGCTCCCTACGACATGATTGATGATCGCGAAGTCGACGACCTGTCCCTGCTTATCCAGCACGGGCGATTTTATTCCGATGACGCTTACCCCGATACAGAACTGTTTGCTACCGCTGGTATGTTGGTGCGCAAATTCAATCCCGACTATTTGCTGATTCACCCGATGGGCATGGACGATACCGGCCATGCGTACGGCTCGGATTCCAGTGAATACCGTGTTCATGCCATCCGCCAAGATACCATGTTGTCGAACTTAATCCCCGAGTGGATGGAACGCGGCTACAACATCCTTGTGACTGGCGACCACGGCATGAATATCGACAAAATGCACGGCGGCACAACCCCGGACGTGCGCGAGGTTCCGTTGTTCGTGATTCGGCCTGGGACCCCAGGGAGGGGAAATACCAACGAAGTTGTTTCACAATTGCAGCTTGCGCCAACTATCTGCAAACTGCTCGGCATCCCCATCCCCGAAACGATGAAGCACCCCGCTATTTTAGAATAAGCGCTGCGTGACTGTTACTTACCTCAGCGGGGGGATTCATCACGAAGGTTGGATATCATCCGGCGGCGTTAGCGTATGCTGTTGCTCATGGGGGGTTTGCCGCAGCACGCCGCCGCTGGCTTGATGCCCTTGCCCGATGACAATAAAGGCCTGAGGATCAATACCCGAGACAACAGCTTGCAGGGTGGCAGCATCAGAGCGGACAATCGTGCAGAACAAGATTGCGCGTTCAGAATTGGTGAACATCCCCTGGGCAGACCAAGCCGTCACACCCACACCGAGGCGGCTGAGCAACCCCTGAGAAACAGCCTCAGCCGAATTTGTCACAACAAATACGGTACGGATCATACTGGGACCTTCTAAAGCATAATCTGTCGCCAGGCCAAAGATAAATAGCGCCAACAATGAGTAAAGCGCTCTATCCCAGCCAAAGACCTGCCCAAAAATCAGCAAAACCGCGCCGTCTGTCAGAATATAAATCTGGCTGATAGGAATACCTGTTTTCAACTGTAACACGCGTGATACAACGCCCAGCCCAGCCGTTGTGCTGCGTCCGCGAAAGATCAGCCCCGTACCAATTCCGCCCAGCACACCTCCATACAAGGCATTGAGTAGTAAATCATCCGTGATACCTGCGGGAAGAATACCGGCAAAAAAATCGACACCCAGATTGTAGATCAATACCGTATAAAGTGTGCGGACAAGAAAGTTGAAACGCCCTAAACGATAGAAGCCCAGAACAAGCATGGGGATATTCAGTATCAGCATGAGCAGGCCGATCGGCCACCCCGTAAATTTATTGATGATCAGCGCCGAGCCCGTTACCCCGCCTCCTGGCGAAATATTCGATGGCGCGAAGAAAACATCAATACTGATGATCAACAAGAATGCGCCGATGGTTATCGTCAGGTAGTTTTTGATGATGTTTTTCCAATCTGCACCTGCGATTTTGCCTTTTAGTTTTTCTTTCATAACACATCCTGTCAATCTCAATAGGGTCTCTGGGAATCGCCGTAGTAGTTGCCCGTATTTGGGGTTTCTCACGATAGTCCTCAAAGAGCCTCCCATAGTTCTTTGGGCTTTTGCGTATGCATGACAAGATACGAGGGCGCTTTGCGGATTATTTCTGCAAAGCGCCCTCGAGCAAAAACTTGATCGCTTATTTTATTACGGACGTTCGCCGCGCGCCAGGCGCAGATTGATATCTTCAACCACCGCGGGAACCTCGACGATTGAATCGACTACATAATGGGCGCCCATCTTCGCCAATTCCAGGCGCGCTTTTACAACCAAGGGTTTCAAAACTTCGGGGGCTAAGGCATTCACTTCTTCAAGATTCAAACCAACCTCGTTACCCGTTTTTGCCAGACCAATTGTCCAGGTGCCAGCGTTGAGGCCCTCGGAGATACCGGGTTTAGTATCATCCACTTTCACCACGGCTTCGGGCGGGTAAATGCCCAAATCAAACATATTCTTCAGCACCATCCACGGTTCGGGGCGGCCAGCTGGAACATCGGTTGCACAAACGCTATTGTCTGGGACATAGCCGCGGGCAGCAGCTTCGCTTTTGAGCAATTCCATCGCCTCAGAAAAATAGCCTGTCGTGGAGCCAATCAAAATCTCTTTTTCGCGTAGCGCGGCAACAGCATCGAGCGCGCCAGGAATCAGGTCAGCATAATCCGCCAGACATGCCATTTGAAGCGGCTGGAAATCGGCGAACATGGCTTCAACATCATCATCCGTAACCGGCCTGCCATGCACAGTTTGCCACATCGCGGCCACCTCAGTTTGTTTACTGATAGCTCGAATATGTTCGCGTTTGTGCAGACCCATCGGGCGGCGCGCTTGCTCCATCGTGATCTCTACCCCTTTGTTTTTAAAGACCTCGATGAAAACCACCGCGGGGGCATAGCAGCCATAATCCATGGTTGTGCCAGCCCAATCGAGAACGACCATTTTGACCTGGCCTTTATAAATGCGTTTGAACGTGAAATCCATTATAAACTCCTTTGTTGGGTGAATAAAATATGTGATTATCGGCAATTACGTTAGCGTAACGCCCATTTCTTCAAAGGTCTCGCGCATGGCAGCGAGCAAGGTGCTCACATCGGCAGGGAAAATTCGCCCAATACTGCCAATCCGAAAACAGGCAACTTCGCTGACCTTTCCAGGGTAGATTACTTGTTGCTTGTCATTCAGGCGGCGATAAAACGCTTCGAAATCGAATTTTGGATGAGGCGGGTAGTGAAAAGATGTGATGATATAGCCTTGATCTTCGGGTTGCAAATATTCGCGCAGCCCGAGGGCGCGCGTGCCAGTGACCAGTGTCTCGTAATTGGCTTGATACCGGCGTCCGCGTCCCTCGGCGCCGCCCTCATCCCCCAATTCCAGCAGCGCCTGATGAAAGGCGAGTAGCGCGTGGGTTGGCGGCGTAAAGCGGAATTGGCCGTTAGTATCCAGCCCCTGCCATTGCGCCAGCAAATTCAAACTCAGGCTGCGTGCATAGCTTTCGGTTGCCAGAAGAGACTCTTGCTTGGCCAGGATGATGGCAAAGCCCGGCACGCCCTCGATACATTTATTAGCCGATGAAACCATAAAATCAATTTCGCATTCGGATAAACTAAAAGGAACCGCTCCAAAACTGCTCATGGCATCTACGAAGTAGCTTTTGCCAAATTGTTTGACAATCGCGCCGATTTCTTTAATGGGGTTGATGATGCCGGTTGTGGTTTCACAGTGGATCACGGCCACATTGGTAATTGAGTCGTCCGCGGCCAGCGTGGCTTCGATCTCTGCTAAATCGGGCGTGCGATTCTCTGGATACACCAATGTTGCCACATCAATCTTGAGCACCTGGGCGATCAACGCGATGCGCCGTCCGTAAGCCCCGTTGACGATCACCAGTAACTTTCCACCCGGAGGTACTGTGGAGGAAACCACCGCTTCAAGGGCAAAGGTGCCGCTGCCCTGCATAAGGATGGCCTCATAATCGCCCTTGCGCACCTGGCCTATCTCCAACAATCGATTGCGAATATCTTTCACCAATTCTATGAACGTATAATCGCGCGAACCGAGATCGCGTAACATGGCTTGTTTGACGGTTCGGCTGGTAATCAGCGGGCCGGGGGTGAACAGAATTTTGTCCTTCCAACCAGAAATTGTGGGATTTATCTCCATAATGCTCCTTATTGTCAAAGGTTAACGTTTACGCTGTCCGTTGAACTTCAATTAAACTCTGCTCAAGAATATCCATGGCTTGCGCCATTTCCGTGCGCGTGATTGTCAGTGGCGGCGTCAGCGTCAATATATTGCCCATGGTGATCTTGAAACTGAGACCCTTGCTCAGAGCGTTGTACATGACGGCTTCCGCTTCGTCTGTGGCACGCTCGCGGGTATCCCGGTCTCGAACAAGCTCGATGCCCATCAGCAAACCCAACCCGCGCACATCGCCAATCAATGGATGATTCACCATCATCGCTTTCATGCGCTCCAGAGCGTAGCCGCCCACCTGGCGGGCATTTTCGGCAAGTTTGTGCGTTTCGATGGTTGCAATGGTTGCCAGGGCAGCCGCACATGCAACCGGATTTTTCTCGTGCGTATAGTGGCCCAGGGCGCGGTCAGCAGCCACGTCCAACTCTGTGCGGGTGATGATTGCAGCCAGTGGGAGGATTCCACCCCCAAGCCCTTTGCCAATCACCAAGATATCGGGTACCACCCCAAAGTTCTCGCAGGTGAACATCGTTCCGGTGCGTCCCAATGCGTGGGGGATTTCATCGAAGATCAACAGTGCGCCATGCCGGTCGCAAGCCTCCCGGATGGTCTGCCAGTATTCGGGCCGGGGAATATATGGGGTACTGCGCACCGGCTCGGCGATCACTGCGGCGATGTCGCCCTCTTTTTCCAGCACATACTCAACATAGCGGGCACACTTCAAATCGCAGCCGCCCCGTTGGTGGCAATCCCACAAACAGCGATACTCATCTGAAGGCGGCACATGCTCGGTTCCGGGCAGCAGCGGGCCGATCCCCTGCCGGAAGACAGCCTCGCCCCCAACGGAGATGGCATCCAGTGAAGCGCCGTGGAATGAATCCCACATCGAAATGGTCTTGTGCCGCCCGGTGGCTAAGCGCGCCAGTTTGATGGCAATGCCAACTGCGCTGGCCCCACCAGTTGCGAGTAAAACCTTGTTCAAGTCTCCGGGCGCAATTTCTGCCAACTTTTTCGCCAGGTCAACGGCAACGCGGTTGGTATAACGCCGGGTACAGAAAGATAGTTCATCGAGCTGGGTTTTTATGGCCGCGATCACATCCGGGTTGCTGAAGCCAACCTGATGCACGTTGTTGCCATGAAAATCCATATACCGTCGCCCCTGCAAATCTTCGATATAGATACCATCACAGGCCTGCAACGCATTCAGGCAGGGTGTCGAGAGTGATTGGTGCAAGAAGTAACGCGCATCCTCATCCAACAGAGCGCGTGTTTTTTCGTCAAGATTGGCTGCCTGCCACGCATCTCGGTGGGGTGAGATATTGATATCGCCTTCCGATTTATTTTTGAATGAACCCATGTGATTCGTTGTTTTTGCTGTGCTCATCAAATTGCTGTCTTGATTAGAGTTGTTCCCAAATAACCACTATCTCGGCATCTCCCGCCTTCGCACTCTATTTTATTCAGGAACAGGTCTATTCGTTTTCCGGTTTGCCAGTGTGTCTGTAAGATAAACCTGGGATGCCTGCTTGCATAATTAGCCGCGCAATAATTTTTCCTTTGGCGCAATATCAGTGATGAAACGAAAGCGATCTCCCCGGTATAAGTCTTGCCCATATTCCACAGGGCGTCTCTCCGGGTCAGACGCCTGGCGGCTTTCTAGCATCAGCGGCGCGCCCGGCAAAACATCTAACAACTCGGCCTCAAATTCTGTGGCTGAAACTGCTTCCAGGCTTTGTTGCGCTTGGTGCATTCTGATACCATATTCGGTTTCTGCTACTTCGTAAAACGAGCGCATTTCCAAATCGTAGGCATCGAGATTAGGGAAGCGATAAACGGGCACAATGAATTTTTCGAGCATCATCGGTTTCCTGGCGATGAGGCGCAAGCGTTGGATATAATAAACGGGTTCCGAAACGGCAATCTCTAATTGATTAGCAATCGATACTTCAGCATGTCGTTGTTCAAAGGTGATTATTTTTGCGCCCGTTTGGTAACCCCGCAGGCGCATACCTTCGGTGAAAGGCACCAATTTACCTGCCTGTCGCTCAATCTTGGGTTGTGCGATATATGTTCCATCACCTGGGCGGCGAATCAGCAGGCCTTTATTATCCAGAACGCGCAAAGCTGCTCGAAGCGTCATACGACTGACGTTCAGTGTTTTGCTCAACTCTCGCTCGGAAGGCAGCCGCTGGTCAGGGGCTAGTTCTCCCGTTGCTATCTTTTCGAGCAAATTCTCTGCAATTTGGACGTAGATTGGAATGCCCATTTTCAATAAGATGCGTTATTTTTATAGGCTGATGAATTCATTTGTTAAATTTTGTGAAATTCTAGATAATTTTCGTATGCAAGGCCGAATGGTATAGACCATTGCGATTATCAAAAAGATAACATATCGATATTGGGATGTCAAGGTTTTTGTTTAAATCAGGGCCAATAAATTAGTATTCGTTCAGTTGATAACCGGTAGCAGGGAAGGGACAGGCCTGCCCTGGATGCAAACCTGGGTCAAGAAATCCAAGACATCACGGTTTTGTTGACGTAGAGAGATAACAACGGTCAGAATTCG
>Ga0233431_1002264_pt1 | contig 27700 bp, 18 predicted proteins | sample SI_118_April2016_FD_179867 | JGI IMG/M metagenome (GOLD analysis project Ga0233431, IMG submission 179867) | Seawater microbial communities from Saanich Inlet, British Columbia, Canada - SI_118_April2016_200_MG | ecosystem: Environmental > Aquatic > Marine > Inlet | place: Canada: British...
AATCCCCATAAAGTCTCCGGAATGGTTATACCAGCTGTATTTCTCACAAAGTGCTTTTCAAGATTTTCCTTCACGGATGGTCCCCGGATATTGTTACTAATTTTTCATCCAAAAGAATCATACATCTACTAATCAGAAAATCTATGCAAGTTATTTTAATATCTTTTTAAACCCTCCATCCCGTAACACATTAACTTGCTATTGAGGATACACCCATTCATTGAAGAAACGATGTTTATAATTGTTTCAATTTGCAACCCATCCTTTCTCTTTTAATTTAGCATAGATCTCGTTTGAATTTTTCTTTTGAATCATCCAATCCTGGACATCATCAATTTCACCGATAAGTTGAAACCACTTTTCATCCTCCGATTCGATTTTTTGCTGTTTGCCTTGCATTGATAAAAGTTTCCTGGATGGTCTCGTAATGTAAATTTTATCATTGGTTAAAAACCAACTTTCCCCCCCCAGAATACCCTTGGAAAACCGATAACGATAGTTCCTTGCCAGGCTTTTACCAAAAATCGGAAATGTTTCAGGAATTTCTAATATATCCATTAAGGTGGGCATTAGGTCTGCTTGACCACCTAGTATTTTAATTTTCTTCGTCATAATCGGTTGATCCTGAGGATATAATATCAATAAAGGAATTTGATATTTAGACAAAGTAGGATATTTTTTATTTCTCTCACTCTCTGCCAGATCTCTGCCCGTTCCATGATCGGCAGCGATTATAATTAAGCTGTTTTTACCTTTAGGTGACTCAAGAAATTGGTCTAAGAAGTGGCCCAATGCGTAATCGGTGTAGCGAAATGCATTTAGGTTTTTTGTTATCGACGCCGGATACCCACGATCAACATCAAATTCCGGTGGTACTTCATAAGGATGATGATTGCTTTGTGTTTGAATAATCCAAAAAAAAGGCTCTTTTGCCGCTTCAAGATGATTCAAACTGTGATCCATTAAATCCTTATCTGCCAACCCCCAACCCATTGGTTTGGCACTACTCGGAAACGTCAATCGGTCTTTAATATGAGTGATCTGGTGACGTTTCATAAAATAACCTTGAAAATCATAGGTGGCACTTTGACCATGAAACCACCAATTGTCATATCCTTCTTCTGATAAAATATCAGGCAAACATTTAACCCCATGATCCCTAAATCCCCTTAAAACAGATTTGGATGCTGATTTATGCGCGCCACAGAGGTAAGACCATTGACCGGTTTTCGTCAAATGGTCAGAAGAATAAAGGTTCGTGAACAAGAATCCTTTCTCGGCATACCGGTCAAACACCGGTGTCAAACCTAACTGACTACCAAAAACACCAATATCAAAAGCCCGAAAGCTTTCTAATAGAATAAACACAATATTCGGCTTTTTCCGGTTAACTTTTGGTAGTAAAAAGGTATTCGAGGGGTCTTCTTCTAATACAACCTGTTTGAAGTGCCCGGAAAAAGTTGGCAGTGGGCGGGTGCGTTTGTCTGGAAACGGGGTGGGTTGAGCACGATAATACCAGTATTTCACTAAATGACTGTGGATGGGGGAATCCCACATAGGTTGGATTTCAGGCTGCAAAGTTCCTGATTGGCATGATACACCAATAACAAAAACATATATAAAATGCCTGATTTTTTTTAATTTAAATAAATGATAAGGTATCAAGTATATTATGAAACCGCTGACAACCAGTGGAAGAATTACCAGTGCAAAAGAAAACCAATTGATGTAGCTGAATAACAAGTCACTGAATGGTCCCATGCTGCCAACATTTAATAACTCCGGAAACCAGGATAAAGGGAGCAGTTTATTAAATGTTTCAACGTATTCATAATTGGCAAAATTGATAAAGGTCCAAATAAAAACAAAACTAAAAAAAATGATTTGTTTCAATTTAATCGGGCGAATCAATATCCACAATATGCGAAACACCAGGTAAAAAAAACTGGCAGCCACGACTTCCTGTAAGATCCCTTGTAACACTAATCGCCAATGCCACAAGTTATTAGGATTAATTAAAAAAACAAATATTCTGAAATAGATATTGAGAGTGGCAAAATAGAGAAACATAGGAAGAATGGGTTAACAAATTGGTTAAATTTGCAAGCAATGCTTTTGTTAGTTGATATATCTTAAGTACTCAAGCCGTCAAACGATACCACAAATTGAGCAATTCAGAAACAATGAGATAAATGATAGGAAATTTCTTTTTCAAAGTCAAAACATTTACCCGGCAGATTAAGACAATTAAGCATTGCTGCATGAATCGACAAATTTTGATAAATCAGCTATATTACCCTTTATATCGTCAAACGGAAATAAATGGATGTACCACAATACCATATATATGTATCCAGGACCGAAGCCCGGATTTAATAGAGCTCGCTGTAAGGCAAAGAACTGCTCTGGGTATGATCAAGCTTTGAAAACCATTTTAGTCAGAGTATAAATTGAAATCTATTTTATCTCTATTATTTTTTTTACTCTCCAGCTGTGTCGGCCCCGTGGAAGGATTGTACCCACCTTTAACGAAAGATAAACGCTATACCATTCACATTGTTAATCATGGCTGGCATACCGGGATTATCGTCAAGCGCTCCCAAGTAAAACCCTACCTGACTGCCCTGAAAAATGAATTTTTAAACGATCATTATTTGGAAATTGGCTGGGGAGACGCAAATTTTTACCAGAGCGGCGGAAATAACTATAGTCATGGGTTAACAGCCTTGTTTTGGCCAACAGATTCTGTCTTACACATCGTTGGTTTTTCAGAAAATCCAGTAGAAAAATTTTTATTTAGTGAATTGGTTGAACTGAAGATATCAGAAAAAGGTTTTCAGAATTTATTAAAATTTATCAATAGCAGTTTCTTTTTAGCCGCTGCTAGTACTTCTGAAAGGTTGTCCCTGGGGTTGTACGGCAAAAGTTGGTTTTTTAAAAGTAAGCTTTCCTATCATATGTTTAACACCTGTAATCATTGGACTGCCGAAGCGATTCGTGAAACAGGATTTCCCATCTCCACCTTTTACACAATAACAGCGGGTAATGTTATTTACCAATTAAAAAAGCAATAAAAGTGGTTCCTTGTCATATTGAGTGGGGTAGTTCTATTTATCAAATTGGCTTACACTGACGATTAATTTTTATCAGCATTACGTATAAAAAATCTTTAACCACGGACCACACGAACCACACAGAAAAATACTAAAAACGGTTTTGTGTATTAAAACTAATTAATCACTGATATAGAATACATAAAATATTTATCTTCGTTATGCAAAATACTTTCTGTGTATTCAGTGTGGTCTGTGGTTGTTTACTCAACTGGTATTTCAAAAAATTGTTGAGCTTAGAATTAATATTACCCATACAAAATGACGAAGAACCATAAAAGTATTTATGGAAAACAGTTCAATAAACACCTTTTCGATGGGGAGAAAATGCAATAGACCATGTCAATAAAGACAATTTATAGATAGATCAGGATTTGTTTATGATTCTTTTAGAAAGATATAAGCACCTTCTTTGTAATAAAAATAAGGTTTTAGTAAAACATTTTTTTTAAGATCCCCCAAATACTTTCGACCTTCAGCCACAACTCTTCTAAAATACCAAAACCCCCCCATTTTGGGCTGATAAACTTCTATTTCTCCAAAATCCAGAAACATACGATTGGTAATTTTATTCATATAAAGCATTTGAGGCAGGAAATGGATATAGTTTGAAGTACTTTTTACATAAACCTCTTTATTTTTCAAGCTTAATGAATAGCGAATTTCACGATTAGAGAAATTAAATTGTTCACTGTTGGCTGCGGCAATCTGATCAGCGGGGAATCCCTCTTCGATAGAAACCGGGGTTTGTCCGTCAGTGGATAAATGGCCATCTATTTTGACAAGCGCCGGCGTTCGAAGATCAATAAATTTCATAAATCGTCTGGAATTGAAAGCTGATACCCTAGCTTGTGCATTAGGGTCCCCACTAACAACTGCCTTGCTGATCAAATTAACACCAATGGCGTTAATGGTATAAAACATTAATAAATTTTGTGGTGGGTCAAAAAGAACATCTTCAATAAAAAAGCTCTGGGTTTGATTATCAATTTTACCAATTAGTTTTCTCCCCTGATTAGGCGTATTAAAATGAATCTGTAGTTCCATTTCATCTGACAAGGGAACCTGATTTTTAAGTGACTTAAAGATAAAATTGACTTTCCCTGCCAATAAAATCCGATACCATCTAGGATATTCCGCAACAACTTTTTCATTTTGTGGCGATAATCCCTGTGCTTTTAAAAGCAGCTCATAAGCCAGATTATAGTTTTTATTTTTGACATGCATATCATAGCGTTCCATCAGGTCAATAGCAACTTTGTCTGCCGTCCGAAGGTAGGCTACTTTAAAATCATCATCTGTCGGTGTTTGTGTAAAGGCTCGATGATATTCAATATTTGCTTCTTCAAATCGTCCCTGACTTTCTAATTTTTGGCCCTGGTAATAGTGATAATTGCACCCTTGCAATGTTAACACAGAAACCAATAGTAAAAATAAAACCTGTCTCATTCACGCAACCCGTTTAATTAATAATCTTTTAGTCTGTAAAAATGAAGGATTGTAGGAGTTTAAAATAAAATTGTCGAAGGTTAAATGGGATTTTAAGCTTCGACAATTTTATCAATTTTTAAATGATGATATTGCTGAAATTAAAAGTGCTTTAACGTGTTCAGCGTTTTGATTAAAAACTTTTAATATTTCATCCCAGGAAACAGCTACTTCGTCCTCTTTCCAACAATCATAGTCGGTAGACATGGCAATCGCAGCATATGGAATCCCAGCTTCAACAGCCAGCATAGCTTCAGGAGCTGTAGACATATTAACCACATCAGCACCCCAGGTGATAAACATTTTTGATTCCGCTTTCGTCGAAAATCGGGGTCCTTCAATCGTAATAACAGTCCCCTTTTTATACATTTTTAATTCCAGCTGTTTTGAATTTTCATAAATTATTTTTCTAAGATCGTCATTAAAGGGTTCTGCCATAGGTGTGTGAACCGGTCCATTTTCAAAGGAATCGGCAAAAGTATTTTTTCGAAATCTGGTAAAATCAATAAACTGATCTAACAGCACAAAATCACCTCTTCCAATCTCCTGTTTCAAGCTTCCACAAGCAGTGGTGGCTATAATATGGGTAACACCAACATCTTTAAGTGCCTGAATATTCGCCCGATTATTTACCTGAGTGGGACTATACTGATGTTTCTTGCCATGTCGGGCAACCACAACAACTTTTACACCGCCAATTCGACCAGAAGTCAAAACAGAGGAAGGCATACCATAAACAGTTTCCTGATTGATTTCCTGGATTTCCTGCATTAATTTCGGGTCATCCAGACCTGACCCGCCAATGATTCCGATTTTAGTCATTTATTCCTTTGAAAATAATTCAAATTATTTCTGAAATGATTGATGAATTCAACGTTCATCATCGGGTTTTATTTCAATGATGTTATTTGTATTGCTGTGAGTGGAAACATAAGCTTCCAGTTTTGTCTTCAAAACCGAAAACATTATATTTCGGATCATGGGAATCAACAGCAAAAACCCGATAGTATCAGTAATAAATCCAGGTGTAACTAAAACAATCCCCGCAAAAATTATTAAAAGACCGTGTAATAGTTCTTCAGCCGGAGCATATCCCATCCGAATTTCCTGCAAAGCTTTTTGCATCGTTAATAACCCTTGCTTTTTAGCCAGAAAAGCCCCCAGTACGCCGGTTAAAATAATGATAGAAATGGTAGCTGGTGCGCCCACAATTGATCCAACTGAGATTAATAAATACAACTCCAGCGCAGGAATAATTGTAAATAACAGTATCAGTCTAAATAACATAGTCTTTTAAATAAAATGGTTTTAAAGATTTCCTATACCAAAGAAATTAATGTTATTTTCAATGGCCAATCTTTTATTGTCAAAGTAATTTATTGCTAATGCCAATTATCCGGTTTTACAAAATGAAAATAAATATACTGATCTGAATCAAATCATTTTTGGAAATAGGGAAAAATACTAATGAAGGTTGATTCTTGCTTTATCATTCATTACCCGATATACAAATTGGAACATACTTAAGCGAAATTCACTTGATAATAACCAAATTATTCTCCATGAATCAATATTTCAGGGTTTTCAGCTCAATACTGCTAATACTGCTATCTCTTTCAAATGTGTTGCAGGCTCAACCACAAGTTTTCCAAATTTTACCACAAGACTCCCAAACGCCAGTACAAGAGCCCTGGGAGGCTCTACAAGATCCTTTGGCAGTTCCACAAAAGTCTCAGAAGCTGGCACAAGAACCCCAAATACTACCGCAAGATACCCGGGCGATACCGCAAGAGCCCCAAACACTAACAAAAAAGTCCCAGACTGAAATTGATGTTTTTTGCCGGAAACCGAAACAACTGAAAACCTGGCCATGGAGGCTAATTTCAAGAAGAACCGGCATAGTAATTGATATAAATAAATGTCCGGTTTTCCTCAAAAAACTAGAACACATAAAATATCTGGACTTAAGTAATAGCGGTATTGAAGATCTGTCCCTCCTGAAACATTTAAAGAACCTGCAAGGGCTAAATATTAAAAACACCCATACAAAATCAGTTGCGCCACTGACAAAACTAGCGAAATTAAAATATCTGAACATGAATCATGTTCAGGTTTCTGACCTTACACCGTTAAAAGAAATTTCCCAATTAGAGCGCCTTGATATCAGTCAGTCACCAGTTAGCAATGCAGATATCCTTGAATATTTACCTACCTTGCAGGTACTGAATCTCAGTCACACACAAATTACCAATTTCAACTTTCTTAAAAAACTAAAAAATTTAACGCATCTTCATTTAAACCATTCGTTAATTGACAGTCTTTCAAGCCTGAGACGCCTGATAAATCTGAAAGTACTAAATCTAATCAACTCTCCTGTAATATCCGTTATACCTTTATATAATTTAACTAAACTGACCCACTTAAATCTGGAATCTACCCATATCAGTAATATTAGTATTTTAAAAGATCACGAACAATTATTAATTCTTAACCTCAGTAATACAGATGTCGCAGACTTAAAACCCTTAAAGAAACTAACTAATTTACGGTACTTGAATCTTAAAAGTACACGCATTAAAAACCTGGAAGGTGTTAAAAACTTCAAGAAACTGCATTACCTGAATGTTAGTAATACTGCTTTATCTGATATTACTCCCTTAAAATCCCTTTTAAATCTAAGGTACCTCTACTTAAACAACAGTGAAATAACTGATATTAAAGTTATTCAAAGAATGATTAATTTGGAAGATCTCTTTTTAAATTATACTCAGATCAGTGACCTGTCTCCCATTCGTTATTTAACCAATCTCCAATACCTGGATTTAAGTCATACCAAGATTAATCGTATTAATTACTTAAAAAGGCTGACTAAGCTGGATCATCTGGATGTTTCCTATACTTCTGTCACTGACATTAAAGCTATTAGTAATTTATCCGAATTAAGGCATATAAACTTAAACGGAACCGATGTTTTGGATATTACATCCCTGCAAAAGATGACCCGATTAAGATTTTTAGGACTCGGGCGAACACGAATTAACAACATCGAAATCGTGGCCCTGTTCCCAAAACTCAGTCATTTGGATGTGGCAGAAACGATGGTTGCGGATATCGATAGTCTTAATAGCTTAACCCAATTAAGTGAATTGGATCTATTTAAAACGCCTATTAACAACATCGCATCATTAAAAAATAAAGTAAAAATCAGAGAATTGAATCTTGGTTTTACTAAAATTAAGAATATTTCGGTTTTGAAACAAATGGCCAAACTTCAAAAACTGGATTTAAGGCGAGTGAATATCAATAATATTAATGATCTGAAATATCTGAAAATGATTAAGCATTTAAATCTGTCAGGGGTTTCAATCAATGATATTGAAGCTCTGCGAGGAATGACACAGTTAGAATACTTGAATTTAAACGCCACCCGAATATCAGACGTTGAGCCTTTGAATGCATTCAGAAATTTAAAAGAATTACTGCTAAATGGAACCCGTGTCACAAACGTTCAGGTATTGAAAGATCAAACCGGATTAAAAAAACTAGGACTACGGCATACAACCTTTCATGACAAAAATATGCTGAAAGACTTGAAAAATTTGGAATTTTTGGATCTGAGTTTTACACCGATAGATGATATCAGTACTATTTCTCATTTAACAAATTTAAAAACTTTGTATTTAAATAATACCGGAATCACAAGTTTAAATCATCTGGAAAACCTTCAGAATCTCACTGTTTTAAGCGTTAGTCGGACGGGTATCGGAGATGTTAATGGACTGGAGAAAATGTCCCAATTAAAAGTTCTTAATCTGAGTTATACACCGGTTCGAGATATCACTCCTTTAACAGGATCCATTAATCTGGAATCACTCTTGTTAAGCAGAACGGCTGTTGAGGAAGTTACAGCTTTATCTGATCTCATAAATCTGGAAACACTTGATTTGAGCGGATGTGCCGTAAAAAACATTGATACCATTCAGGAACTTATGTCTTTAAAATACCTGAATCTAAGCCATACTAACGTTAATAATATTGAAGGCTTATTCCATTTATATCAACTAAAAGAATTGTACCTGAGTCTGACAAACATCAGTCAGGTCGAATCATTGAGCAAATTGAAACAACTGGAAGTATTAGATATCAGCCTGACAGGAATAGATGATGTTTTTGCTCTCAAAAGTTTAAAAAATCTAAAGCGCTTAAATCTCAAAGGAACCAATATTTCCGATCAGACAGTGTTAAAAGATATGCCCTATTATAAAAATTTCAACCTACCGAATACTCAATAAATACTCATCCCCAAAGGAACGGTATTGATTTCACCACAGAGGGGTATTTCTTGTTCCTGGACGCAATTGAAATCAAGCCAGTATGCTATCATTCTGAGCTTGCGAAGAATCTCTTTCGTAGAGTGACAAGATCCTTTGGTTCTTTCCTAAGAGCATCGGAAATCCAATAGAACTTTAAATCTTTTTTATTTTTATTTGACCGGAGTAAATCATTTAAACAAAAAAGTGAATATTACTTTATTTCAAAATAATCCTATTGTAGTCTCGAACCAAAAGCAGCTATTTTAATAATTGATCAGGGGTGGAATAATGGAAATTCAAAAGAACAACCTGGATGCATTAATACCATTGGAAATGGCAACTAAAGCTTCTGCACTATTTTAACGAATAAAATCTTATGATACTGATAAAAAATTGCTTAGCAATCAGCACCACCATTGATCAGACGGTATTGAAAAATCATGATATCTTGATTACCGGTAACATCATTGAAAAAATTGCTAAAAATATCGAACCACCGACTAATTGTCACTTAATTGATGCCTGTGATTGTGTGGTTGTTCCCGGTTTTGTGAATACTCATCATCATTTTTATCAAACCTTAACTCGGAATATTCCCGCGGTTCAAAACGCCAAACTCTTTGATTGGTTAATATATCTTTACGAAATATGGAAAAATATTGACGAAGAAGCCGTTTTCTATTCCTCACTGCTAGCCATGGGAGAGCTACTAAAAACTGGTTGTACAACATCCACAGACCATCACTACCTTTACCCAAAACATTTTAAGGGTGATTTGATGTCGATTCAATTTGAAGCTGCTGAAAAGCTGGGAATGCGCTTTTCACCAACCCGGGGATCCATGTCTTTAAGTAAAAAAGATGGTGGTTTACCACCGGACTCAGTCGTTCAAACAGAAGAAGAAATTTTAGAGAATTCAGAAGCCGTGATTTTACGACATCACGATAGTTCCGATTTTTCCATGAAAAAAATTATACTGGCACCCTGTAGTCCATTTTCTGTGAGTAAGCAACTGATGAAAGAGTCGGCACTACTGGCACGGAAGCACGGTGTCAGACTGCATACCCATTTAGCGGAAACTGAAGATGAAAACAGCTTTTGCGAAAAAATATATGGTGTTCGACCCTTAAAATTAATGGAAGAGTGTGATTTTATTGGGGCTGATGTATCATATGCCCATGGCATTCATTTTAACGAGGCAGAATTAGAATTATTAAAGGAAACTCAAACCCACATTGCGCATTGCCCGACATCCAATATGAGACTTGGTTCAGGCATTTGCAAAGTCAAAGAAATGCTGGCTATGGATATCAATGTGGCCTTAGCAGTTGATGGCTCTGCTTCCAATGACTCATCTGATTTTTTGGGAGAAATGAGAAATGCCCTATTTTTACAACGGGTATTAAAGGGAGCAGACGCTTTGCAAGTTAAAAATATATTTAAAATGGCAACCGTGAATGGCGCTAAATTGTTAAATTTCAATAAAATCGGAAAAATTCAGGAAGGATGGGCCGCGGATTTAGCACTGTTTAACATTAATAAACTGGAGTATTCCGGTTCTTTATCAGACCCTATCGCAGCCTTGCTGTTTTGCGGATATAATCACGGGACTGAATATACCATTGTCAACGGGAAGGTGGTGGTTGAAAAGGGAAAATTGACCGGATTTAATGAACAAGAAATTATAAAGCATGCCAACCAGATTTCAAAAAAAATTACCCATTGTTAACCGGATTTCAGTAGCTCAATAGTGGCTTTCTTCATATTTTCTGATCTACAAAATATGGCTATAAGAATATTGTCGCTCTAAATAGCCTCCATCAAAGGATGCTCAGAGCTTGTCGAAAGGGTTCAAGACAACAGTCACTTTATTTTAGAATAAGAAGCTTCAACACAATTGCAATGTGCTATAGATCTTTCAAAAAATAAATAATCGATATAAAAAAGATACCAAAAAAGAAGATATTTCAAGAAATGATAGGCTTTATACGAATCAAAGTTTATATTAATATAATGATTCAAAACGAATAGCAAACTGTTGTTCCGGATAAAATATCTCAAAAGCAGCCTAACATGACGAAAAAGGATATCTATCAATATTATGAGAAAATCATCAATACGATGGCTGAAGCGCTAATGGTCATTAGCTCAGAAGGGGTAATATTGATGATCAACCGATCATTTGAACAAATGTTTGGATATAGTTCTGCAGAAATTGTGGGCCAACCATGTACATTATTGGAATGTGATGTATGTGAGTTAAGGGGGAGGGGTGTTAATGCGCCTTGGTGTAAGTTATTTGATTTGAATCAGGATATTAAAAAAAGATGTATGATTAAGGGTAAAAACGGCTCTTATCTACCCGTCCTTAAAAATGCATCCATTCTAAAAGATGATTCAGGACAACCGATTGCTGCTGTTGAAATTCTGACTGATATTTCAAAAATTGATCAATTGGATCAAAAAGTAGACCTGCTTTCCAAACAACTGTCCGAAGATGGTCAGTTTTTTGGTATTATTGGTAAATCCCCATCCCTGAAAAAAGTTTTTGATATCATGATTAAAGCTGCCCAGAGTGATGCTCCCATTATTATTTACGGTGAAAGTGGTACAGGTAAAGAACTGGTTGCGCAAGCGATCCATCAACTTGGCATCCGAAAAGACAAACCTTTTGTTCAATTAAATTGTGCGGCTTTAAACGAATCCCTTTTGGAAAGTGAACTATTTGGACATATGAAGGGGGCATTTACAGGTGCTTATCGCCATCGAATCGGCCGATTCGAAGCTGCCAATGGTGGGGATATTTTTCTGGATGAAATTGGTGATATCCCTTTATCAATACAGGTTAAATTGCTCCGGGTTCTGGAAGTTAATACTATCGAACGTGTTGGGGATCATCAGTCCATCTCCGTTGATGTTAGATTAATTACTGCCACCAATCGGGATTTAAGTAAATTGATTGACGAAAACTTATTTCGTGAGGATTTCTTTTTCCGCATCAATGTCATACCCATAAGAATTCCACCCTTACGTGAAAGGACTGAAGATATTCCTCTTTTAATCAATAGTTTTGTCAGACGACTAAGGGCAAGAACAGGAAAACCGATATCAGGGTTGGATCACAATGCTTTAGAATTATTTATGGATTATCAATGGCCGGGAAATGTCAGAGAACTTAAAAGTGCTTTGGAATATGCTTTTGTTATTGCAGAATCAGGTCTGATAAAACTGAGCCATTTACCAACTTCAATGACAGAAGAAAAACAACTAAGAGAAAAAGTTAATCAAATATCAATTGAACATAATTCCCCAGCTGAAAAAGGGAATCAAAAATTTATTGAAAACAATCCTACATCTGAAAAGGATTGTTTAATTCGGGCTTTGCGTCAAAGCAAGGGTAATCAGTCAAAAGCGGCACGAATATTGGGAATCGCCAGAGTAACCGTTTGGAACCGGATGAAAAAATATGGTATTGAACTAAATAAGGTCATTGAAAATGAATAATCAGGTAGGAGAAATGAAATAACAACGATTTCAATTGAGAAATCGTTGTTATTTTAATTCAATATTACATTAAAGTTTGATCTGATAACTACCATCCGCCATAATTTTAATTTTCGCATTTAAGAACTTAACATTATAGCCATTTTCTTTTAGCGTTTGATAAGCCATTGATGCTCTCACTCCGGACTTGCAGTGGATAACAATTTCTTTTCCCTTAGGAATTTTACTCAAGTTGGTGGCCACATCCTGAGTTGGAATATGTAAAGACCCTTTAATAACACCGGTCTTAATTTCATCATAGTCCCGGACATCCAAAATCAGTCCATTGGAAGATTGATTTTTGGCAACTTTATCGAAATCCTGAACTTTAATTGCACCAGCTACCGGTTTCGGGATATATACAATTCGACTTGCCAGAGCGCCTTTTACCAGGCCACTGCCCATTTTCTTCCAGGATGCCAATCCACCTTTTAAGATAGAAGTGTTTTTGTATCCCCAACCTCTAACAATTTTAAATGCCTGAATAGCCTCTTGACTACTATCAGCATATAATACGATTGGAGCCTTTTTCTTTTTGGGCATTTTTGATTTAGCTGCTTTAAGCTCACCTAAAGGAAGCGTATAAGCGCCTTTTATATGGCCTTTTTGAGCACTGGCTTTAGATCTTAAGTCCATAACAACGACTGATTTTGGTGACTTTGCAAACGACTTGATAAATTTAGCAGTGGTATAAACTGGCTGCTTAGCTTTTTTCCATGCGGGTAACCCGCCTCTGAACACTTTAATGTTCGTGTAACCTAACGTTTCTGCCTTACTGGCAGAAGATGGACTGAGACGTCAGGTAGGCCCTCCGCAATAGAACACAACGAGTTGGTCCTTGTCTTTTGGTAACTTGGCAATATTCTTATCAAACATTGCGTCATAATTGGAAACCGCACCTTCAATATGACCTTGAGGAAAGAATTTTCCAGGTCTGGCATCATACAAAGCTAATTTTCCTTTATTTTTGGAAATTAAATCCGCCATTCCTTTCGCGTCAATTATCCATTCTACCGGAATGTCTGCAGCTTGTTTTACGCCTACTTCCGTAGCAACGTATATATTTCCTCTTTTGGCATAAGAAACAGCTACTTCCTTATCTTTACCAATTTTATTAAATGCCTTGGCACCATCTAATTCAGTAGCAGCATCATAAGTAACCTGCCAGGTGGCACTACCCATAAAAATCTGCATGGTTTTCGCTTTTCGGGAAACGGACTGCAGCTTTCCACGCAGCAAACCAGGCTCAGCTTCATGACACTGAGTACAGGGCTTTAAAATGATTGGTTTTTTACTAGCCCCGATTGCTATCGGACTATAAATAAAACCCACCATTATAAATACAACGAAACTTCGTTGTAACAAATGTTTAAACATGTTGGATCTCTCTGTTAGTTATCAGGTCCAGTCACCGTTGAAACTTAATTAACGCTTCTCAGTCCTTAATAAATGATTTGATTATTCGCTTAAAACAACTATCTGAGGTTTCCGAAACCCCGGAAACAGATTATGTAAATAAATTTCAGATAATGCTTAGATCGCAAGTGGTATGCCAAATCATTACGTTTATAAAAATAACTTAAAGTATTGTTATTACGTCTTTTTTTCAAATATTTATCTAAATAAAAACAGAATAAATTGAGATTGAACAACAGGTGCTTAAATAGCTTTAACACCTGTTAAAATACTTTAACACATGTTTTTATTAAGGAGCGGATTTAAAATAATAATATTTGAGATTTCAGGTGAAACTGAGATAAAAATACTTCTGTTTTTTTGCCAGAGATTGAAAATTATCCTGAAAAAATTTGTCTTAAACCGGAAAGTTTCGATTTAACAAACCAATCAGCTCCTTCTCCGATATGGCATTCTACGCATTTAACCCGAGCATGCGTCGAGTTATGGTATGTCACCCATTCAGGATTCATGACGCTGTGACACAATTGCCCACAAAACTCAATCGATTCGGTGACGTGGTATACTTTATAAGAGCCAACACCAGTGATAATGGTTACCGCTGCGACTAAAACAATGGCAGAAGAGACGACTAACAGGGAGATAGAGTAGAAGTGATTGTTCTGAAAAACTGAGTTCTTTTCCCGATTTTCGGCGTTGTTTTTCTAACCAATATCCAAATCCGATTAAAATTAGCCCTAAGATAATCAGCATGAAAAATAACATGACAAAAATACCCTGATAGGCTCCGAACTCCGTTGAAAAAACACTGATTAAAAACAGAAAAATTTCTCCCAGGACACCAAATAATGTCAGGAAAAAGCCGATTATACTCAGTAAATTGAAGATTGTCCGGGGAGCAATTTTCTTTGTATTATCTGGCATTTGAAACTCATCAGATGAAGTTAGATTGAAATATGGATATTTAATCCCTATTTATTAACAAGCTACTGAGATGAATCTGTTTTAAGCAATAATGCTGGTGAATACTATACAAAGTATTTACAAATCAGAAACTCCTTACCCAACTGATATGGATTCAGCCCCTATAGGCAAATAATACTGAATAAAGAATAGCTGCTACAATCACAATTCCAGTGGTCAGAAAAATAAATCCAAATAATTTGGAATAAAACAAATGTCCCTTGGACGGTGGATTTTCAAGTTTGTTTTCAAGTTCACCACTGGCTAATACTTGTTCATATTCTCTGGATCGTTCTTCTTTGAACACAGATAGTGGGATTTTTTGAGTAAAGATAACAGTATCCATAGGGAATTTACCAGGTCGTAAATGGGTATTGAAAAAGTGAATGGTAAAAATAAATCCCGTAGCTAATAAAGCTTCATCACTATGAATAATAGCTGCTACATTGATCGCCCAACCAGGTAATACAATAGTTGCTGCTTCAGGAAACCAGAGAACCAGACCTGTTAAGCCGATTACCGTTACTCCCCAAAAGACTGCCATATAATCAAATTTTTCCCAATAGGTCCAGCGTCCAAGTTTAGGAGCTTCACCCTTTCCAAAAAAATATTTTAAATTTTGGACCAACTCTTTTAAATCACGAGGTAAAGGAATCATTGAATACTCTTCAGTTAGTAACCCTTTAAGTGTAATTTCCCGTTTGCTAAACAGTGTAAATAAGCGAAATAGGTGGAAACTGAAGTAAAAAAACGTGATAACAGCAGCGAAACGATGTAAATAACCGGTTATAATTGGCCCACCCAAAATTTGGGACACAGCCATAAAAAATTCATTTTCAGTGAATTTTAGTGTCATACCGGTGAGAGCCAGGGTCAGAAAACTGACAATGATCATTAAGTGTAAAACAGTGTGGGTGACATCAAATCGCCGATAGTGTTTTTCCTGTGCATGTAATTGCTTATTGCCGTTACTTCCATTTTTTGCATGGTCGATGATAAGCCTAATAAACCAGAGTAGAGTGTGAAGCCCAAATAGAGCAAATGTCCCAATCAATAACCCTGTCATTGACCAGAAGGCATAAAATAGTAAAGGATAATTCTCCCTGTCATTATGCGATGCATGAGGTAAATAATCTGTAAAGGCTTCATTGACACCAACATGACATTTTGAACAGGTTTGGATTTTATTATCTTTGTGAAGCGTTGAACTTGGTTGATCTGCCTTGTGAATATCATGAGAACCATGACAATCGGCACAATTCGCAACGGCTCCTTCACCTAATTTGGAGGCCTTTCCATGATAGGTTTCAAAATAGGACGGCAACAGTTTTTCGTGACATTTACCGCACTGATCGACAGTATTTAAGCGAAATTGGCTGGTATCATGGCGTTGAATCGTGTGTGAGGTATGACAATCATTACAAGCAGGTAACAGTTGGTCCGTTTTGGTAACCAAAGGACTATGCACGCTATTTTTAAAAACTTCGAAAATTCCGAGATGGCAATTGGCACAAGTAGCCGGAAGATTTTCATGAAATATTGAAGATTCAATATCATTGCCAGGCAATATTTTATGGGGCATGTGGCAACTGACACAGGTAGCTGAAACCAATAATCCACTGTCAAGCAAAGCTCTTCCGTGGGTACTATTGGTGTAATTGATCATAATTTCAGTTTCTTTTGTGTTTCCCCGAATGGCTGATTTTCCACCGTCTTTATGACACTCCCCACATAGATCAGGTACATTTTTGGGAAAAGTGGACGATTGCACATTTTTCTTTGATAGCGTGTTATGTTTTCCGTGACAATCGACACAGCTAGGGACGTCTCCATCTTTTTCCGCCATCAATTTTCCATGAGTGCTGGCATCATAAGCAGTTACTTCACCTTCATGACAAGCTGCGCATTTAACAGGTTCCAGATCTTTACAGGCCAAATCTTTATTGGTCCCGTCTGCGGCTAGATATTGATTGAAAGCATCAATCTCTTTACAAGCTTTATCCGACTCCGAATGAATATCATAATGGCATTTGACACAGGGCACTTCTGCATGGACCGAATCCTCATGTTCCGTTCTACTCATGTAAAGCGATTTGGACAATTTTTCTTCGATGGGCTTTAATTTCGGATTGGTATGGCATTCCAAGCACATACGATCGGTTATGGTCTTGTCGTAAATTGCTTGACGCAAGGTGTGCGGTGAATGACATTCCACGCAAGGAGGAAGTTGTCCCGGTATTTTCTCCCATAATCGCCCTTTGACGATTTTTTGATGGGTTTCTTCAATTAAACTATGGCATTGCGTACAAGTGGTTGCCACGTTGGCTTCATTGATCTTTGATTCAGCATCTTCATGCCTGAAAATATCGTGTTCTCCATGGCAGGTGGTACAGGTAGGAGCAACGGTTAATCCTTGTTTGAAAAGCGCTTTACCATGAATAGACATGGAGTAATTTTCAACGACTGCAACTTGGCTGATTTCATGGGTTTCTGTCATTGCCGTCCCTTCTTTATGGCAACGGCCGCAAGTTTCGGGGATGTTCAGCACATAAACCGATGAGTTTTTATCGGAAGCCGGGTAAATATAATGATGGCCGTGGCATGAGGTACAATCAGGAGCAAAACGGTCCTTACGTTTAAACATGGCCTCACCATGAACTGTCTTTTGATACTCTTTATATTCCTCCTTATGACACGATTTACATTCAACTTTCTTAATAACTATTTCATCCTCATCATGGGTTTCTGTAGCATTCGTGTGGCATTCTGTACATTGGAGTTTCCCATGAGCTGCCTTTTCAAAGGAAACAATATCAATTTCGGCAGGATCAGCTTCAGGATCATGTCGGTAATCCCAGCCAATGGTATCAGGTTCAAAAATATGGGTTGGAACTTCGTCACCTTCATGGCAATCTAAACACACTTCATTTTCTTCAGCCCATAATCGAGAACCAAAAGTAACAGATAGTATAACTAAAAAAAAGGCCAATAACACATTCGTTAATATCTTTTTCATTTTATAGTCACCTCATAATCACGAGGATGTTCTTTCCAATACTGGCTTTGTTGGGATAGTTCCTATCAGCCAGTAAGGATTCATGGGATATATTGTCAGACTAAAAATCGTTAAATAGTGTCTGAACGAAAAATAGTTAATCCAGGAACATGTACTTGTTATGTGTCCCCTGAATTAACGGTTCCAGGATAATAAAAACTATTTTGATAGATTTTCGTTTAAGCACTAAATAGAAATGCCAGTAATAAAAATATTACTTTTTTGGAATCGGATGCTTTATTTCTTCAAACCGTTTGGCAAAATCAAAATCTTTATAGGTTGGGTTTTTATATACCACTCCACCTAATTTTATTTCCGGTGTGTGACACGCTTTGCAGACTTTCTCATTAGGTACCCAAAGACCCATTTTCTTGGCAGTGGCTGATTTTGCAGCTCCACCTTCTTTATATTTGATTTTTTTCATTATTTTTTTCTTTACATATTTTTGACCAGGACCATGACAGTCTTCACACTGAACGCCATCCTCAATTTTATATTTTTTACCAAAAAATGATGCAGGATGTGCTTTCCCCTTTTCATCGTACTGAGATTTAACATGGCAGACCAAACAAGCTTTTTCTTTTTGAGGGTCTGTACTGAAGCCAAGTTTTTGAGCAAATTTCTTAGCTTTTGGGCTGCTCAATGCCTCAAATGCTTGTGCATGTTTGCCTTTTGACCATATGCCATATTGAGCACCTACTTTATCTTTCCGGTGACACGATTTACATTTTAAAGCCCCAACATATGTATTAGCAGCTACCGCAACAGAAACACCATATAAACAAATAAATACCAACATCAAAACAGTCTTCTTTTTCATTTTTTTTCTCTTTTTTTATTTGGTAAATTGATGATAAAATACTTAAACCAGCCTAATCATTTTATTTTAAATATCTTTTTCTAAAAATGAGATTTTTTTATTTTTAAATTTTTCCTACCATTTCTTTTGAAAATAGTCTCAGAATGGATGCCAGGTATTTATAAAAATCAGTTTTAGCATTGTCTTCAATTTTTTTACATAGTTCCGGAACCCAGGGATAAAGGATCGTTTGAAAAAAAGTTTCTTGTAGTCGTATTATTTTTTTTTGTTCTTTATTGTCTCGTTTTTGAATTGCCTCAATTTCCAATCTGAATAAATAGGACATGAATTCAAGTTCAATAGCAATATGATCCGGTGGTTCTTTTTGATTCACTTGAAGGCCAGCATCTTGATAAAACTGTTTCACTTTGAAGGTTGATTCTCCCATAACTTGTTGTTCCTGATCCAAATAAATCGAACCATAGGGAGAGGCACCCATTTCAAACGGGCCAATAAATAGTGCTGCGTGATCTATTTTTAAGGCCTCTTCATCTGTCTCCAAAAGGGCATTTTGCATTTTTTGAGAGGTTTCAGATGCCGTTAAATCAAATGGTTTAAGCAGGTCTGAGAGATTAAGATAAAGATTCTCCTCCAAAAACATCTGTTTATCAGGTTCATAAAAACTGGCCGATAATAAACGAAAACAACCTTCAATCAGTTGTGAATTTTCTTCCAATCGCATTTAATAATTCTCCAATTCAAATCACAATCCGGGACTGAAAAAATCCAGCCCCGGGTTTAAAAATCAATTAATCTTTAATACTATATGATCGAACATAATGGACATTTGGTTTGGTTCCTGCCTCGGGTTTTAATACAAAACTTTTGTATTTTTTCAGAGTTTGAGAAGCCAGACTACTTTTATTGTCAGTATCTCCAAAAACCCTGGCCCCGGAAGGACATGCTTCCACGCAAGCCGGTAATACACCTAATTTCAGGCGGTGATCACAAAATGTACATTTTTCAACAATCGTATCTCTTCGAACATCTTCATAATCAGGATGACTATACTTCGTCCGATGAGGAGGCGTTGCTCTCACAGCCCGCGCAGTATCAATCCCAGATGAGGTACAACCAGGGATCACTACTTCACTATCCTTAAAAAAGGATTGAACCGGAATTTCATCACTGTTATAGCTGATGACACTATACTCGCCGTAAGCAGGATCTTTTTTGACCTCCTCCATGCTATAAGGGCAATTGTCCTGGCATTGGCGACACCCGATGCATCTTTCATTATTAATCATCGTCAATCCGTCAGCTGTTTTAAAAATAGCCGCAGGTTCTGCAGGGCAATCTTTAACACAAGCAGGATCCGAACAATGATTGCAAAGCACAGGTAAGGTCCGGTAACCAGTATCCGGAAATTTCCCTGTTGTTTCATGAACAAAGTCTGCCCAATTATGGGTTTGGCCATTGTTCCTTAACTCAGTGTTGTTTTCTGTTTTGCAAGCGATAGCGCATGTTCCACAGCCAACACATTTTTGTAAATCAATAATCAATGAATATTGAGTCATGGTTTTTTTCTCCTGTCAGCTGTTTATATTTTTTCAATTTTAACCAGAGCATGCCCACCATTACGTGCACTGGAACCGGATAATCGTTCCAATTCAAATGGGATGATCGTGTTATTATTACCACCACGCGGCAACGCTTTTGAATAATCCTTGGCAGCCGTTTTCCCGTATGCCCAGTGACCTTGTCCGAATGCTTTGGCTACTGTTCCGGGACGCATCCCTTCCCAAAGTCGTGCTGTACATTCAACACTACCACCAATCGAGCTAACCCGGATATTGTCACCATCCTTCAAACCCAGCTTTTTGCCGTCAATAGGATTCAACTTCAGCGCATCATGCCAACCGACATCCCCTGGATCCACATGCTTAAATTCATAAAACCAGGGACTGTTGGCACTACGACCTTCACGATTCAAGCGGGATTTGTAGTCAATGAATGAATATGGATATTTTTTCCTGTCTCCATTGAGAAGTGGTGGTTCATAGTGAGGAACAAACGCCATTTCTCCCCGGGCTGTATAATTCGTCTCTTGCATGACACGATCAACATCCACATGATGTTTTTTTGCATGACCCTCAAGCGCTTTTTTCAAAGTCTCGCTGTAAAACTCAAATTTATGGGTTTTGGTTTTAAATTTTCCACCCCATTGCTTTTTATATTGATAGGGTTTGGAATTCCACATACCTTTGTCCAGCATATCTTTCCAGCCATGAATTTTATCACCGCCCACATCTTTTTTGCCATCCCAAAGTGGAGCCGTATAATACTTCAACGCAAATTCGGTGAACTCTTTTGAGTTTTTGGCCTTTCTACCAGTCTCCGGATCGACATACATAGTTGTTAAAGCATCATAAAGATTAGGAAAATCCCGCTCTTTCAGCTTTTCAGCGATTAAAAATGGGAATTCAGTCTCGTCTGTTATCACATCCCAGATCGGATCAACCACAGGCTGAAGCAAAGTGCAGGTGGCATAACGATTTCCTTTGGTCTTAGTAAAGGCCAGTTTCTCAAACATGCTGGTTGTACATGGCAACACAATATCTGCATATTGTGAGAATTCCGAAGCATGAGTCGAGAGGTGCACTATGAATGGAACCTTTTCCAGTGCTTTTTCCCAAAGTGTTGTACCATTATTAGCATAAACCGGGTTGTTCATATAACCCACCATCATCTTAAGCTCATAAGGATCTTTCTCCAATATTCCATTGGCAACGTTGTTGGTGGAAACACCTCCACCTGATTTACCTTTGGATATAGCTGGCAAATTCAGATAACCCCTTTGATCGATCTTCTGCATTTTGGAGTGCTTTTTTGCCAAATCGTCCTGGAATTTCGCCATCAATTTCTTGTTAAGCTTATTCACTGGAATTTTAGCTGTTTGAAGAGATCCACCTTTGTTATCAACGCCACCAATCAATCCGGCCAAGGCATGAACTGCCATGGAGGAATAGCCCCCTCTTGGATGCATTGCAGCGCCGGGGCCCATCCAGACACAAACGTTCGGTGCCGCTTTGGCCATACCTTTTGCAACCCGAATGATTTGATCTGCAGGTACACCTGAAATATCAGCTGCTTTTTCAGGAGTCATATCTTTAACTGCCAAATTCCACCATTTCACCAGACCGTGGGATTCTATTTCGTTAAACAAGGATTCGTCTACTGAAATACCGCTCTTAAAACGGTTTTTACCATCTTTGAAATCACCTACAAACCCTTTGTACCAGCCACCTTCTGTCAATAAAACATGTGCCACAGCCAAAGCCAAAGCCCCATCTGTTCCCGGTTTAACCGGTAACCATTCATGACCTTTAGCGGCAGTATTGTTCAACTTTGGATCTACTACAGCTACTGTGGCTTTATCCAGCACTTCTCCCAATCGTTTGATAGATGCCGGAATTAATCGATTGCTACTGACCGGATCACAACCCCAGACCAGTAGGTATTTTGTATTATCGAGATCATAATCTCGGTATGCCCATTTCCCTTCGGTGTAATATACTCCGAATTTTTCGGCTTCTGCACACATTGAACTATGTGAAATACTATTTGGAGAACCGAATACCTTGGTCGTCACATCATAAATGACATCTCTCATGTAGGAATAACGACCCCGAAGTAAAGCATACTTTTCCGGCTCACCGGCATTTCGTAATTCCATCATTTTATCAGCGATGGTATTAAGTGCTTCATCCCAGGAAATAGGAACGAATTTAGGATCTACGCCACGACCTTTTTTTGAATTCGTTCGCTTCATCGGCACTTTCACTCGATCCGGATCATATAGTTGTTGCAGGGACAGGTGTCCACGTGGACAAACGATGCCATCATTTTGTTTGGAATATTGATTCCCCCGAACTTTAACAGCTCTACCATCCTGGACCAGTACTTCAACCGGACACCAGGTTGTACACCCCTGGCAGGTAGATGGTTTCCAGGTACCACCAAGTGCACCGACACGGTTCTTTTTACCGGTCTCAGCAGCGAAGGCGCTCATACCCGGAACTGCCACTGCAGCACCAGCTCCAGCAGCAAAAGTTGCTTTTAAAAAATCTCTACGCTTAAACTTCATTATTCCCTCCTTTTTTGGAGTTTTTGTTAAATGATCATTAACACCAGGGAACTTCATACTTAATGAAAACAATAAACTTCTACCCTTTAAACCCTACTTCAAGTAAGTAAAATGGATTTTTCAAGTTGAAGTTTTCATTCGCTTTCATCGAAAACTTTCCTCAGCGATCCAAGATTAAACTTGTTTTTTTTATCTTACCTCTTCCTTCAAAACCTTCATCAGTTCATTAAATCATTCTTTAGACTGAACTCTTTTCTTTATTTAATATGTTTACTAAATAATAATTTGATCTCATCCTTATCGAATGGTTTATGAATACATGCATACACATACTGGCTAATTGACTCTTTCAAATCCGGATGAAGGCGATCTTTGGAAGTAAAAATCAGATTAATCTTTGTATGCTTCTTTGAAATTTGACGAATCAATCGATTATCTAATTCTAGTGCATCAATATCAATAATAGCTGTCTGATAAATTTCATCATTTAAAGCTTCCACTAATTCACTAAATGAATTCATTGGTTTCGATAAATACCCTAATTCATCAAGAATCTGACTCAAACCAAGATTTTCTTTTTCGTTCGGATTTAAAACAATGATTGGATGTTTCATTATTTCTGTTTGATTGCCCGATTTTACAATGTATACACACGATACTAAAAAATAAAAGATACCTGTTCAGCAAAATACATTCCTCTTTTATAAAAAAAGATTTTGGTTAACCGGAACAGTGGCTAATTAGAGGCTGATAAAACTTTTAATTAGTTGGTATTATAGGGGAAGCATTGATAGAAAAAATGGAGGCAATATGCTGAGAAAAAGCAATTGGAATTCAAAGTCAATATCTTAAATACAATTTGAAGAGAAAGAATTGTTTATAAATTGAACAACATTAACCGTTAGAAAATAATTAGCTTAATATTTCAATCATATCAACTGTTCAAAATATGCACAAAGTGTAAAATAATTGAAGACATTCTTGAAAAAAGCAAACCCATCGTTACTAGATTAGAAAGGGAGCTTAATTAATTGAACTCCGATTTGGTAATATGTTGTGTTTTTTGATCTTTTTGTATAGTGTACCGCGGCTTATAGCAAGATTCTCGGCAGCTTTGGTTTTATTCCAGCTGAATTTTTCCAAAGCATTTCTGACCAATTGTTCTTCATTTTCAGACAAAGTACTATCAGAATTACGATTGTGATCAATAGAATTATCTGAAATTAAAACAGGTAAGTCCAGTACATCAATCTCACGACCTTTTGTTAATACGGCTGCATGCTCAATCGTGTTTTCCAGCTCGCGAACATTACCTGGCCAGAGATATTCTTTTAAAACATACATTGCCTCCGGTGTAATACCAGTGATATTTTTATTCAGTTCGGACGCATAGCGTTTAAGAAAAAACTTTACCAGTAAAAAAATATCATTTCGACGTTCACGTAGTGTTGGCATATTAACTGGAATAACATTTAAACGGTAAAACAGATCCTCTCGAAATAATCCTGTTTTAACTTCATTTGAAAGATTTTTATTAGTGGCTGCTAAAATTCTAATATCAACGGATAGAGTTTTTTCACCTCCTAAACGCTCAAATTTTCGACTTTGTAACACTCTTAATAACTTAATCTGAGCAGATTGGGATATTTCCCCAATTTCATCCAGAAAAACAGTCCCTCCATTTGCTTGTTCAAAACGCCCTGCTTTGAGACGTGCTGCTCCCGTAAAAGCTCCTTTCTCATGACCAAAGAGTTCACTTTCCAGCAAAGTTGCAGGATAGGCAGCACAGTTGATTATGGTGAAAGATTTATTTTTTCGGTGACTCATATCATGAATTGCTTTGGCCACAAGTTCTTTCCCTGTACCGCTTTCTCCCTGAATCAACACACTGGCTTCTGTCGTAGCGACAGTTTCTATTAATCTGAAAATAGCTTGCATTTTAGGATCTTTTCCAATCAATCCACAAAATTCTTTTTTCTCGGTAATCGTAAGATTTAATTTTCCTAACTCATCTTCCAAAGATAGTGCTCTATTAAAAGCGCTGACTGATTGACCAAGAATTGGGTCGATGACTGCCAGTTCCTCCTTTTCACAACTACAATTTGCCTTGCATCCTACAACTAAAACACCAAGTAAATCGCTATCCTGTCTTATTGGAAAAATAGCATATTTGGCTAATGACATTAAATTTGAAGGTAAAACAACAGAAGATAGGACGTCCTGCTCAAAGTATTGAAATTGATTTATATTCTGTAATATCGAATAGATGGTATTGAATTCTGACTGACCATATTCTTTCATTTCAAAATCAGTAATCAAAAAAAGTTTTTTCCGAGGATCAAAAACCAAAAAAGCCATTTGTTGACAGGTTAATATATTTCTAAAAGTTTTAAGTAAAAACAGACAAATATCATGAAGTTTTGGTAAACCAGCGATACCTTTACTGATAGTGAACGAAGTATTCAACTGCCTGTGTGCACGTTCCAAAGCTTGGTTTTTATTTACTAACTCCTGGTTTGACCTGTTTAGTTGTTGGGTATATTCCTTTATTCTGACCCGCATGGAATTGAACGCTGTGATTAATTTTGTTACTTCACGTCGACCTTTAATTACTATCGGCTGATCCAGACTCTCTTCGTCCATTATTTCCACTTGTTTAGCCAGGTTTGACAAAGGACGGGTTAAATAGATCAGCAGCACATGGATCCCCCCTAATGCCAAAACAATGATAGATGCAGCTAATAAACTTACCTGAATCCAAAGATCCTTCATTTTTTCACGATAAGGCGCTTCCGAAATACCAAGACGAACACTCCCGGCATGGCCATCAAAAATCGGCCAGGCAATATCCAAAAACCTCTCACCGTTTTCAGACTGAATCTTCTTTAAGCTGCTGTGTTTCCTGTCGGGTGGTTGGTTAAAACCGATCAAGGCACTTGGGATGCCTTCTTTAAAAGTATGGGCGATCACCTGCCCTTCTCTTTCAATGAAGATATAAGCGACGCTGGGGGTTGCAATTACCTGGTTGTCAATTTCTTTTTGAAGTGTAACCAGATCATTGATTAATATAAGATCGGCACTGTCTACAGCGAGCTTGTGGGCAATGTTTTCCGCTTTTGCTTTGGCACTATCTAAAAGTGCTTTGTTATATTGACGGGTAACTAGCTGAGAAACTGAAAACCCGATTAAAATCACTAAAATCGTTATAACAAGTTGCAGTGATCCTCTTAGACTACTATTTTTCATCAATTAAATTTAAGCTCCCTTCATAACTTGTTGCATCTTCCAAATGGGTTGATACCATTCTTCTTTGGGTTTTAAAAATCGGTCAATTAACAGATTATTAAGAATTTCCCGTCCTTTTGGGTCTTCATGCATTAAAAGGATGATATCCTGGATTTTCTTTTTTAAATCGTCTGACAAACTTAAGGCGGCAACCAGAGGAGGACTTCCAAAATCTTCTGATTTCTTGATCACACGAGTTTGAGAAGTATATACATTTTTTTTTGATTGAAAGTACTCCCATTTATGTCCATCCACTGCAGCTCCGTCAACCAGGGATTTGGCAACTGAAAGAATCGAGTTATCATGACTATATGTATAGTTCGTGCTACGAAAAAAGGATTTGGAGCTTTCCCCCATCTGATGTAACCAATATTTAGGAACCAAGGATCCGGTGTTGGAATTTGGATCTGAGTAAGCAAATGAATGCTGTCGTAAATCAGATAAGGTTTGAAATTTACTATTCTTATTCACGATTAAATAAGATTGGTAGTATTGACTTCCTCTAACGACCGGAGTTGCCAAGGCTTGAAAAGTATATTTTTTCCGTTCTAATGCATAAGGTCCACTGCAAATAAATGCCAGATCAATTTCATTTTTAGGGAATAGTTCATTAATTTCTTTATAGGTTTTACGTTGCACTAATATAGTATCCCTGTCTAATTTGGTTCCGATATAGCTTAAAAGCTTACGATAATAGGCAAATGTCTCTTTCGGTGAAATCATCGCAGCAACGGCGACCCGCAATATCTCTTTGTTCTTATTTTGAACAGCTTTAGGAACGGTAACCGTATCAGAAAAATTGATAGATGAATATTGATCATCTTTCATACAGGAAATAAGAGACAATAGCATGATTGCTGATATGAATACTTTTAAGAATTTCATATTTTTATTTAATTAAGTTGAGTTTCAGATTTATTATGTAGCGAATGTATTTACTATTGACATTATCTCCAGTTAATAGAAATAACAAAATTAAAGGATGGGTTGTATTTATATGCTGTATCGCGAGACTCGTAGCACTGAATTTGCGAAACTTTGAGCAAAGAACCCCGATTTTGCGGGGCTATTAGAATGTCGTTTGCTACATTTATCATCAAAGTTAAAGTAAAGAGGTATCAAGTACTAAAAAGTTATTTTAACACTATTCTTTCAATTGTTTCCAGTACTTAGTGATGGATTCTTATATTTTCTAAATTTATGGATATTTGGGAAAGATAAGGCCTTATAATATTGAAATTCTAAATTCAAATAATAGTGTGAAACCACTATTCCATGTTCTTTTGATTTTAGTGATTTAATTCAAATGAATTGAATTATTTTTCAATAATTTCATACTATCCTTCTTCACATCAGCCGTTCATTTATCCCTTGGAAAAACAGACAGAATTAAACGATCAGAATTACACTGGATTTCATTGGTTGCGTTTGGTACGATTCAAAACATAAAATCACCGAAAATCACCTTATCCCTTTTTAGATCAATTAAATACTATTCATTGGTCAAAAATATTTTTTAGAGAGGAAAATATGGCTTCCCAGAAACATGGCGTACCTACCTTTTGGTTTATTTTACTG
>Ga0233431_1002265_pt1 | contig 27693 bp, 23 predicted proteins | sample SI_118_April2016_FD_179867 | JGI IMG/M metagenome (GOLD analysis project Ga0233431, IMG submission 179867) | Seawater microbial communities from Saanich Inlet, British Columbia, Canada - SI_118_April2016_200_MG | ecosystem: Environmental > Aquatic > Marine > Inlet | place: Canada: British...
AAAAACTTATTGTATGCTAAAAAAAATATGCTAATAATCTTGCATTTAAGAAACATTCGCAGATACCTAACAATTTAATGTTGGGAGTAGACTATTTCGTGGGATTTTTTTCATAGAATTTGAATGTTTAATTTAGAAAATTTAATAAATGGATTGTAAATGAATTATTAGAGGTAAGATTAAAGTGAATACAGTTGAAGCATTAATAAGTTCACATATTCCTTATTATGTAATATGTTTTTATTTATTTTATGAATCATTAAATTTAAGAGCAAAACTTTTAAAAATTAAATCTGGATTGGAGATTAAAAATGGAGATTAGTACACAAACATCAATAATATTAACACAGATTCCTATTGCTATTGCTATTTTGGTTGCAGTTTATGAAGTACATAAAACAAAAAAGATATTAATTCAAATTCTTGAAAAGCTAACAGAAAAAGTAAATAAGAAATAATAAATACAATTGTAAACAGTTTTTTTAAAATACTTGTGTTTCAAAACTAATCCCTTTGTACATTATCAATACTTTAATAAATTTAAGTTATTTATGGAAACCTATATTTTTAAGACGAAAAATTATAAATAAATAGATAAATATATTTGGGTAAATAAAATGATTGTACTTGGGATTTGGGATGGCCATAATGCTTCAGCATCATTGGTTGAAAATGGAAAACTAGTGGCAGCAGTAAATGAAGAAAGATTTACAAAAAGAAAGCTGGAACCAAATTTCCCCATTAATTCTATAAAATACTGTTTAGGGGTTTTAAAGTTGAGACCAAAAGATATCACGCATGTTGCTATGTCAACATCTGATTGGTCTATGACTTTGAGCAGGTTAATGTCAGGTGTAAAAAGCGATTTTTGGTATAAACGAAGAAGACATTTAACTAATAAACCAATAACTTGGGATTTGGATCTTCAAATTCTTAATCAAACAGGGAAAATCAAATCAAATGTTTTTTTTAGAAAAATATCTAGATATACCTTAAAAAAATACTTATCCTCAGTTGGATTTAATATGAAAACTGTTAAATTACATTTAGTTGATCATCATAAAGCTCATGCAGCTTCAGCATTTTTTACATCAGGACTGAAAAAAGCAACATGTATTACATTAGATGCATTGGGTGATGGATATTCATCAACTGTGAATATATGTGAAAACAATGAGATTGAAACTATTTCAAAAAATACTACTAAAGATTCACTTGGACTTTTTTTTCAGGAAGTTACAAGTATTATGGGGATGAGAATACTTGAAGATGAAGGGAAAGTTATGGCATTGTCTGATTTTGCATATGTAGAAAAAAACTTTAAAAATCCCATGAAAAAGTTTTTTGAAGTTAAAGGAACAAAAATTAAATCAAAAATACCTTTGTACAAAAGATATAATTTGTTAAAAAAACTTCATTGGAGAAATAAACCTGAAAAATTTGCATACATGGCTCAATCAGCACTAGAAGAGGCAACAACACAGTTTTTTGACAATGCAATTAATAATACAGGCATAAAAGATGTTGTTTGGGCTGGTGGTATTTCTTCAAATATTAAAATGAACATGAATATAAGACAATTAAAAAATGTTAATAATTGGCATATTTTTCCTGATATGGGTGATGGGGGATTAAGTGCTGGGGCTGCACTTTTTGTATCAAATAAACTTTACGGGACAAAATCGTATAGGATTCAGAATGTTTATTTAGGTCCAGAATACAATGATGACAATACTAAAAATATTTTAAGAAAATACAAAAATAAATTAGAGTATGAAAAAATATCTGATAAATCAGGATTTGCTTCGGATCTCATAACTAATGATGAAATTGTTTTTTGGCATCAAGGCAAAGGTGAGTTTGGACCTAGAGCTTTAGGTAATAGGAGCATACTTGCATCAGCGTCCAGTGTGGATGTGAAGAACAAATTAAATATGAATATTAAAAGAAGGTCATATTATCAACCATTTTGTCCATCAATTCTTTGGAGTGACGCCAAAAAATTCATCAAAGAAAAAGAAAAAGATTTTAATAAATATATGGTCATGGGATATAATGTAAAGGAATCAATGGAAAATTTTTCAAGATCTGTTATGAATGTTGATAAATCAATTAGACCTCAAATGGTTGGAGAAGAAAATAAATTGTACATGAATTTGTTAAAAGGTATTAAAAAAAAATCAGGATATGGAATTCTACTTAATACAAGTTTTAATATTCATGGGAATCCTATTGTACTTGACCCCAAAGATGCAATAAAAACGCAAATAGAAACTAAGAATCCACATTTATTTGTTGGAGATTATTATGTGCATTTAAAATAATAAATTTTTCATTTATAATATATACCAAATTTCGTACTGAAACTTTAGTTAGTTTTAACTAACTAAACCCCTGGGGGTGATTGGAATTTTTTACTTTTGTAAAACAAATTAAACTTATTTAACTATTATTGTTGCTGACAACTAACAGTATTGGTAGAAAATTTAATTATTTGAGTTTTATCTGTTTATCTATTGAGAGGGAGATTATGATTTAGTATTTGTATTGATACAAATACATATGGGTTCAAAATTATAGCTAGTTATGCTAAAATTGATAAAACAAATATTACAAGAGAAATACACAATGATCTTTGAATCTGCATTTAATTCATTTATATGAAAATAACTTTATAAATAAATTGGTAACATTTATGAATATATTTCTAAACTTAAGTACTTAGGTTTGGGATTAATGAAATTAAGTATTATTAGATTCATATTTGGAATAGTTTATCTGGTTTTAATATTATTAATTGGAAAATACTTGTCCACAAAATATTTGGATCTAAAAGGTGTAGCATCAGTAGTGTTTGGGATATTATTTTTTTTACTTGTGTATCCAATTTTTTTGTTTGGGTTATCAATGTTACTTCATACAAATATGAACCTTGTATTGGTATTAATTCCTTTAATATTAATTGTTACAGTACTTGGAAAAAATATGTTGTATTTTTCATTTAATACTAAAGAAATTTTGGTTCTTTTTTTTGCTTTAATTATCTTTGTAATTTATTTTTTAAACTATTCAGGACCTTTTACAGGATATTGGGATACATACATTGCATCTCCATCAATAATAATGACTGGTCATAAAATAAATTTTATAGATTTAGATAGTAATCAAGTCTATAACTATAATTTAACAAATAAATTACCAAATGATTTAATAAATGAAAATTCGTATGGTATAATCTCTAAAGACCAAAGATTGGGTACTGGAATAATATTTTCGATTCCATACTTATTTTTTGGAATGCTTGGGTTTCCAATATTTAATTCATTATTAATTTCATTATCATTTTTACTATTTTATTATACTTTAAAAAGACATATGAAACAAAATTTCATTTCATTAGCTATATCTCTATTTTTGTTTACCAACAATTATTTTGTTACAGTAACTTCACTTAATCCTAATTTGGTAGGTTTTTTCTTTGTTATAATGATTATATTTCTTGTTTTGAGACCAAAAATTAATTGGATTGCACTCGGATTTGTATTTGGGGCATTTGGATCAATTAGAAATGTTGCAATAATATTTTCAATACCTTTAGCGTATGTATTATTTCGAGAAAAAAAAGTTTTTAAAAATATTACTTTATTTGTTTTATCAGTGATAGTTTTAATTAGTCCAATCCTGTTTTGGAATTATTACGCATTTGGGAATCCATTTATTCATTCTTCTCAATATTTTGGATTTGAAGGATTTAGGCCAGTATTTGATCATTTCTTTTTTGGGACAAAATTTTCGCTAAATGGGTTGTTAAATTTTCCATTTTCTTTAGAGATTGTTAGAACTCCACATTTTTCATTTCCAGTATTTTTATTTTTGCCTTTGTTATTAATTAGAATATTTGGAGGATTTTCTATTTTAGTTATATATGGATTGTTTAATGAAATTCCAAATATAAAAAAGTATTTCTTACTTTTGTGGATAATTCCAATGTTGGTATTATTATCTTTTCAAGAAAATTGGGAAGTTGCAAAAACCTCATTTATTTTACTGATACTTCCAGTATTCTTTTTGTTTTTGGCTGACGGTGTATTAAAAATTAAATCAAAGATTCCTAATTTAAAGAAATTTCTATCTCTATTAGTGATAAGTATAGTTGTATTTATATTTTTGATAAATTCATATCATTTGAATTATTATGTTGATGAAAGATGGTATGAAAGATTTCCAAAAGCAAAATTAAATGCATATTTCGAATATGAACCTCTTGCATATCCGGATGAGTTTAAATTTTTTCAAACTATGGATTCAACAGAAGAAATAGATTCATTTAGACAGAATCTTACCAGCCCAAAAATTTTTCCAAAATTGTTTGGGATAAATATGTTGTTAAAACACACAAGTCCTATTGATTTTGAATCAAATTATTTGGAACCAAATGCTTTGATTATCTGGAAATATATCTATGTTCAAAATGAATAAAAAAATATAAAGGAAACTACAAACTTGAATTTTTTTATACTTCATAGCATTAATCTTTGTACTATTTTTGATTGTATTAAAAACCAGACAATTCATTTTTATAAACTAATAATGCACAATTCATGTTTAATGAATGAATAAGATTATGTCAAAATTCTTACATTAAATTTTGATATCTTTATCAAATATCTGATAGGCTTTGAATATTTGTTTGTATTTTTTATTTATAATACTCATAGAAAATAAAAATGTCATAAAAACATAGCTTATTAATTTTGCAAAAATAAATTTAGTATATGCAATTACTTTATTTTGTTTTTTTGGTTTATCTTTTATGTTACAGCATCCCATTTTTAATACATTCTTCTAATATATTTTGTTTTCTTAAATAAAATTTATAGATTTCTTTGTTATCGTGTTTTGGAGTCTTTCCAAATACTAGATTAGGCATGTAGTAAATTTCTCCTGCAAAACATTTGGGTTGAATTCCAATAAATCTATCTAATACTCTAAACCATCCCATATTAAATTTCAATTTTTTTAACTTTTTAATTGATTCTTCTCTAGGTATATTATATACTGGTGTATGAAATTTGATACCATGATTTTTGTATAAATGTTTAATGATTTTTACACTAAACGGTTTTTGTTCAACCATGTCCTTTGTACTTTTTGAAGAACCATCAGTCATTTCTAAAATATTGTTTTTTTTGTTATAGATTATACTTTTAGCATGCATAGCATATTTACATCCTAAACACCAAACAAATCCTGATTTATGTGTTTTAACTTCATTAACAACATTATTTACAATTATCTTTTCAAACAAATCTTTTGTTGACATTAAACTATATTCAAATTTATTGTCAAACATACTATTTAATTCATTTACTCTTTTTTGAACGGTATTCATGAACATATGTCCATAACCATTATTGTATGTTAAAAGGTGAATTTCATCATATTTTTTTGCTAAAAGTACAGCAGTCATAGTTGAATCTATTCCACCAGAGAACATTAAAGATATTTTTTTTGTCATAATACTAAATTTAATATTAATTTGAGTTTAAATAAGTTGAGTTTAACTAATAAAAAACATACTTTTTTTAATTCTTTTTAATTTTAATTAGTATATAAGAAAAAAAAGTATAAAAAAATAATCAAAGAATTATTTTTAAAAAGTTACAAAACCCTAATGGATATTAAAAATTTAGTTTCATCATATTATTTAATTTTAATAAGTTTAATTTAGTTTTGATGAACAAGATATTGTTAACTAAAGACATAGTTTTGAGAAAGCAATAAAATTTTTAGAAGGTTGATTTTAACAATTAATCAGATAAAGAATATATTAAAAATATTATAAAACTGAATATGAAAAAAAATCAAAATTACAAATTATTTATTATAAATATATTAGTAATGGTTGTAACGTTTCTTTTAGTACTTTTATTTTTTGAATTGATATTTAGATTTAATGAAAATAATGATATGGAGTTTATAATAGATTTAAATTACATTAATCGTACTCAACGAATAAATGAAACAATAAAGTGTAATGAAGATGTAACATATTTGCGAACAGAAAAATATGTTATTAGAAAACCAAATTTGACGTGTGGATTCCATGCACCAAATTTTTCCACTAATTCATATGGATTTCGTGATATTGAATATCCTATAAAAAAGAATCAAAATACCAAAAGAGTCATGATAATAGGTGATTCAGTTACTGAAGGATTTGGATTATATGAATATGAACGATATAGTGAATTATTGGAATTCAAATTAAATAATTTAAAAAATAGCTCGATTAATTATGAAGTATGGAATTTGGGAGTTGGAGGTACATCTTTTGAAAATTATTTAAATATATTGAAATATAATTATATTAATTATTCACCTGATATTGTGATTATAGGATTTACTGAAAATGACTACTCAATGGATTATGGATTTGACAGATTTCAAACACATTACCAAATTGACCAAAAGATTCCAATAGTTATACCTTTAGGTCAAGGAATAAACAAAATTTTAATAAAAAAGTCATTATTTTATAGGTTTATAAATGTTAAATTATATAATATTATTGTTAATTATAATTATTATAAAAAAAGAAAAGTATATTTTGAAAATGATATACAAAAGGATATTAAACTTCTCAAAGAATTTTCAAAATTGTCAGAGCAGAATAATTTCCCGATAGTTATTGTTTTTTTCCCCTATTTAAATGATAAATATAAAGAGATTGAATGGTTAAGAAAAGTAAAATATGATAAATTTAATATCTCAAGTGTTGATCTTTTACCCAATTTTAAAGAGACTGTTGATTCATTATACGAATTATCAATTGAACACTATTACTGGGAATCATCAGATTATATTCATTTAGGTCCATATGCAAATCAAATGGCTGCAGAGATTATATTTGAACATTTAGTAAGTCTAAATTTTACAGAATAATTAATATTGGTTAGTATGAGAGTATATTTGAATATTTTTGAACATATCAAATTTTTGGAAATCCAGTATTTATTAATTCATGGCAATTTTTATTACAACTATTTATTTTTTTTTGAAAATCAGTGTACTTAAGAGATGACCAAATCTCTGAAATTTTATTGTTTTTAATGTTTCCGAGTTTAAAATTTCTGTGACTACACAGAAAAACATCACCATTTGGAGCTATCTTTAAATCATTGCTCACTCCACAGACTAATCCTGAAATATTGTTTTTTGGATTTTGAAAATAGTCAAACTGCAATTTTAATCTTTTTTTGGAAGCATTGATTTTTTGTGATTTAAGTAATTTTTTTTTTATCATATCATAAACTTTGTTCAAATTATTCTTATTTGTTGGCCATAAATCACTATATTCATTTAGTTCAAACCAATATTTGTTTTTTGGTAGTTTACTAAAATCAATACCAAAAGGTGAGGTGATAGCTTGAAATTTTATTCTGTCGATATTTTTATTCGAATCAACAAGATCAATAATATTTTCTATGTCATTAAGATTTAATTTGGATATTGTTGTGTTGATATTGATTTCGATATTTTTTTTATTTTTACAATAAATAGTTTTGAGATTATTTATTGCAATCATAATTCTTTTGTAGCTACCAGGTTTACCCCTTATAGTGTCATGAATTTGTGCAGTTGACCCATCAAGTGATATGCCAATTTTGGTTAAATCAGACTTTTGAAGCTGATTAATGATTTCATTTGAGAGTAACCAACCATTAGTGTTTAAAAGTGTTTTAAATCGATTTTTTCCAAGAATGTTTAAAACTTTAATCGTGTTTTTGGACATAAGAGGTTCTCCCCCAGTAATAGATACAACAGTATCTGGCCCGCAAATTTTGGCTAAATCTTGAATAAATTCTTTATATTGATTAATGTTTAATGCATTTTTATCATTTTTAATTAATTCATTTTTCCAAAAATAACACATACGACATTTGAAAAAACAAGTATTATTTATCTCAATTGACACATTTTTTACAAGATTTCCAAAAATCATTTGTAATGACATTAAATCTTATATAAATTCAGAAGTCTTTTAAAAGTTTGGATAAAATATGGTATTATTGCACTGGAGTTTATACTTAACAAATTAATCAGGAACAATTTCAAATAACTTAATAAATATACTTTTTTTATTTTTATATTTATGTTGGGGAGCATTTTTGACAAAAACAAGTCATTAAGTTCATATTTATTTTTAGTCTTGTTTTTAATAATTATTGCATTATTCTTTATTGAAATCTTTCAGCAAGATAAAAATGATGTAAATGATGTATCTATTTTTAACTCTGAAGACAGTGCAACCAAAATTCAAGATATGAATTTTACCAATGCAACACAAGTTTTTTTTATTTCGCAAAATCTTTTTGATAATAATAAAATCAATCAATCAGAAGTTTATGCATTATTCTCGCTAAAACTTAACCCAAACTTAACCCAGACCCATAATTTATTGTTTGACATTTACTTGAGAAAAAATGAACATGTTGAAGCAAAATTGTATTTATTAAATGCATATAAACTTGACCCAAATAAAGTTAGAACAAAGGTGGATTTTGGTAAATTATTAATTGCTCAGAATAAGTATGATGATGCAATTGAAGTTTTCAAAAAAATCATTAATGAACACCCTAATGATCCTTATGCATTTAATTATCTAGGATATGCATACTATTTTCTAAATGATTATGAGAATGCAAAAAAATATTTTAATATTTCACTAAACATTGTAAATGATGGAGGGGAAGATCCGTATCATTTTGCTTGTCCATATGAAGGTTTAGGCATGGTTTATTTTCAAAATAATGATGACCCTAATTCAAAGAAGTTTTTATCCAAATCCATTCATTTTAGGCCAGGGATTACAAATGATAAGTATAAATTCTTAGCTCAGATATATATTGATGAAGGTAACTATACTTATGCTAAAGAGATAGTGGATAAGTGGACTTCATTTGACTATTGCAATCAAGAAGCAACAGCACAAGGCGCAGTCATAGATAGTTTGATATTCCACAAAAAAGGAGAATATGACAAGGCCATTTTGAAGCTTGATGAAGTATATAGAAAGATTGAACATAATGAATTTACTTTTGGTATGCTTGCTAAAGCATACTACCAAATTAATCAGTATGAAAAATCAATAAGATTGTATGAATCTGCATTGTCACTTAATTCAGATAATGATAAATATTTGTCAGGAATAGGTTATGTTTATGACGAATTAGATATTTTGAATGAATCTCTTAGATATTTTGAAGAATCATTAAGATTTAATCCAAAAAATGATGATGCACTTGCTGGAATTGGATGGTATCATCTTAAAAAGAAGAATTATTCATTTGCCCAAAAATATTTTTTGAAATCAATAAATTTAAATCCAAAAAATAAAATGGCTCATTTAGGTCTTGGGAAAATATTTTTTGAATCTGATTTTAAGAATTCACAGGCACATTTTAAGTATATACTTTCTTTGAATCCCTATGAGAGGAGAGCTTACGATTATTTAATTAGTTTATATTTAGATCATGGAGAAATTGAACTAGCAAAGAACAAAGTTCAATCAGATATGTTTCAAGATTCTGAATATATAATTTATAAAGTGCACGATGCAATGATTCATGCAGAAGAGGGAAAATATGAACTTGCATTAAAGAAATTGCGTAAAGTTGTAAAAGTTACAAAAGATTTTGATCCAATACTATATAGTGAGATAGGCTATATTTATTATTTAATGGAAGATTATGAGAATGCACGGCTTTATTATGAAAAATCAATTTTACTATTAGATGGATTACAAACTAAACATTATACATTTGCTTGTCCATATGAAGGATTAGGGTTGGTTTTTTACAAAACAAATAATATGGAAGCGTCAAAGAAAAATTTAATTGAAGCTCATAAATTTAATCCATATGTTAGCAAAAAATCCTATGAAATACTAGCTCAAATATACAAATCTCAAAATGACTTTGAAGAACTTAACAAGATAAACATTATCTTGGAATCTAATTTCAAATGATTATAAATTGAATTTAATGTAAATGAAAACAAAACAAAAATTTGAAAGTAAACTTGTTTTTGGTATTATAATTATACTTTTAATATTTATTACAGCAAATTATTTTGTAGAAAAAAATCAACAAGATTTTGTAGCACTAGGTTATGAATATTTTTATGAAGGTGATATAGAAAACGCATTGTTAGTATTTAAACAGCATATTGAATTAAATCCGAAAGATGATATTATTTTAGCGGAAATTGGGATCTCATACTATGAAATAGATAATTTTATTGATGCAAAAACATACTTTTTGAAATCTTTAAAAATAAACAACAAAAATACAGTGGCTCTAGTTGGATTATCTAAATTATATTTAGTTGAAGATGATTTGGAAAACTATAACAATGTTGTTGATTTTTTATTGTCAATAAAACCAAATGATTCTTGGATATATTTAGAATTAGGTATAACTTTGTTTAGAAAGGATATGTATCCTGAAGCACATCAAATGTTTTTATTAGCATATAAATATGATTCAAATAATGACGTTATTCTTAAAGAACTAGGATGGAATTACTATGAACTAAGAAACTTTTCAAAGGCATTAGAATCTTTTAATAAAAGTATCAAGATAAACCCAAATAATGATTTAGCTTTGGCAGGTATAGGAACTGTCTATTCAAGACTTAATAACTCTAAGGATGCGATTGGTTATTTTAAAAGAGCGTTAAAAATCAATCCTAATAATAAATTGTCATATTACAAATTAGGAAGAATTTACTATGATTTAAATCAAGATGACAAAGCTATGAACTTGATCAACAAATCAATCGAATTATCAGTTGATTATTTAAATGATCAAAAAACAAGAAAAAGTTTAGAGAGTTCTTATCAAGTTATGGGGTTAATAGCGTTGAGACAAGGAAATACAAATTCTTCAATTGATTATTTTGAAAAATCATTGGAACTAGATACAAATGTTTTGGATGAGGATTATATTTTATTAACTAAGGAGGAGGTTAGATTAATTCTTTTAAAACTAAAATGAAATCAGTAAACTTGTTTTTTAAAAAATATATACTTTTTTTTATTTTCAGTATAATGATTACTATGATATTTAGTTCAATTTTTGATATTAGTTTTACAAAAGAAGATAATTTAAATACAGTTTATCAATTAATTAATTCTAGCAAAGAGTATGCAGAGAATGGAGATTTTATTAATGCAAAAAATCAGTTGGATAAAGCGTTGGTTTCAAGTAATTTTTCCAATCCTTTAATTTATAGTGAATTAGGTCAACTTAATTTTCAATTTGTACATATAAATGAGTCAATCGAAAGCTACAAAAAAGCTTTAATTTTTGACAATACAAGTGATTTTATTTATTCTGAATTAGGGTGGTCATATTTTGAGGTAGATAGTTTTAATCAAGCATATGATATGTTTAACAATGCTTTAAACTTAAATGATAATAATGATTTGGCTATAGTTGGATTACAAGCTTATTATTTAGAGAAAAATGATTTAATTAATGCACTGTACTACTTCAATAAAAGTATAAAAGTTAACCCAAAAAATGCTCTAGCGTACTATGAGCTAGGTAAGTATTACAACAAAATTGGTGATTATGATATTGCAATTAAAATGTACAATAAATCTTTATCATTAGATCCAAATAATCATTGGACTCAGTTTGGGATAGGTTTGTTATACTATAAACAAAATGACTTTAGCAATGCTCAATTAAATTTTGAAAAAGCTATGGTTACTAAACCAAAAACTGAAGCTGCTGCTTGTGCATATGAAGGGCTAGGAATGGTATATTATGTCCAGGAAAATTATTCAAAAGCAAAAGAAATGTTTGAGTTGGCAATGAAATCTAAACCAGATGCATATTGGACCTACAATCAATTAGGGTGGATATATTTCAAATCAAATAATTATACTTTTGCGTCTGAAATGTTTAAACGCGCAATTAAACACGACAAATTGAATGACCAAGCTTATTTAGGATTATCTTTAGTATATATTCAAAAGAATGAATTAGACAAAGCATATGAACTTTTGATTATTGCTCAAAAGTTAAATCCAGATAATTTATGGGTTTTAAGTGAAATTGGAACAATATATTTTCTGCAAGAAAAATTTGACGACGCAGAAATTCAGTGGAAAAAAACAATTCAGGTTGCAGAATCTAAAAAATCAATAAAATATGTTCCTGCAAGGTATGGTAGAGTTGATGATGTTACAATTAGTTTTCATAATTCAATGTTGTCAGACAATGAAATTAGTAGAAACACATATGAAAATTTAGGTGAGCTTTATTTTGTACAGAATAAATTAAATAAATCAATAGAGTCATATAATCATGCAATGTTAATTAATGATTCTGACATTGATTTACAAATTAAATTGGCATGGGTTTATTATGAAATAAGGGATTACTCTAAATGTGAAGAAACATTTTTAAAATTAATTCAGACTTATCCTAAAAATGAGACAATACATTTTAAATTAGCTAAGTTTTATCGTCTATTAGGACAATATGAAAATTCTTTAAAAATACTTACTCAATTGTATGATACTACTGAAAATAAAATAAAATTGGATTTGGAAGTTGCGTGGGCGTATTATGAGTCAGGGGATTTTGAAAAATCACTTGAGTTGTTTAAAAGTCTCTATTCAAATGAGCCCGAAAATGAGCATTTTTTAATTGGAGTTGCAATGTCTAACGCAAATTTAGGAGAATTTGAAGAAGCAAAATCTTATTTTAATAGAAAAACCTATAGTAGTTCTTTTTATTATCAAAAATATGGAAATTTTTATGAGTTGCAAAATAGTTACAACAAGTCAATTGAAATGTATAAAAAAGCAGTTGAATTTGAACCAACTTATGATTGGAACTATTTGAATATCGCACGAATTTATTACAAAATGGGAATGTATGAATTGTCACAAAAATATTTTGATATTGCTAAAAAATATAATCCAAATAATTCATTTGAAGAATATGTTATTCCTGCAAATATCTATATTCAAAGAGGTGACTTGGTAACTGCAAAGAAATATTTATATTTAGCAGTATCAAAATATCCAAATCAACCGGAACCAAAAGAATTACTTGAAAAAATAACAAACCAATGAAAAAATTAACAAAAAATGTAAAAAAATATATTCTAACTATCTTATTTGGTATAGTATGGGTAGCATTATTGTCATCAGTGTTACTTTTATTAAATCCAAATTATAAAATTGAAGAATCAAAAAAATATTATGTTAAAGCTCAAACAGTTTATCATCATGATTACGATTTAAGTGAACAGTATTTCAAAAATTCAATTTTATTGAACCCTGATTTTAAAAAACCTTATTTGATGTTGTTCCACTATTATTATTTTGTTCAAGTTCAGCCACAAAAAGCTAAAATTATAGTTGAAGAGTTTATAAATAAATTTCCTCAAGATTCAATAGGATATATACTTAGATCATTTATCAATATTAAAAATGGGAATCTAATAGATGCTGAAAAAAATTTAAATCATTCAATATCATTAATGTCAAATAATGACTTCAATGATATTACTTTTTTGAATCAAGGAGTATTAGATTATTACAAAGGAGAGTACGTTAATGCGGATATCATGTTTAATAAGTCATTATTTACTAATAACACATTTATGGTTGAAGAAACAAATTTATATTTTAATTCAGAAAAAGTTGATATGATTTTGGTAACATTGTTTGAGTTTGAACAATATAACAAATCTAAATACTTAATAAATTCAATACTTACCAATGGTTCTAGATATAATTTATTTCCATTGGAAGAAAGTATTTCCATAACTCTAAATCAACATTTGTCAAAGATTTATATGTTTGAAGGAAATATTTTATTGGCAGAAGAAATACTATTAGATTTGGAACGAAACTATCAGTTTGAAAAAAATCAGGGATTAGATTGTCCATATCAAGCGTTAGGTATATTGTATTTTAAAACAAAAGACTATCAAAAATCTAAAGGATACTATATGAAATATGCAGATATTACTCAGTTTAGATTTTCTTCTCAATATGAAGCAGCAAAAGCTTGTTTTTATGCAAACGATTTTGATTGTGCTTTAAAATATGTATATGTTGCAATTGAGCTTGACCCAGATAATACTGATGCTTTAGCGCTTTTAGAACAGATTAGAACAGTCTCATAAAATCATAATTTAAATGGAAAACTTTAAATTCTTGTAAGTGATATATTGTAAGCATGGCAAATAAGATAGGAGGGGAATTGTACAAAAATAAATTAATTAATTATGCTAAGTCTCATTTAAAAAAAGGAGTAGCTATTGATATTATAAAATCCAAATTTTTGCAATCAAAGATTTCTCCAGTTATTATAGATGAAGTAATATCATCGGTAACAACAAAAAAACCTCCCAATAAAAAATTACTTATTATTTCAGTATTTATAATTTTTCTTATTAGTGGTGTTGTAAGTTACATATTATTTTTTGACAATTTTAATGGATTTGAAATTGAATTGGAATCTAATGGATTATCAGCAGAAGAAGAAAATATTTCAAGTAATTTTGTAATTAAAGCAAGGGAGAGTAGGAAAATTTTAAATTTTTTTGAATCCATTAATTTTTTTAAAGAAGCTTTAGAGCATAATCCTTATGATTATAGTATTTACACAAATATGGGATATTCATATCTTTTTGTGGGAATGTTTAACGAGAGTAAAGAATCATTTTTAAAGGCATATAATTTGATTCAAGGTGAATCAGATATAATTGTACGGCCTAATGCTCAAAATAGTTTTTTGCAACCTGGTGTTCAAACTGGTTTGGCTTATATATATATTCTTGAAAAGGATTTTGACCGAGCAGACAACATGATGACTGAAGCACTGGAATATGAAGAAAATATTTCAGATTTTTATTTATTTTTATCTTATGCTTTTTTTGAGATTAATATGTCTGAAAAAGCTATGGATTTACTTAAAATAGCACAAGAAGACTATCCATATAATCCCTACATAAATAGAGAAAAAGCATATTTTAGTTATGATCTTAAAGATTATGATTCAGCTGAAAAATATGCAAATGAAGATTATTCTAAAGATGAGAATAGTACCATGGCGAATTTGGTTATAGGGTTGCTAAATTACAATTATCATGATGACACTACAATGGCAAAGCCATATTTAGAAAAATATGTTGAATTAACTAATGAACCAAATTTGGCAAATGATGCATATAATGATCTTGCTCGAATATATTTATTGGAAAATGACATAAATATGTCCATGACTTTGATTAACGAAGTTATTGAATATTATGAAACTTCAATTTTCAATTTTTCCAAAGATCCAGAAATGTATTTCAGAGAAAAACTGGTTTATGAAGATGCTTTAGCAATTCTTGAAGAAATTGAAGATTATAATTCTTAGATATTTATAATTATAAATATTTAATTACACAACTACATAATTATTATTAGGTTTGAATTAAAAAGAAAAAATTTAAATGCTACAGAACACTATTTTTTGGATATGGAAGAAGATGTCGCGACTAAATTATATAAAAAAAAATTGATTGCGTATGTTAAGTTTAATTTAAATAAAGGTATTTCTTTGGATGCAATAAAATCCAAGCTTATACAATCAAATATTTCTCCAATTCTTATAGCTGAAATAATATCATCTGTAACAACAAAAAAACCTCCCAACAATAATTTAATTATTATTTCAATAGTTATGATTCTTCTTATTAGTGGTGTTGTAAGTTATATTTTATTTTTTAGTAATCCAAGTGAATTTAAAATTGAATTGGAACCCAATAGATTATCAGTAGAAGAAGAAAATATTTCAAGCAATCTTGTAATTAAAGCAAGGGAGAGTAGGAAAATTTTTAATTTTTTTGAATCCATTAATTTTTTTAAAGAAGCTTTAGAACATAATCCTAATGATTATAGTATCTACACAAATTTAGGATATTCATATCTTTTTGTGGGAATGTTTAACGAGAGTAAAGAATCATTTTTGAAAGCATATAATTTGATTCAAGGTGAATCAGATACAATTATTCGACCAAATGCTCAAAATAGTTTGATACAACCTGGTGTTCAAACTGGTTTGGCTTATATATATATTCTTGAAAAGGATTTTGACCAAGCAGACAGAATGATCATTGAAGCACTGGAATATGAAGAAAATAAATTAGATTTATATTTGTTTTTATCTAATGCTTTTTTTGAGATTAATATGTCTGAAAAAGCTATGGATTTACTTAAAATGGCACAAGAAGACTATCCAGATAATCTATATATAAATAGAGAAAAAGCATATTTTAGTTATGATCTTAGAGATTATGATTCAGCTGAAAAATATGCAAATGAAGATTATTCTAAAGATGAGAATAGTATTAAAGCGAATTTGGTTATTGGGTTGCTTAATTACAATTATCATGATGACACTACAATGGCAAAGCCATATTTAGAAAAATATGTTGAATTAACTAATGAACCAAATTTGGCAAATGATGCATATAATGTACTTGCTAGAATATATTTATTGGAAAATGACATAAATATGTCAGTAATTTTGACTAATGAAGTTATTGAATATTATGAAACTTCAGTTTTTAACTATTCAAAAGATCCAGATAGATATTTCAGAGAAAAATTGGTCTATGAAGATGCTTTAGCAATTCTTGAAGAAATTGAAGACTATAGTTCTTAGATGTTAGGTATTGTAAATTTTAAACTATATGATTATTATTGAGTTCAAATCAAAAATTTATGTGTATCTATTCCTCTAATTTTAAATTCTTTAACTTGTTTGTAAATATTCAGTCTGCCAATTCTTTGTTTTTTTACTATCTGAATTATGCTTCTTTCTACTTTGAATTGTTAGACATTATCTTAGATTTACATTTTTCTTGAAATTCAAGAGGAAATATATTACATTTAATAATCACATCTTCTGAATTTATATTAAAATCAAAATCAAATTGGCGTAGTAATTCTGAAAAACATTCATTCCTATACTTATTTTCAAACTTTGCACATTCATCAACTCCTTTTTGAATATCAAATCTTAGGCTCTCGTCAAAACCCCTTGCAATTCCTTTAAAACAATATTTTGTGAAGTTGATAGGTACTTTGGAACAATAATCTTTAATATTAATTGTTGAATTAATATAATTTTTAAATGTATGAAAATTAGATCCATATTTGGTGTAACAAACTGAACTAAATTCTATAGGTATTAATTTACAGTAGTCAAATTGTTTTCTTTTTTTAGCATTTGTATTGCTTATGCTCCAAAGTAATCCATCAACACAACCTGATAATAATTCATTTTCTAATTTTGCACATTTATCATATGCATTCATAAATTCATTTTTAGTTAAATTGGTTCCAAGTTTATATCCGTATCCCTTGTAACATTTATTTTTGTAATCTCCCTTAGCAAATTTACAAAATTCTTTTATATATTCTTGTGGCAAATTTATTGCAACATGATCTAAACAGCCATATTCATTAACTCTATTAGATTGATTGCAAGCAATATACATTAGATCTAAATAATTTTCAAAATCACTTAAATATGATAATTCATCAGCCAGTAAAAAATAGCATTCTGATTTCCATGCTGAGCTTGATATATTTTGACAAAAATCTAATAACGATAAGGTCATATTTTTTGTATTAGATTCCAGATTAGAAATTGCGGAAATTTCGACTAAAAACTTACATTCCCCTTGAATAAGTTCATTGCTAAATTTCTCGCAGTCTTTATTTTTTACATCTATTTCTTTCATCAAGATAATTGAATTATAATTACAAAATAATTTATCGTATCCTACTAAGTGATTACATTTATCAATTAAAAGTAATTGAGAATTTTTTACTTGATATGGTCGAGTAATGAATCTCCACATATGTGGTCTCATACCTATTCGTTGACATAAGTAATTATAATAAGGATTAGAAATAAACTCACATTTACCATGCTTTAGGTAGCAATAATTACTCGAAAATTCTTCATTTATAAGACTGCATATTTCTAAGGAGTCAATATTTTAAATAATACTTAAATAACAATTATTTTTGCTAATTTTATTAAACTTAAATTGACACAAAGTTTTTTGATACTCGAAATTATTTGATAGCATTTTATCTTCAACAAATGAAAAAATTGTTGCTGCAAAAATTGCTAACAAAATCAGAATTATTAGAATTGTCTCGTTTTTCATTGGTGACATCTTAGTTCTTTTAATAAATTAATAAATCTTTCTTTTGGATTCACTAAAAAATAATTTAATTTCATATGGTTTTTGACTATCATTACAATAATGAGAATGAATTAGGGATTTATTTTTAATAAAATCTCATGAACACACTTCATAAGTTAACCTATATGATGCATATAATTCATAGTATTCATTGTGTATATATAAGTATAATTCTAAAATATGTTCATACTTCTAAGGTATATAAATTAACATATGGTTTTTTAAACAAAACACTAAATTGAGTATGCCCATTTATACATTTTTTTAATTTCTGAATTAATTTTGAAATAAATATGTTAAAATCAGAAACAAAAACTTTAAATTTAGTGGAATTATGTATTAGATTTGTATGGAATATGAAATTGCTAAAAAGTTATATAAGAAAAAATTGATTCTCTTATCAATTGGTTGCATTATTATTGCAACGTTTGCTAGTTTCATGTTAATATCTAGTGAAGATGGGGTAACTATTGACATGGATCCTAGTTTTTTATCAGAGGAAGAAGTAAAACTTGCTAAAAAGTTGTCAGAAGAAGGAACTAAAAATTGGAAAAATAAAAATTTTTTGGATTCAATTAAATTTTTTGAAGCTTCAATTGAAATTAATCCAACCGATATCAGTAACTACATAAATTTGGGATATTCGTATTTAACAATTGAAATGATTCAAGAAAGCAAAGATTCATTTTTAAAGGCTTACTATATGATTCAAAATGAATCTGATGTGGAAATTTATCCAGGTGCACAGCTAGGGTTAGCGTTTATAAATATTCTTGAAAAAAATTTTAGTCAAGCAGAAAAATTGAAAGTGGAAGCATTAGAATATGAAAATGATACATCGGAATATTATTTATTTTTGTCTCAAGCGTATTTTAAGATTAATCAGTCCCAAAAATCTATGGAATTACTTGAAATTGGAGAGTTAGAATATCCTAACAATCCTTATTTAATTAGAGAAAAGGCATATATTTATTATCATTTAAAAAATTACGAAGTAGCAGAGAGATATGCTAGAGAAGATTTATTTTATGATAAGGACAGTGTGTTTGCTAATAGAATCATTGGACTAATTGGTGTTAATATCCATCAAGATATGAGTTTGGCAAAACCCTACTTAGAAAATTTTAATCAATTTATTACAGGACCTGACATGGAAAATGGAGGTCATAATGCACTTGCAAGAGTGTATCTATTTGAGGGAAATACAGAAGAATCAAGAGATTTGGTAAAAGAGGTGATTAATTATTATGAAACGTCATACTTTAACTATTCTCAAAATCCTGAAAAATATTTTAGAGAAAAAATGGTTTATGAAGATGCAATCTTAATCCTTCAAGAAATTGAGAGTATTAGTTCTTAAAAATATATTTTAATCCATTAATAACGGATCTAAATACTGAAATATATGTTTTGTATCTAAAAGAGAATATTAAAATTTTAAGGAAGTATTTTGGTCTCAAGTAAAAACTCCTTTCAATATTTTTTTTTAATTTCATAATTTTTCTTTTTGAAAGATTTTTGTTCTCCATTGTTACTTCATTTAAAAATAAATATTTGCTCCAATCAGATTCCAATTTTAGATGATTTTTTTTTGCAAATTTTTCAAGATCTGTTCCTGGATAAGGTGTTGCAAATGATATTTGCAAAAAATCAGGGTCAAGCTCCATAACAAATTTTTTTGACTCTTTAATAGTGTTAGAAGTTTCTAAAGGCATGTTGAGAATCAAAAAACCAAGAGTGGGTAAACCAACTTTTTTTGCTAACTTAAATGCTCTTCTAATTTGTTCTTTTTTTAATCCTTTTTTTGAAAAATCAAGAATTTTTTGTGAACCTGATTCTATTCCAAATTCAATTTTTATACAACCAGAAGATTTCATATTTTTTAAAATATCTTCATCAATATTGTCGACTCTCGTGAGACACATCCAAGATATTTTTTTATTTAGCTTTGATTGTTTTAGTTCATTGCAAAATTTATGAACCCATATTTTATCAGTTGTAAATGTGTCATCTAAAAATGAAAAATGTTTTGTACCATATTTGTTAAAGCACTCACTCATTTCTTGTATAATATTTTTGGGACTACGTCTTCGGATAGTTGTACCTGAAAAAAATGGAACAGAACAATAATTACATTTTGCATAACATCCTCGCATGGCAATTAAAGTCGTGAATTTAGATGATACAACTGACCTATATTTTTCCATAGGCAAAAGATTTCTTGCAGGAAACGGAATAGTGTCAAGATTGTTAATAAACTGACTATTTGCATTTATCTTTATTTTTCCACGTTTAGTTCTATATCCAATGCCTTGAATTTTTGAAAGAGATTTATTGCTTACAATACTATTAACTAACTTTGCAATTATTGATTCTCCTTCATGTAGAACAACAACATCAATTGATTCAAACCTTTGCAAGGAGTCATTAGGCAAGGTTGTAACATGAACTCCTCCAACAATTATCTTTATATTAGGTAATTTTTGTTTTATTTTGATTGCTAGTTCATTGACGTAGTGGATTGTTGGTGTGACAGCAGATAATCCAATTATGTCAGGATTAAAATGTATTACATTGAACAAAATTTCTTCACAAGTAAGTCCGTAGACATTTGCATCTAATATCTTTACATTCATATCTGATTTTTGAAGGATAGATGCAAGATATGCCATACCTAATGGAGGTCCAACTGTCAATTGAGAGATAGCTTTAATCTTATCTTGAAAGTTAAGATTTATAAACATAATTTTTGGTTTCATTTTTTTTGATACTCTGTATTTTTAGCTGATAGAGATTTTTATTTTTTAAAACTGTTTTAACATATTTAATCCTTGATTGACAAGCAATGGAATTGCATTAATTCCTGAAATTTTAACTAACTTATAAATTGAATTTATAGTATTAGTATTGAAGTAAAAATATTTATATGCAAATTTTTGTAAACTTTCTAAATCTAAATTTTCATTTATTAGATTGGATTTGTAATTAATTTTTGAATAGTCAAGCTGTTTTAGTTTTAATTTTTCATATAGTTCTGAACCTGGAAAAGGAGTTGCTAAATAAAAATAAGCAAAATCAAGTCCCAATTTATTTGAATATTTAATAGTTGATAAAATTGAAGATTTGTTTGAACCAGGAAGCCCAATGACAAAATGGCCAATGGACATAATTCCTGATTTTTTTGTTAGTATAATTGATTTTTTTGTTTGACTAATTTTAATTAATTTTGAGCACATATCTAGTTCTTTTTGTGAACTACTTTCAATTCCATATGAAATTAGCCAGCATCCTGATTTTTTCATTGTATTTAGAAGTTCAAAGTCAATGGTGTCAACTCTAGAGTTGCACATCCAGTTAATTTTAATATTTTTTTCAATTAAAGTATTACATAGTTCCATAACAATTTTTTTTTTGAGAGTAAAAACCTCTGAATAAAACAAAAATTCATTTACACCTAGATCAAGTCCATTTTTAATTTCTTTCAAAATATTTTTAGCTGTTTTTTGCTCATAATTTTTCCCATAGTAGTATGGTGCTGTACAAAATGTGCATGAATATGGGCAACCAATGGAAGTTCTAATCAATAGGAAAGGTTTGTTCTTTATAGGTATTTTATATTGTTTTAAATCTACTAAGTCCCATGAGGGTACAGGGAAATTATTTAAATTTTGATTTTTTAATCCAATTAATTCATATGCTTTTTTGTATGGCATTGAATTTAGCAGAATAGTATTTTTGTTTGTTTTAATTTTATTTGAAAAGTATTTTGCATGTATCCCATAAATATAAAAAATAGTTTTTTCTGATATTTTTGATAAACAATTAACTGAATTTAAATCATTTTTAAATGTCGGGGTGGTTGTATTAACAAAAACACAATTTGGTTTATCGCTTTTAAATTTTATTTTTAATTGTTCAATGTTAATTTCTGATGCCATCGTATCAATAACTTTAACATTAAATTTTTGTTTAAGAATTGAAGCTATTTCAACCATAGTTAATGGAGGAAATACTGTTCCAAATAAATTTGATTCTTGTTCACATCGTCCTTCTTTTATCATTTGCTTTTTAAAAGGTGGACTTAAGACCCATGCTAGCATATAATTGATAATTAATGGAACAAACTTAAAAAATTACCTTAAAAAATTTATATTCCATGTAAAAAATATAGTAGAAAATAAAAAATGTATATGGACACAAAAAAACTGAGAGTTCCAAGTGCAATAAGATCAACAAAATTATTCTTTGATACATTTTTGATATTTTTAAGAATATCAGATGTAGTTAGAACTATACCTAAAAATATAATTAAAGAGATTATAGATATTGAAAATGCAATGTACGCAGGAAGTTTATTTTCAATTGGATTTAAAAAAATCATTAAACCATTAAACATGAACCCAAAAGCAATAGCAAGGAACACAATTAATTTTGAGTATTTATTTTTTGAAAATGACATTGTTCACGCACAGGTTTATAATCTATTACAAATTTATAAAACTATATGTTAATTCAAATTAGAGAATTCAAAGATTTTCTCAAATATGAGTCAAAGTTTGGTATGCGTGTTTTGTTATTCGATTTACTGATGATAAATAAATTATATTTTAGAGATGTATATGTGAAAAAATTACTTAAATTTGCACAATATAATCAATACAAATTTACATTTTTTATTAGATCATATGATTTAGATAAAAAAACTAAATTACTTAAGAAACTACAAAAACAAGGCCACGAAATTGCATGTCATGGACATTCACATGAGTTGTATGGAAACAAATCAAAAAATTGGTTGATAAAAGAAATTAATTTGAGTAAAAAGTTATTTTTAAGTCAAGGTATAGATGTACATGGATTTAGATCTCCATTTTTATCAGAAACTAAAATCATGTATTCTATCTTAGAAAAATTAGGGTTTAGATATGTATCAAATAGATTTAATATTAATTCGATTGATTGTCAAGATACAAAATTTATTCATGATGAACTAATATATCCAAGCGATTGGCATGGTTTAATTGTTGAAAAATTTGACATCAAAACATTAGTAAATGAATGGCGAGGAAAAAAAGGTACTTTACTTTTACACCCATGGATTTTTCTAAAACATCTAAACGTTTTTAAAACAATACTAAATAGTAATAATAAAGATTTTAGGATTATCAAAAATTTAGGTATAAAAAGTCTAAATATATCTTTTGATTTATACTAACAAAATGAAAATATTATGTATTATTCCAACTTTCAATGAAGATATAATAAAGCTAAAAAAAATAATATACGAATCAAAAAAGTATGTAACTGAAATTCTTGTGATTGATGATGGATCTAAAATACCAATAAAAAATTTGGATTGTAAAATATTAACAAATAAATCTAATTATGGTAAAGGTTACAGTATAAAGAGAGGATTTAGATATGCAATAAATCAAGGTTATGATGTAATTGTAACAATGGATGCAGATGGTGAACACAATCCAAAATACATTCCAATTTTTATTAAAAAAGCCAATAACTTAAATGGATTAATTGTTGGAAATCGGAGTTCATATAGGTCTGTTTGGAGAAAATTTCTTAATGAATTTGGAAAAATTTGGGTATGGATATTGATAGGGAAAAAAATTGATTTTTCATCAGGGTATAAATTAATAGATCTAGATTCATTAAAAAAACTGGAGTTGCAGTCAAATGGATTTGAGATAGATTTAGAGATAATACTTGAATCATATAAGAAAAAAATTAGTATTTGCACAGTTCTTTTGGGTAAATTTGATTTAATAAAAAAAAGCCATATGCATGTGACTGATTTTTTAAAATTAAATATTTTTTTTGATAACTGGATATTCAAAAATTATGATTTAATAAATAGGCATTTTTTTATTAAGAAATTTCTTTATTTATTTTCTTTTATTGGAAAATTTGTAAATTTTATATTTAGGATAATTATTAGATAACAGAATTTTACTTTAGATTTAACAAAATTGCTTATTTAGTTAGTAATACAAAGAAATAAAAGTTAATACTATGTTTAATCATATAATTCAGGAGACAAAACAAACAGATTTATTTGATGGTTTTATAAGCTTGCAATAGCAAGCTAATTGGTTTAAAACTTTGCAACAGACTGAAGAACAGGCGATATGGATTTTAATGACACATATCTTGGTCCACAAACGAATTAGTTAACTATATAAACAAGAATTTTAGCTTATACCAAGCAAAGACCCGAGCCTGAAAGGCGAGCTAAATTCACTTAAGTGAATTTAAATTAGCTTAGCTAATTTGGCCACGAGTGTTGAGTGATTAGCGATCTCTGGTGGTTGGTTTGAGCGTTAACAAAAGTCAAGACAATCATTTTTTGGTTTTAGATAGTAAAGGATACATTTGAGAAAAACAAAATTTTTTGGCATCTTTTAGATGTGGCCTTTAGGCCACACCCATTAATGAGTTAAACACCCACAGCTTTAGATCTAGGATTTTTATTAGGTTTTATTATCAAGGTGATATAAAAAATATTTAAACTGGAAAGCTTTTATGTATGAATATGATGAAGAAAATTAAACCAATAATTGTTTCTTCATTTAATTTGGTTTTTTTTTTTGGTAGTTTTTAAAAACTTAGTCTATCAATATTTTGGAGGTGCTGCAGGTGATCCATTTTTTCATATAATTTTAATGAAATTGAGTTTTTCTGGGTTTATGTTTGGGATGATTTTTAGCAATTCAATGACTTTAAAAAAGATAAAAAAAACAAAACAACAGCAACTAATTATAATCTGGTCATTTATTATTTTATTAGCAGGAATTATAAACTATATAGAAATACTTTCAATTCAAGTAAGAACAATTATGTCTTTAGTTATGATTTTTTTTCCTGCTACATATTTTGGACTTCTTTTTTCAATTTCAGTAAAAGAATTAAAAAAAAACAATCTTGATATACTATTTACTTTACTTTTTGGTTCTTGTATAGGTATTGCAATTTATAATTTTATTTTTGTATATATATCATTCCCAATTGCTTATTTATGCATATATTCAATTATCACATTACTATTTGTAAAAAAAACATTAGCAAAATTTGAAATTATTTGTATTTTGATTTTTAGTATAATAATAATGGTACCTTTTCATAATTATGGTCAGATTTATTATCCACCATTACATGCGAATGGCAGTAAGCACTATAAAACAATTATGGGTCCTTATGGAATTTTAGATGTGCTAGAATATAAAAATCATGTTGTTACTTATTCAGATAAAGTAAGTTCTTCAATAATAATAAAAAATAGCAATTTTAAAGCAATTTCTGAATATAGTGAAATACCCTTTAAAATTAAGAACCCAAACTCTGTATTAATTATTGGGATGGGAGGGGGGCAAGATATTCTTGCAGCATTAAAATATAATGTGTCAGATATTACTTCTGTTGAAATAGACAAACAAAGAATTCACTTGTTAAAAAATGAATTAGCTGAATATACAAATCATTTTATTTTCAATAAAAAAATAAAAATTATACAGAAAAGCGGATTAAATTTTCTGAAGGAAAATCAAAATAAATTCGATGAAATTATAATTCAAACACCATTCACAGATAAAATCTTATCTACTCATATTTTTGATATGAGCCAAGAACTCTTTACTGAGTTTTCTATTAACAAAAGTCTTGAATCATTAGAAGATGAAGGTATTCTTTTTTGGGGAATCCCAAGCATGTCTGAGTTAAAGTATAGGCTACAGTCAATAAAAAATAATTTTAATATTCTAAACGATCAAATTGTCATTTTTAAATTAGCTCCAGATACTAGACAATATATAGTGTGTATTAGTCAAAATTATAATTTTACTCAGTTCTATAAACTTAATAATGAAAAATATAAATTTTATTATTACCCAGGTTTTGATAAACACAATGATACAAATGAAATTGCAGATTTTTTAAATAAAGACAATGAACTTGATGTAAAATTCAAAAGTTACATATCTAAAATCTCAGAGAAGTCATTTTTTAAAATATTTAACTTCAAAAGATTGACCACTAATTTAATTTTAATTATTTTTATGATATCCTTAATTACACTATTTTTTGTTAGGTTTAAAAAGGTAGAATACCCAATTTATTTGTTTTTAGGAATCGGATATGAATTAATTTCAATATTTTTTATATTTTGGTTACCTTTTTTTATTTTAGATTTTGTAAAATTGCTTCCAATTAATTTAATGTCTTATTACTTGCTTGGTAGTCTTGGATATCTTATATCAAAAAATTTGTCAAAAAGAAAAGTTTTGATTATATCCATTTTAATTTCTTTTCTTTTATTTTTAATACTATTTATAGGTTTAGTTGTACAAAATATGTCAGAGACAATTATGACAGTTTTTTTTATTACATGTTTTTTAATAATTGGTATAATAGTCACAATCCCCTTTGGATTTATCATAAATCATAAAAAAAAATTATATACACCTTTATTAATAGATTATTTTGGATCAGTTCTCTCATTTATTATAATATATTTAATTCCAAATCTGTATTTTATACTTTTTTTAAGTATAATTATTTATCTCATTATTGGTTTTTTAATAGCAAAATTAAATTTTAGATGAAATATAATTAAATTATTCTTCTAAATTACAGTTAACTAAAAAATGACAATTTTTATTACATTTGAGGATTTCTTGTCTTACAGTCATTGATTTATCTGATTCCCAAGCGGTTATAAAATCCATATTTTTTATATTTCCTATGCATGCATAATTAAAACATAAGAACATATCACCAGTACTGCTTAGGTTAATGGATTTGTCAAAATTGCAGTGTCCTCTTTTTACAAATTTTTCTGGATCTATAAAATACCTTCTATATGCTTCCAATTGATGAAATTCATCAGGTATTTTTGAACCATTAGTTTTTAATTCAATTAATTTATCAAAGATATTATTAACTAAGTTTATGTTTTTAGGCCATAAATATGAAAACTCATTTTTGTACCATTCTGGATTTGGACCTGTGTTATTTGGTTCCATGACAACATTAAACTTGATTGATAATATATGTGGGTGATTATTTATCATTTCGACTAATGTTGGTATATCTTTTAGATTAAGATCACATATAACTGCTTGAGCTGCAATTCTAAATTGCATTTTGTTCATCCCTTTTTTTTGTCTGTAATCGACAAGATAATTAATTCCTTTCATTAATTTATTAAAACTCCCCTGGCGTCCTCGCATTTCATCATGAATTTTGGAGTTGGAGCCATCTATTGAAAAATTAATACTTGATAATCCTGAATCAATCATGTCTTTTGCAACTTGTCTATTTATTAACCAACCATTTGATGCAAGATTTGTTGTAAAACCAAGTTCATTTGCATAGCTA
>Ga0233431_1002266_pt1 | contig 27686 bp, 28 predicted proteins | sample SI_118_April2016_FD_179867 | JGI IMG/M metagenome (GOLD analysis project Ga0233431, IMG submission 179867) | Seawater microbial communities from Saanich Inlet, British Columbia, Canada - SI_118_April2016_200_MG | ecosystem: Environmental > Aquatic > Marine > Inlet | place: Canada: British...
TCGTCCTCCCCATTTTTCTTTTAAATGGTTAAGAAATTTTTCCGAATTAAATTTTGCCATAATTAAGTTCCTTTATTTTTGGTCAGCAGCACAATAAGTGATTGAGCTGTTTCTGGATAACTCCTACCGCTGTTTTTTGCTTGACGGTAAAAAATCCAAGTCTTTGTTGTTTGTTGGCTAGCTAACTTAAAAAAGGGGGTGATATCCAGAATTTCGGATAAACTGCCATGCTGAGAATCCCTTCAGAAATTGTACAGCTTTCAACTTCTCACTCTCTTACTTTCACCGATCAATCTCTGGAATCACCAGATCCAAGCTGCCCAGGATGGAAACCGCATCCTGCAAAAAATGCCCCTTCGCCAGTTCTCCAAAAAGGCTCAGGTTGGAAAACCCGGGAGAACGCAGCTTGACGCGATAGGGATGCTTGTCGCCGTTTGAAATCAGGTAAACGCCGATCTTCCCCCGCGCCCCTTCCACGGCAAAATAGACTTCCCCCTTGGGGGGCTTCCAGCGGGGTTTGGGGGCTTTTTTCATAATGTGATCCCCTTCCGGGATCTGTACAACATAACGTTCTTACCATTTAAACTTTTGACTATCATGAAGCAATGAAGTTTAAAAGTTGAGAATGTCCCCCGTCCCGGATTGCCAATTCTTCTTCAACCGTTTGTTCTACGGCCTGATTATGATCTATCTTACCAAGGGAAGAATTCGAACTCGTGATTTCTTCTCGTCAACTGTTACAAGGGCACCTTCCTCAAGGTAGGTCTCAAACTGGTTTAGAGCGGAGAGTACAACAGGAGAGAGGTGTTGAGGCGAAACGTCCTGTGTCCGAACTTGAATCACACTCGGACAATCCGCCTTCGTGGCGGCAAGCATAGCTCCGAAGTCGAGGTCATGTGTAAAGACCACATAGCCTTTTGATTTAGCATAGGACAAAATTTCATGATCTGGAGCATTTTGAGGACCAACACTATACCAGTGAATTGCCTGTCTGCTCGCTTCTTCCAGAACAGCAACCCACTTCGGGGAAAGGTTCACGTCAATTAGTATCTTCATCCTGACGCCGTTACCAGGGGAACCTCAATTTCTTCAACTCGCCACGCAGCATAGGCAAGGGCTCCATTGATGTCCTCGACTTCCAAATAGGGATAAAGCTCCAGAATTTCCCCCCTCGTGTGACCTGAAGCAATGAGACCCACGACCATTCCCACGGTGAGACGCATACCGCGAATGCAGGGTTTCCCTCCCATGACATCAGGGTCAAACGTTATTCTGTCTAATGCTCCCATACCAGACCTCCATGAATAGACTCATAATATGCTGCAATTATATCTTTTGTTCTAACGTCGCGCAACGTCTATGGTGCCCCCCCATTGGATTCGTTTATTGGAATCTCTATGTTTTTCTTGCGTACAATGGATTAAAATTGAACTATTTTGCTCGTAATAATCGCGATTTTACTTTCGACCAACTATCTGTAGATAGGAAGCTTTCATCCATATTTTCCAGCATGCTCAAAAACCTGGGCCAAGGAACGGAGAAAGTGAGAATGTGCTGCTTAAATCTGATCCTTGCTGAAGGATCTAAGGCCCCTAAAACCGCCTTTGGCTGTTTTGATTCCAGTTCGTGCATTGGGAAACCAACGATTGAATCACAACCCGTACCAAACGGTGCAATCACGCCGTATGGTGTCATTGAGTCAAAATTTGCCAACCCATGAAGGCCGGCGACAACGTCTGGGTTGCCGAGGAAGAAAACCACCTGCGGATCATCCTGTTCTTCAAGTGTATCCCAACGCTTGAACACGAGGTATTTTGCTGGAGCCTTTTTAGGGGGTCGGTGTTCATACATGCTGTCAACATGATCATAGCTTTTCTTAACACGTTCCACATTGCAGATGTAGTTTTTAACATCCTCGGTGACTCGGGTGTCAAAACCAAAGGGCAGGAAGCTCCCGTAACACCCCAGGTTGTCCATATTAAAAGCACGGGAACGCCCTTTCCTTACTGGCGCTATTTGGCTGAAAATACATGTAAACCCTTTGGAATTAGGCTTGGGGACATCCGGAAACGCCACGCCATTTAGCTCATTGGCGTAAAAGCAGGCGATGGGGAGTTCGCTGCCAGGGAAGTGCTTTCCCCATGCCTTCATAAAGCGTTCCCTGATTTCGATGTTCATGGTATTCTCCATGTCGTTCAATATGGCTGGCTTCAAACGCTCTTCTATGGACGTCCGGTTCTTCATATGCCATTCCAACGCGTTTCAGTGTTTTCGAAACCGTCTTCCAATCTGCGCCCGAACACTCGAATCTGATGTCTATTTCCAATTGTTTATAATCCTGGTTAAGGTACCATCCTTTATCATGTCAGATATTATCTTATCGATTTTATCCAAATCATTTTTGAAAGTTGATTTTTTTGAAACACACAATTTAAACTCAGTTGCTTCTAAAGTAACAGGCAATTCGACTATTTCCTTGCTTAACCCTAAAATTCGCATGTTGTAATTAACAATAGTTGAATCTTCTATAAAGATATCTCCTCTTTTAGCAGCAAGCTTTTTTAAGACACTATCTATGGAAGGGGAATAATCAGGTGATATACCAGTTTCTTCAACTAAACGCCTTTTTCCCCAACCGTTTCCGAGGTAATCAAGTACTTTAAATTGTCTCAAATCCTCAAAGCTTTTGATATTTCTCAATAGTTCAATTTTAGGATTATCAGCATATGTAAAAATAGATTTTTGCATTACAATAAGGGGTTTCTCTCCAATTTCAGTGTATTTTAATCTTTCTGGCGTTGGAGTTGTAATATAGGCATCTTCTTTACCATTATGAACTTGCAACTGTGCCCGTTTCCATGGATATTCAGTATATAAGATTTTATAACCCAATCGGTTCCCAAATATTTCTTCGACCATTTCAATAAAAACACCTTTAGTTTCCTGTGTGTCTTTATCATACCAGTGAAATGGTTTGTAATCGTCATGAGATAACCTGAAAATTTTCTCAGCTGAATATCCGGGAACAGGTAAACATAATATAAAGGCCGTTATCACGATTAATGGGTTTAATCCGGACAATCTATAACCCTCTCCGTTTCCTGCTGCACATCTTCTCCCTTTCACCGATCAATCTCCGGAATCACCAGATCCAGGCTACCCAGAATGGAAACCGCATCCTGCAGGAGATGCCCCTTCGCCAGTTCTCCAAAAAGGCTCAGGTTGGAAAACCCTGGCGAACGCAGTTTGACGCGATAGGGATGGTTACCACCATTTGAAATTAGATATACGCCGATCTTCCCGCGCGCCCCTTCCACAGCAAAATAGACTTCCCCTTTGGGGGCCTTCCAGCGGGGTTTGGGGGCTTTTTTCACAATGTGATCCCCTTCCGGGATCTGGTTAACCGCCTGTTCGATAATTTTCAGGCTTTCCGCCAGTTCCGCCATACGAACCCGGTACCGGCCCATGGCATCACCTTTTTCATCAACGGGTATCTCATAATCAAACCGGTCGTATATGGAATAAGGCTCGGCTCTTCGAATATCATAGGGTCTATTGGATCCTCTTAATACCGGACCGGTGGCCCCGTATTTTTGACACATTTCCAGGGAAAGCACCCCTACCCCCTCGCAGCGTTTTCGGAAAATGATGTTATCCGTTACCAGATCCCGGTACATGGGAAGCCGGTCTCTCATATATTTCACAAAGGCAAGGGTGTCTTTCAGAAATGCATCGGTGACATCGTTCGCCACCCCGCCGGGGCGAAAAAAACTGTAAGTGAGACGTGACCCGGAAATAGGTTGAAGCAGATCCAGAATCTTTTCCCGATCCTCAAAAGCGTACATGATGGGGGTAAAAGCCCCCAGATCCAGAATATAGGCGCCAAACCAGACAAGATGGGAGGATATGCGGTTCAACTCCCCGGTGATCACCCGGATAAATTCCGCCCGTTCAGGCACTTCAATACCGGCCAGGCGCTCCAGCGCTCCCACCCAGGCCCAGTTCCATCCCAGCGGGTTCAGGTAGTCCACACGTCCCATGTTGGGCATGTATTGCACACAGGTTCTGATCTCCGCCATTTTTTCATGCATTCGGTGGAGATATCCGATGACAGGCGTTGCGCTGACGATGTATTCGCCGTCAAGGACCAGCACGACCCGAAGCACCCCGTGTGTGGACGGGTGTTGTGGACCCATGTTGATGATGAGGGTTTGTTCGTCGCCTTCGGTCATTGCCCCTCGGGTGTCATTTCTTCGGTTGACGAATCCACTTCTTCAAAAAAAAGAAAGTCAGGATCCCTTTCCACGATTTCGCCCGGGTCCAGCAAATCTTTTAGGGGCGCCCGGTTTTTATCCTCCTTTATTAGGGGATGATCCGTCATATCTTCGGGCAACAGCAGGGGTTTCGGGTCCGGGTGACCGGTGAAGTGGATGCCGAAAAAATCCATGGTCTCCCGTTCGTGCCATAAAGCGCCGCTGTAAACAGCGCTGATGGAAGGTATTTGGGGATCATCGTGGGGAAGGATCACATAGAAGGCCACTCTGTCTGCTCCGGAATAGGCGCTTAAATGATAAACGGCCACAAAACCATTTGCGCTATCCAAAGCCGAAATATCTTCCAGAAAAAAACCGGCTTGAAACAGGCAACGAGCCGCATCCACCAGAGTGTCGGGGGAAAGGAAGAGACCCCAAGTAATCCCCGTCTTTTGAAAATTGTGTCGGCACTTGCAAAGGGTCTTGAGTCTGTCCGTCCACTCTGGAGTCATGGGCCGTTGTCTTCGGTTGGGGTTCCGAGCATTCTCATTTATAATTTCAGACTCATTCGATGGCAATTGACTTAAGGCCTCTTCTTAAAAGATCTTTGTCAAAGGAAAAGATCCCTTTCAGCTTTTTCTTCTTTGACAAAGCCAATAAATAGGCGTCAACAAGGTCGATTTTTTCGGATTGGAGTATTTCGAGGCAGGATAAAATAAGGGGCTTGTCAGGCATGATTATTCCCATAAACGATACCATGTCAAACAGCTTTTCAGCAGCCTCGTTTTGGGGTACCTGATACAGTTTCGTGAGCACAAAAAATGCTTCGAACAACACAAGTTCACACAGTTCTGCGTTTACTTTTCCATTTTCCACTTTTGGAAAAAACGTGAAAACCCCTCTGAATTTCATGTCAACTTTTTCCGGATCTTCCACGAGATAACGGATGATGACATTTGTGTCGATTAGACTAATTTCCACGGACAATTCCTTCCGCAAGCGCTTTTTCCATTTCGTGTCTTGAGGGAAACCGCCGATTTTGCTTGTATTTTGAAAGAGATCCGGCCAGTTTGGTGGATTTCATGCCACCTGCCTTCTTCAGTTTGACGCATTTTTCATGTTTATCCACGATGACATCCAGCATATCGCCGATCTTCATATCGAATTCCTTTCGAATGTCAACCGGGATCACCACTTGCCCTTTGTCAGATATTTCAATCAGCATCTTGACTAACCCTCTATTTGTTGTATTCCCTTCCATAAGGAGTATACCAAATCCTCAGAGGTTGTCAAAAAAAATGCCTTGGTTCACTATCCATTCTAGATTTTATGTTACGCCACTGTCCGATGGTTCCGGCCACCAGCGCCGGCCGCTGATTTTTTTCTGCAATTCAAACAATCCTTCGAGGAGCGCTTCCGGCCGGGCCGGGCATCCGGGTACATAAACGTCCACGGGTATAATTTTATCCACGCCCTCCACCACGGCGTATTGTCCCGGGAATTTGAAAGGCCCCCCTGATATGGCACAGTTCCCCATGGCAATCACCCATTTGGGTGCGGGCATCTGGTCGTAAAGCCGCTCAATGGCCGGGGCCAATTTATGGGTTACGGTGCCCGCCACGATCATCAGATCCGACTGCCGGGGGGATGCGCGAAACACCTCGGCCCCGAAACGGGCCAGGTCAAACCTTGCCATGCCCGCGGCCATCATCTCAATGGCGCAACAGGCCAGACCGAAAGTCATGGGCCACAGAGACATGGACCGGCACACGTCTTTCAGCTTTTCAGCCAATTCTAACCGAATAATGGGCGGGGTCCAGGGTTCCGTCCTTCGCGTCACCCCAGTTCTAGTTATAAAATGGGCTTCCGGGGCCACTTAAAGACTCCTTTTGCATGAAAAAACAGAACGGCCAGAGCCAGCACCAGAAGAAACACAAATACTTTGTAGAAAGCGGAAAACCCCGTAGTCTGAGAATAGAAAAGGGCCACGGGAAAGAGGTAGAGCACGTCCACTTCAAAAGCCAGGAAGATCAGGGCGTAGATGTAGTAGTTGATATGGAAACGGATGCGGGCGGCGGCAAGGGGTCGCATGCCGCATTCATAGGACATGCCCATTTGTTTGTCCCTTGCCCGGGGAGATAGAAAAAAGGCGCCGGTCAGGGCGCCTGCGGCCATGAGGAAACCCACGAGAAAGAAAAGCAGGATCGATATGTGTAACCCGTTGAAGACCATTGAAAGTTCCTATCGCATTTCTAACGTTCTGTTCGTAACGATGCATAATAGCAAGAAAAGAGAAGGTTGCAAGAATAATTTTTTGCCGCAGTATTGTATAGATTCACCTGGAAATCCGAATATAAATGATTTTTTAGTGAATTACAGATTATTTCCTTCAATGAGCATGTCCCTTTTCCCAGACCGAAGAAAAAGGTTATTTTTACTTTTTGACCCCCTATCCGTTTGAAGGTGTGTATGGCCTTTGAAAAACTTGAAATAGTCACCCTTTCCCATTAAAATCCTTTGACAAAAATTGACTCAGAGCCCATATTTGTATCCGCTCATTTTCAACAATTGATTTGGTATCCTTGCATGGTTTTGGTGGGTGGTTGGGTGAAGATTGATGCACTAAGTCCTTTCCTGGAAGGAAATGATCGTAGAATTGCCCAACCTTCTCAATGTTGTCTTTATGAGAACCTTCTGCCTGACTCCATAGACATGGATGCATTTGTGGATGTGTAAATCGCTTCATGCTGTTTTCCAAATTTTTAAATTATTCATGTACGAGGTAGAGAATGCGATATTATTGTTTTTCAAATTTCAGGACACCTTACCTCCCGGAAAATCAAGTGGCACCTTGGACAGGATTTGAGGCAGAAAATCCCCCGATTTGATAAACGAGTCGCATGTCTGTGCCGGGAAATTTCACATGGGCTTTATTGAGATGTTCAAATAACTGCAGAAGGGCTCGATTAGCTGCCGGTCTTGAAGCATTGTGTACCCGTATGTTTAACTGTTTGGCCTCCTGATCAGGTAAGATGTCAGCTTCCGTTACAAAAAGATCCTGAAGTAAGCGCCGGGCTGCAGGCGAGTCGAGCGTGGAGCCGGAAAGCAAACCCACCATGGCTGTTTCCGCACGGTATGAAATCATACGGATGCCCCACTTCCTACACGATGCTCAAAAAAAGGTGCATGTGCACAGTTTTTTGTGCATTTAAGGACTTTCTCCCTCTATTAGGACTCTCCCCCTTGAATTGATCCTCAGAATATCAATTATAAGCCCACATAATGATGGTGACCGGAAACTCCCGTAAAATAAATGTGCTATCTCAAACGCCACAGGGAAGGCGTTTGATAGAATTCCATCCGGCAGGGAAAACCCAGATTTTGGCATAGAACTTGAATCTGAGTAAACGTGTTTAAATGGGATAGGAGTCGGAATTTCACTTTAAAACCCAAAATATGGAGGTATGGAGATGAGACAAGTGAGAAGATTTTTCGTATTGGTAGTTGTCGTTTCAGTGGTAATGGCACTGGTTCCAATGGCATTGGCAGAGCAGGCGGAAAAGGTTAACATCAACAAGGCTTCAGTAACGGAGCTTACGAAGCTCAAGAAAATAGGGCAAAAATATGCGGAACGGATTGTGGCCTATCGGGAAAAAAATGGCCCATTTGAAAGGCCGGAAGATATTATAAAGGTCAAAGGGATCGGCCAAAAGATATTCGAATTGAATGCCGACATAATCACCGTAAAATGAGATGAAAACCTAACCCGGCGAAGCCGTAACCAAACAGGTCTCGCGCAAAGACGCAGAAAAATCGTCCGTTCCATGGCGTGCTCAATGTGATGTATTATAAAGGAGGCGGTACTTCTTGATCTTGGCGGCGAGGGTCTTTCTGTTGATTCCGGGGATGTTTGCAGCTTCGGTCTTTTTCCCTTTTGTCCTTTTGAGGACAAATGCGATATACTTGTTTTCCAGTTCCTCAATGGTCAGGGGTTTTTCAGAAAACATCTGTAGTTCCCCCTGTCGCTGGGTAATAAAAGTGGGTAGATTCCGGACCCGTATCACGTCGGGGTCTTCAAGGATGAGTATCCGTTCCATGGAATGTTCAAGCTCCCTCACATTTCCGGGCCAGGCATACTCCGTTAAAAATGTCCATCGCCTCCAATGATATCTCTGGGAGTGATTTCTTCATCTTCCGACTCAGTTTTTCCAGAAAAAAGGCGAATAGATGAAATATATCCAAGAATTTAAAAATCTATCAACAAATAACCTTACTGAGACTGAGAAAATTTTAATCGGTAGTAATCTGGTAGTTGGTGACTCAATATCCAAACTCGCTCTTATGGGATCAAAGGGGCTACTGGGTGGTTTCCGTACAGATTCAGATATTGATTTAGGTTTTATCTTACGTCCTGATATTGAGCCCAATGAAGACATTTGTAGACAAGCCAATGAGCTATCCATTTCTAAACTGTGATATCCAACATACATCAAGCAACTACCGGGTTGACATAAGGCCAGTATGTCATCCGAGCAAAATTGAATTTGCCGTTTCTCTCATTATCCAATGCCACTACATCTGTGGTCGACTCCCTGATTGGCTATCTTCACGGGATGCAGGGTCTCTATATTATTCTTGAGTTTGAAAATTTTTTAAAAAAAGTGTAAACTGCGTCTCGCAGTCTTGCATAATGTCCACCGATCTGCGATGCCAACCCAATGCAGAATTAGCGAGGCTTAAAGAGAAAGGAGGCCTCAATGCCGCTTCCATCCCGAAAACAGCAAACATTTGCGTACCGAGATTACTTGAGCTGGCCGGAAAATTATAGGGTGGAACTGCTGGATGGCGCTGTTTTTGACATGAGTCCTGCACCATCGCGCAGACACCAACAGGTTTCAGGGGAGCTTTTCAAACAAATTGCAGTTTTCTTGACCGGAAAACCATGTAAAGTGTATTCAGCGCCTTTTGACGTCCGTTTGCCAGATGAAGAAGAAGCGGACGATGAGGTGCGAACCGTTGTTCAGCCCGATATCCTGGTGGTTTGTGATGAAAGCAAACTGGATGAGCGAGGTTGCCGGGGAGCGCCGGATGTTGTCTTGGAGGTCGTTTCACCGGCTAGCGCAGCCAGGGATCAGATCTATAAAGTCCGTATTTACGAAAAGGCCGGTGTGCGGGAATATTGGATTGTTCATCCCGTCGATAACCTGATAACCGTGCGTCGCCTGGGTCCGGCGGGGAATTATGATATTCCGAAACTGAATGAAGGAAAGGGCACTTTGGAGATCGGGGTTCTTCCGGGGCTTATTATTGATCTCGATGCTGTTTTTGATTCTCCTTGAGAGGAGTGGTTTTCAGTGGGTAAGGCCTTTTAGCGGTTGATTTTTTCTGGTTGACACCATCCTGAAGGATGCTCTAAGCTCCCTTCGTAAGCATGGATTCTATAAAATTTAGCGCTTTTATTTCGAGATGCTGATAAGCGTTTCCTGGGGGATCACCTGGTTATGGGTATTTTGACTGCGTTGCTCCTTGTCATGGGCCTTGTCCTGGTTGCCTGGATCGGGGTCCAGGGGTTTGGGCTATCCTATCTGTTCGGCGTTCTGATTCCCTACACCGCCATGATCATTTTTTTCCTGGGTGTTCTGGCCCGTTTGCTCAAGTGGGCCCGCATCCCCAATCCTTTTGTCATTCCCACCACCGGAGGCCAGCAAAAAAGTCTGAGCTGGATCAAACCCTCCGGACTGGATAACCCTTTTACCCGGGGGCAGGCTCTGGGTAGGCTTTTTTCCGAAATCTTCCTGTTCAGGAGCCTTTTTCGGAATCTCTCTCCAAGGGTCGCCCTAGCTTGTAAGAATGGGGAACAACCAACGCTGACCTTTGCCTCAGCCAAATGGCTCTGGCTTTTTGCCATATTGTTCCACTATGCCATGTTTGTGACGGTTTTCAGGCACTTGCGGTTTTTTACGAACCCTGTCCCCTGGCCCGTAAAAACGGCGGAAGCCCTGGATGGGTGGCTGGAAGTGGGAATTCCGGAGATCCTGGTGAGCGGTCTGGTCCTGCTTCTGGCGGTGACGCTTCTTCTGTCCCGACGGCTGTTGATGCCCAGGTTGCGATACATCTCTCTTTTAAACGACTATTTTCCCTTGTTTCTGCTCATGGGCATCGCCGGTACGGGGGCGCTCATGCGTTACATCGTGGGAATTAACGCCGTCGGCGCCAAACAGCTGGCCATGGGTCTTATTTCGTTTAAGCCCGTGATCCCGGAAGGCATCGGCCCTCTTTTCTTCATACACCTCTTTCTGGTCTGCACCCTGCTGGCATACTTTCCCTTTAGCAAACTGATGCACGCCGGCGGTATTTTCTTTTCCCCCACACGCACCATGCCCAACAACAGCCGCGCCGTACTTCATGAAAACCCTTGGAACTATCCGGTTAAATTCCATACCTACCAGGCCTATGAAACGGAATTTCACGATAAAATGGTGGAAGCGGGGATCCCCCTGGATGAAGCTACGCCCCCATTGAACGGAAAGGACTAACCCCGTGAGCGACAATCTCCCAAGAGCCGAGGAACTTGCCCCTATCCATTTGGATATGCCCGCATCCGGGTGGATGGATACCCCAGCCACACTCGAGAAAGGAATGTACTGCCACGGGGTTCAAGGCAAAAACATCAAGGCGTTGGGGATGCCCAACCCCCGTGACTGGCTGGTGGAAGATGACGACTGGCAGCTGCCTGATGACTGGCACCATATCGTCATGGAGGGCCTTCGGGAACGGCTCCATCGGTTTCGGTCACTTCAAATCTTCATGGATATCTGCGTTCGCTGCGGGGCCTGCGCGGACAAATGCCATTTTTTCATCGGTTCGGGAGATCCCAAAAACATGCCGGTGCTCCGTGCGGAGCTGCTGCGGTCCGTGTACCGCCATGATTTTACCATGGCCGGCCGCATCATGGGCAGAATGGTGGGCGCACGAAAGCTGACGAAGGCGGTGATCCGGGAATGGTGGGTTTACTTTTTTCAATGCAGTGAATGCCGCAGATGCTCGCTCTTCTGCCCCTACGGCATCGACACGGCGGAGATTACCATCCTGGGCCGCGAACTGCTGAACCTGCTGGGACTCAATATCGACTGGATCGGGGCGGCTGTCGCCAAGTGCCACCAAGTGGGAAACCATATCGGCATGGAACCCCAGACCTTCAAGGAATCCATTGAATTTCTGTGCGATGATATCGAGGAAAACACCGGGGTCAAAATAGAACCGTCTATCAACCGCAAAGGGGCCGAAATTCTGTTCGTGACATCTTCCGGGGACTTTTACGCCGAACCGGGCATTTTTACCTGCATGGGGTACCTGATGTTGTTTCACCAGCTGGGGCTGGACTACACCTGGTCCACCTATGCGGCCGAAGGGGGTAATTTTGGTTTTTTCACCAGCCACGAGGTGGCCAAACTGCTGAACGCAAAGATGTACGCCGAGGCCGAACGATTGGGGGTCAAATTTATTCTGGGGGGAGAATGCGGACACATGTGGCGGGTCATTCACCAGTATATGGGCACCATGAACGGTCCGGCCGGTTTCCTGGAGACGCCGGTTTCTCCTGTGACGGGAACCCGGTTCGATCATGCGGGTTCCACCAAAGCGGTCCACATCTGCGAATTCACTTCGGACCTGGTTCACCAGAACAAGATCAAGCTGGATCCGTCCCGAAACGATCATCTCAATGTAACTTTCCATGATTCCTGTAACGTAGCCCGGGGCATGGGACTTCTGGATGAACCCCGTTACCTGATCAAAAAGGCATGTAACCATTTTTACGAGATGCCCGAAGAAACCATTCGAGAAAGGACCTTCTGTTGCGGCAGCGGCGCCGGTCTCCATGCGGGAGAGGACATGGAACTGCGCATGCGGGGCGGTTTTCCGAGGGCCAATGCGGTGAGGACCGTGCGCGACCGGTATGATGTGAACACGCTGGCCTGCATCTGCGCCATCGACAGGGTCGCTTTTCCCGCACTCATGGATTACTGGGCCCCGGAAGTGGGGGTGGTGGGCATCCATGAACTGCTGGGCAATGCCCTGGTGATGGACGGGGAAACAGAACGGACCCTGGACCTTCGCGGGGAGGAACTGCCGGGAAAATCGTCTCCTGCTGACGCAACCGAAGAAACGGAGGGCGCCTGATGCACGGCAAAGGCTGGGTGATCACAGGCATGATCCTTTTTGCCGCCTTAGCGGCCTTTCCCTTTTACTGGAATTGGATGGGAGAGGATAAGCCTTTTCCCAAACTGGAAATGCCGGAAAAGGCCAGAGCGTGCGTGGAAAAAACCGAGTTCATGCGAGCCAATCACATGCGGTTGCTGGATGCCTGGCGGATTTCGGTGGTGCGGGACAACCTCTTAATTTACACCGCTGCTTCCGGAGAAACGTTTGAGATGAACCTTCACAAGACCTGCCTGGGGTGCCACACGTCCACTGAAAAATTCTGCGACCGATGTCACGCGTACAATGATGTGACTCCCCCCTGCTGGAAATGCCATGTGGCAACGGGTGTTTCCGGAGAAGGGGACGCATCATGACCATCAGTCGAAGAAAATTCTTGAAAACAGTATCCGCATCGTGCCTGGCCATGACGGCGCAATCTGCCGTGAGCCATGGCTTCTCGCTCCCGGGACACATGACCCCGGGCCCCCGTGAGCTCAAAGCCAAACGCTGGGCCATGCTGGTGGATATGAGCAAGTGCGATGGCCGGTGCACGGAAGACTGTATCGGCGTTTGTCACGAGATTCACAATGTCCCCTATATTCCCTCCGTCGAACACCAGGTCATGTGGCTGTTTCAAGAACCCTATGAGAACACCTTTCCCGATAGATCCCATGAACTCATCTCGAGAAACCTTAAGAACCGAAAATTTTTGCTCTTGTGCAACCATTGCGATGACCCTCCCTGTGTTCGGGCCTGCCCCACCCAGGCCACATTCAAACGGGAAAATGACGGCATTGTCATGATCGACTACCACCGCTGCATTGGTTGCCGTTTCTGTATGGCGGCGTGCCCATACGGGTCCCGAAGTTTTAATTTCCGAGACCCCCGGCCCCATATCAAAAAGATTCATCCGGCGTTCCCGACCCGGCGGAAAGGGGTGGTGGAAAAGTGCAACTTCTGCCAGGAACGACTTGAGGTGGGGAAAATGCCCGCATGCGTGGAAACCTGCAAAAAGGGCGCCCTGATGTTTGGAGACCTGGGAGATCCGTCGTCTAAGATTCGCCGAATTCTGGATGAAAAACATCATGCAAGACGGAAACCCCAACTGGGTACCCGGCCCTCGGTGTTTTACATTTTTTAGAGGTTAAGGGCCTCGGCAAGAAATAATTACACATCTTGCTTGTCTTTTGGCCCGTCTACTACGTTACATCCACAGGCACATATCCACTAATATGCACCGGTGGATGTGCCTTGCATACGAACCAAAATCCGGCGCAATCTTGCGCAATTATTTATTGCCGAGGCCCTCATCATGATTGAAAAAGCCCTTCACGGCAGAAAAGGCTACTGGGCATGGATCATTTTCCTTGCGGCAGGCATGGGGTTAGGTCTCTTCGCCTACCTCTATCAGCTGAGGGAGGGTCTGTGGCTCACCGGCATGAGCCGGAATGTTTCCTGGGGCTTCTACATCTCCCAATTCACCTTCCTGGTGGGAGTAGCGGCCTCGGTGCTCATGGTGGTGCTGCCCCTTTATCTCCATGATTTTAAAGCATTTGCCCCCATCACGGCCCTGGCCCAGTTTTTGACGGTGGGGGCTCTGGCCATGAGCCTGCTCTTTATCTTTTCCGATGTGGGTATGCCCATGCGCATCCTGAACGTGCCCCTGAACCCCACACCCGGGTCCATGCTGTTTTACGATACCCTATTTCTGCCGGGGTTCATGCTGCTCAATCTGGTGATCGGCTGGACCGCCGTCGGCGCCGAAAAAAGAGACACACCACTCCCCGCCTGGGTCAAATTCCTCATCTATGTCTCCTTTCCCTGGGCCGTGATCATGCATACGGTCACCGCCTTCATCTATGCCGGCACCCCCGGGCGGGGATTCTGGATGACGGCCATCATGGCACCCCGTTTCCTGACCACCGCCTTTGCCGCGGGATGCGCCATTCTGATCCTTCTTTCATTGGTACTCAAATCCCTTTCCCGGTTTGATGCCGGAGAGAAGGCCATACAGAAACTGGCGACCATTATGTTTTACACCCTGATCATTAACGCGTTTTTTCTGGCAGTGGAATATTTCACGGCCTTTTACAGTCACGTCCCCGCCTATACTGAAACCTTTCGCTACCTTTTTTTCGGGATCGATGGCAATACCGCCTTTGTGCCCTGGTTCTGGGTGATGAATCTGGCGATCCTCGGCGCCATCGCCCTGCTGGCCTTTCCTGCTGTCAGACGTCCATCTCGAACAGGCGGGCATCTCCGATTATCCGAAGCCTGCATTGTTGCGCTGGTCGGTCTCTGGATCGACAAGGGGTTTCTGCTGGTGCCGGCGGCCTTTATTCCCAATGTTTTTGGCCGGATCATGGAATACCCGCCCTCATGGGTGGAATTGACCGTATCCTTTGGCATCTACTGCCTGGGCATGCTCATGATAACAGCCCTCTATAAAGTAACCCTGGCTATCAAGGGTGAAACCGTTATACCCTGATAAAGGATCGTTCAAACAAAGATAGGAAGAACTGACGGCCCGGTTTTTGAAGATTGGGCCGTTTCAGGAAAGATTGTCTAGTTTTTGGAGATTGGGCATGACGAGCGGCAGAAAAGCGTTTTTTTGGGTTGGGGCCCGGTTTTGGTATGGGGTAGGCGGAATCCTGCTATTGCTGTGCGTGTTGCTCCTTTCGGCGCCCCTGATCATAAACCTCGACAGCGTTCATAGAGAGATTAAGGCCCGTTTCGACCAGGAAACGGGGGGGCACGGCACATTCCAGAAGCTCGACCTTTTCTTTCTTCCCAGGCCCCATGCGGTCATCCGCGGTGGAAGGCTCTCTTTTCCCGGAAAAGAAAGCCTGGTCTTTGAAGCCTTAACGGTTTATCCAAAGCTTCTGCCACTGATTAAAGGAGAGTTTCTTCCGGCCCACATTCAACTCACTTCTCCCCATACAGATATTGACCTGTCATCCCCAAAAAAAGACAAACAACCGCCAACCCCGACTCCCGAAACGGTTGTAAAATTCCAAATGCCCGAGGCGTTCCGCACCTGGATCAACAAAACCGACGGTCTTACGATCCAGGTTGAAAAGGGTCTTCTGAATCTTACCGCTAGTGCCCAATCTTTAAAAACCGGGCGATCATTCAGGTTCAGTGACATTAACATTTCAGCCGAGAACGCCAGCGGCAGCCTGATCCTTGAATTGACATGCGCCTCCAACCTTTTTCAAAACATGAACCTGAAGGGACAGATGGAACTCGCCTCCTTTAAAACAAAAGGGAGACTGACCCTTTCAGGTTTCAAGACCGGCGAATTACCGGACCATACGCTACACCACGAGACCATGCGGGTGGAAGACGGGGTAGTAGACCTTCAGACGACCTTTGAAGGGATGGGGTTTCAAAGCCTGAAAGCCAATGTGAACCTGTCCGCACCTTCGCTGGGATTATCGCGCAGTCAGAGAAAGATTACGGTAAAAGGCGCTCGAATCGATGGCAACATCCAGTTTGGGAAAGGTTTTCTGGTTGCGTCTTTGTCTGACATGACCCTGGACTATCCCCCAATGAACCTGTCAGGGGTCTTTAAAAAGGAAGATGATACGCCACGGGTGAGCATTCACCTTGAGGGAAAAGACGTGGATGTGCCGGCGCTTCGTTCCTGCGCCCTGGATCTGGCGGGGGATATTTCACCTGTTAAAGATATTTTTGAGGTCATCAGGGACGGAAACGTCCCGTCCATAACGGTCGATGCAAAGGGAAAATCCCTGGCGGATCTGGGCAATCTGAATGCCTATACCATCGAAGGCCTTATGCGAAAGGGGAAGATTTCCCTGACAGATCCGAGTCTTAACCTGATGGATGTAGAGGGAAGTGCTCTGATCTCAAATGGGATCCTCAGCGGGGGGAGGCTTCGGGCAAAATTAAATAAAATCAAAGGGACAGAAGGTATCCTTACGGTAGCGCTCAAAGATGGCGCCGCGCCGTTTCACCTGAACATCCAGGTGGACGCAGATCTGGCCGAGGCCCATACCGTTTTAAAACGGCTTATAACAGAGGGCACCTTTGCAAAAGACCTTCACCATATCCAATCCATAGAGGGTCAGGCCGCGGCACAGTTGAAACTTGACCAAAATCAAAGCGGCCTCCTGGTGGATGTGAATGGTTCATCCTGCCGTCTGAAAGCCCACTACCGCTCCCTGCCGTTACCCATGACCGTTAAAAGCGGCAGGATTCATTACCGGGAAAATCATATCCAGCTGCGTGAACTGACAGGCACCTATGGTCAATCTGAATTTTTTATAGAATCAGGTCTGTTAGACTGGAAGAATAAACCGCAAATAGAGATTGCATCTGCAAAGGCCACGGTATTAATGGAGCAGGTTTATCCCCTCATTTCCGCCATGGAAGGCCCCGGCAAATGGCTGAAAAAGTTGGACAACGTCAAAGGCCGGGTGTCCATTCATTCCCTGACCCTGAAAGGTCCGCTGAAAACCCCTGCCGCCTGGCAGTATCAAACCGATTTACAAGTGGAAAAACTGTTTCTGAACGCCGCGTTTTTGCCGGGACCGCTCAAGGCACAAAAAGCACGGTTGAACGTGAACACGGGGGGGATTCGCATCAGCAATGCTGAGGTCAGTATCCTGGATGCAGACTTCAGCATGGCGGGTAAATTGGCGGGCCCCGTGCAAGATCTGAAACGTTTTGAAACCACCCTGTCAGGAACCCTGGGGCCTCAAGGGATGCAATATCTCTACGAAACCCTAGAACTGCCCGAGGACTTTCTACTGCGAACACCCTTGACGTTTCAATCGGGTCGTGCCCTCTGGGAGAAGGACACAAGCGTATCATTCGGGGGAGATATGCTTTTCCCCGATGGACCCAGCGTGTCCATGGATGTTTCTTATGGGCTTTCAAAATTGAATATTCGAAACCTGGTGGTGGAGGATGATGCCGCAAGGGCTTCTCTTGCTATGCTGGCTCACGAAGAACTGGTAGACCTTAATTTTTCGGGAAAATGCCAGAAATCGACCCTGGACGGAATTTTCGTAAAAAACCATGTTTTGGACGGTTGGATTGAGGGCGACATATCCGCCCGGGTATTGCCCATGCTATCATTTTCCACCTCGGCAGAAGGGTTTCTCACAGGAAAAGACATCCCTGTTTACCCGATGGCGCTGCCCGCAAGAATTGAGGACTTTTCTTTGCACGCCGAAGGTCAACGGCTCCGTTTTGATTCGGTTCGGATGGTTCTGGGTGAAAACAGACTCGCCATGAATGGCACGGCTGATCTTTCAACGGAAGACCCCAGATTTGATGTGGACATTTCCACTGATAACGTTAACCTTGACAAAATCCTGGCATTCCTGAAAAAATCTGATGACACCGCCGTGAATAAGGATGATAAAGACCCCTGGCATTTCCCCGTTCGAGGTACAGCCCATTTAATGTGGGACAGTTTGAAAATCGGCGGGTACACCTGGCAGCCTTTTCAAGGGGAAATCATTGTGGGTCCTGAAGGCATCCGGGTTACCGTAGAAAACGCCAGGCTGTGCGGCATCTCGTCGCCGGGGGTTTTACGTATCAAGAAAGATGGCATTGGACTCAATTTTCGATTGAAGGCTGAAAAACGTGATCTGAACCAATCTATAACCTGTCTCACCCACAAGCGGGTCAGTGCCGAGGGCACGTTTGATCTGGAGGGAAAAATCAAAGGAGAGGGCAATTGGAACAATCTTTTCGAAAAGCTTGAAGGACCTATTGTTGTTTCTTCCGCCGAGGGCCGGGTTAAACAGGATCCGGCACTGGCACAGGTGCTATCGGTTTTAAGCGTCACGGATATCTTTAAGGGCAAACTTCCCACCCTTGAAAAGGATGGATTCCCTTATGATTTGATACAGATTAAAGCGAACCTGAAAAATGGCAAAATTCACATGCAAAAGGGCCTTATGAACAGCCCCGCCATGGACCTTGTTTTTCATGGGGACGTGGATCTCTTGAATGAACAGCTCGACCTCACCATGCTCGCGTCCCCGTTTACCTTGACGGATCGCTTAATCAGGTTTATTCCGGTGGTGGGGTACATTCTGGGCGGAACACTGATTTCCGTTCCCGTCAAAATCGACGGCCCTTTGAAAGACCCGAAAGTCCGGATCCTTCCCTTTTCGGAGATTGGATCCGGCGTGTGGGGAATACTGAAAAGAACCCTTGAAACCCCGGTCAAGATTGTTGGGCCGTTTGTGGGAGAGGAAGAAAAAACCAAAGACAAAGAAGATGGATCAATATTCTGGTAAATATTTTTTCCGGAGGATAAAAAGATGAGAATTGGAAGTATTGTTTTACTGCTGTTGCTTCTGGCTGCCTGCGTACCTGCAAAGACATGGATCAGCAGCCCTTCTACACAACAGGTGCAAAATGCTGATTTCAGTGCTCGACTGACACCCCTTAAACGGGATAAGGCGCATTTCGTATCATTCAGGCTTTTCATTGACAACAAGACAGGCCGGAACCTGAAAATTGACTGGAACCAGACGCGGTATCTTGTAAATGGAAAATCCTATGGCAAGATGGTTTTTCCGGACATTGACCCGGCGACCATCAAGACCTCGATTCCACCGGCCATCATTCCGGCGAATGGTACTTTCAACAAGGAAGTCTTTCCCCTCAAACTGGTCGCCTTTGCGCCCATGCGGCAGGAAATTCTAGATAAGGAAGGACGGGGGCTTTTCCCCGGTCCACTTCCGGAAGGAAAGAACAGTGTCGATCTGGCAATCTACGAAGGAGACCGTCTAATGAGGCAGAGAATTACCGTGGATATCAAACAGGAGTGATTCAAGTGGCAAGTAACGAGTGAAAAAAGGCGAGTGATGACCGGCGGGCTGGCAATTTACTTGACAAAACTGAAATTCAGCGGTTAGGAATAGTCGAAATAATTTTTTAAAAAAGAATAGTCAGGAGCAAGACAATGAAGATGAACCCCATCGCAAAAGAACTTAACGGAATCATTCAGAACGGCAACACTCACGTATATGACATGCTGAGCAACGTGGGGAAAAACCTGTTTTTCCCAAAAGGCATCCTTTCACAGGGCGCGGAGGCCAAGGAAAAAGCCCACAGATTCAACGCTACCATCGGAATGGCCACGGAAAAGGGAGACACCATGTACCTCCCTTCCATCATGGCCATGCTCAATGACATTTCCCCCAGGGAAGCGCTGACCTACTCCCCCTCTTTCGGTATCATGCCGCTGCGTGAGGCTTGGAAAGAAGAAATTACCCGAAAAAATCCTTCGTTGGCGGGAAAGGAAATCAGCCTGCCGGTGACCTGCAATGCCATCACCCATGCCTTGAGTGTGGTGTCGGACATGTGGGTGGACCCGGGTGATGTCATTATCCTGCCCGACAAAATGTGGGGCAACTACAATCTGATTTTTGGCGTTAGAAAAGGCGCCGTCATTAAAAATTATACTTTTTTTGACCCACAGGGCGGTTTCAACATGAACGCTTTCAAAACCTGTGTTGAAAAAGAAGCCGGGGAGCGGGATAAGATCATTGTACTGCTCAATTTCCCCAACAACCCCACCGGGTACACGATCTCATCAGAAGAAGCGGACGGCATCGCCGATATTCTGGGAAACATTGCCAAAGGCGGAACCCATGTGGTGGCCTTTACGGATGATGCCTATTTTGGCCTTTTTTATGAAGAAGCGGCCATGAAGGAATCCATTTTCACCAAACTTCTGGACCGTGATCCCAATCTCCTTGCTGTCAAGCTGGACGGGGCCACCAAGGAAAACTTTGTGTGGGGGCTACGGGTCGGCTTTGTGACTTACGGCTGTCCCATCAATGGAGAATCAAGACCCTTTTACGATGCGCTGGAGAAGAAAACCGCGGGGGCAGTCAGGGGGTCCATATCCAACGCGTCGCACCTGAGCCAGGAACTGGTCTTGAAATCACTGCAATCCAATGGCTATTTGTCGGAGAAAGAAGAGAAATTTCAGATCATGAAGGCACGGGCCCAGGAGGTCAAACGCGTGCTTGCCGATCCGAAATACAATGACGCCTGGGATGTGTATCCGTTTAATTCCGGCTATTTCATGTGCCTGAAGCTGAAGACCGTTGATGCGGAACCGCTTAGGGTCCATCTTTTGGATAAATACGGTGTGGGACTCATTTCTTTGGGCAAAACCGACCTTCGGGTGGCCTTTTCCTGCCTGGAAAAAGAGGACACTCAGGAATTGTTTGATACGGTCCTGAAAGGAGCGGAAGAGGTTTCAAGGAGTTAGTTTCGAAGCACTTCATATTCAAAGCTTACATAACAGGAGGCGTGGGTCAAAAACCGAGCCAATGAGCAGGGTGTCTCCGAAGACGGCTGCAACGCTTGAACCTGAAAGGGGTTCACCACTGTTCAGGTAGATTTCTTCTACGGTGTATGACCCGGGTTTTCGGGCAGTCACCTTAAGCACCTGGGAGGGAGACAATTCCTCGGGATCTTTGGAGTATTTTACAAAGGTCAGAAGCTTGGGGTGACAACCGATCCAAAGGTTTCCGCGTTCATCAACCTCTATGTTATCAGGCCCGGTGCCAAGTTCAAGGGTATGCCGCAGCTTCAGGTCTCCGGTGCCCTTATCCCGATCGTACACACAAACCTCCTGCCCCACCGTTGCTGCCACATAAACCGTCTTGCCATCAGGGCTCAGGTTGATACCATTGGCATAGGCGAGTCCCTCGGCCACAATACGGAAATCATTCCCGTCATAGTAAAGCACAAGGGATCTGGCCAATTGGAGATACTCCTCTACAACACGCCCCAATTCCGATGTGTTGCCATGGTCGTTGGTAACATAGAAGGCTCCGGGTCCCACGGGGATTACATCGTTGGGACTGTGCATAAGGGCGCCTTCAATGGACTCACGGTGGATCAGTCTATTATCTTTGAAATCAAATATCTCCACAAAGTGGCCATCCTGGCGATGATTCACCACGAAGAGGGAGGGATTTCCATTTTTCCCGATCCATAACCCTATGCCATGGGGATTAAATTCCTCTGCAAAGTCCCCTGTCAGGTTCTCCAGCTCAGGGTCCCGTAAATTCAGATCAAGACCGTATATGGCGCCCTTCTGCACATGACTGCTGTTGGACCATTGGGTTCTTCGATCAGCGGAGGAGATAAAGGCCAGGCCTGTTTTCAGATCAATGGTAATGTCTTCAGAGCTTAAAACACCGGATATGGCCTTACATTCAGCATTGAAGTGCGGGTTGATCTTCTTGAATTCCCCTGCATCGTAATATGTCTTAACGATGAGGCCCCCCACAACCAACGCCAATACAATCACGGTTATGATGGCAGCCTTAAAGAATTTCACAAAACCCTCCCCCACCGTAAAAGTAGTACCCCCACCTGTTCAAGCGACAGACAGGAACAAACCGTATTGCTACCCACTGACAAGACGATACATTACACGGGCTATTGTTGTCTTGATGGCGTGTCATGTTTGTTCTTTTAAATATTTTATCCTGTTGGCGGATCGGACCATTCTGCCGTTATAAGTTTTAATTATCCATCCAGACTCAACAAAGCGGACTTCGGAAACCGAAACATACAATTCATGAAACACGCTACGACGTAATTCACGACCAATATTCCCTCTTTCTTCTTTGCGGATACCGGCCTTCAGTTCGCAGACCATAACAATTTTTTCAGATCCGGTGCGTGTATCATCGATTCCAAAAGCAACCGCTCTGCCGGGCCTGATACCGGAAACTGAATTTGCTACAGTTTCCAGATCCTCAGGATGAATATTTTGACCGCCTTTAATAATGAGATCTTTCTTTCGGCCGCATACATAAAGATGTCCTTTAGCGAGATAGCCGATATCCCCCGTATAGTACCAACCGTCATGCATTACCTTGGCCGTCAGTTCGGGATTCTGGTGATAACCGTTGAATAAAAAACCTGTGCGGATGGCAATTTCGCCGACGGATCTTTCAGGCAGGTGGCTTCTGCTTGAATCGACAATCCCCACATCGACACCGTCCAGCGGCAATCCACAGCTTACGACAGGGAGAGACCCTTTTTGGTTCGAATCAGCAGGCACGGCCCTCCTTTCATCATAAAGAGAGCGTACATCAACCCAATCAACCGAAACCGCATCCTCAATTTTAGTTACGGTAGCTGCCAGGGTGTTTTCCGCCATGCCGTACCCCGGTTTTATGGCTGTGGCCGCTAATCCAAAGGCTTTAAAAAAATCGAAGAAATCTTTTATGCTGTCATAAAGGATCGGTTCACCTCCGAGGCCTACAAATCGTAAGGTGCTGAGATCCAATTCCTTCAGATCCTGATTTCTCACGCTTCGGAGGGTGTGATTCAAACCAAAATTTGGAAATATGCAGTGCGTGCCCCCATGCTTCTGGATGATCTCTAAAAGGGCTTTTGGGTTGCGAACCCATTTGAATGGAGACATCAAGACCAATGGGATACCGGTGGTCAGGGGTAGAACTACGCCTGAAAAAAGACCTAAATCGTGGTAGAGAGGCGGCCAGTTAACAATTACATCTTGCGGACGTATATCTAAGGCCACTGTATAGGACTGGATAAAATTCAAAATAGCGCGATGCGAAAGCCTTACGCCTTTTTGTCGCCCGGTCGAACCACTGGTGTATTGAATATAGGCAATCTGCTCTCCCAGAGCATAGCCCCTGGGCATGGATAAATCCATATTGCCGGGCCGGCTTGAAATTTCATTTGCACTTATTGCCCGACAGTTTAAATCCCTGAGGGAATCACTGAGTTCAATCTGCAGCTCTGGTAAGGCTATTACACCCCGGGCACCAGAGTCCTTGACAAGACTGCAGATCTGTTCTTTGAATTTATCCCGGTTCGGCATTTGCTCCGGATAATGGGAAATGATTGGGATAGCCCCCACATAGAGGATCCCCCAGAAAGCCGCTACAAGCTCAGGTGAATGGTTAAGGCAAATAATGACAATATCCTGTTTATTAATACCATTGGAGCGCAGTGTTTGGGCACAGGAAATTGCCTTACTATGCAATTGACCGTAAGAAATGTTTTCTTCCGAATCATCATCGGAAATGAGAATTATTGCAATCCGGTCTGGATGTTCCAGTGCCTTTTTGACAAAAACTTCCACAATTGATTTACAGGAATTAAACATAACGAGATCCAGAGGAGCCCCTTTGGGAAACAGATCGATATTTTCAACTAAGAGTGCTGAAGGCTTCTGCCTGCGGTCGTGAATATGAGACATACCCTATTTCCGTGGAGAAGGCCCCAAATGAGTCGCCAGATACTCTAGGAGTATTTCCGTATCTTTGGCATTAAGAACAAGACCATTATTGGCCATTTCGTCGAGTATCTCTGACCATTGCTCTCTCGAACCTCTCGTCCTCTGTATGAAATCAAGACTGTGACATTTTTGACATTTTTCAGTAACAAGATTTCTGCCCTCCCCTTTCGGGAGTGGATCATCTGCCTGCACGGGACCAAAGCTAAAGAGAACCAATACTGCGATTGCCACTAAAATACTTTTTAAAGTTTCTGCAATCGGCAATGTTTGGCTCCATTTACCGCATGATCCTGGATGCCGACTCAGCCGCACCCACAACTCCCTGAAAATATCCCCTGCCATTTTATCCTCCATAATCCTGTCCAAGACAAAAATTTATGCCAGCTAAGGGAACTTCCAAAATATAATCTACGCATCCTGTTTGCCCTTTTGCCCGTCTTCTACGTTGTGATAACAGGCACATAGCCCACTATGCACATGTCATCACGCCTTGAAGACGAACAAAAGTTCTGCACGATATGCGTATATTATTTTCTTCCAGTTCCCTAACGAATGACAGGTGGGAAATGATACTTGGTGCATCAGGCCTCTATCATGGAAACTTTGTATTTCTTTAACCGGACATCATGTGTCACAAGGGTAAAGCCTTCTACTTTCGCCTGGGCCACGAGCATCCTGTCAAACGGGTCTCTGTGATGTAAAGGAAGGTCTCTCACAGCATGCGCGTGTTCAACCGTGATATCCAACATTTTAAAGGGCTGGCTGTCTAACACTCTCTTAAAATTCCGGGGGATTTCCAATTTCCCCAGCGCTTCTTTGATCCTTATTTCCCAAACTACGACGGCACTGACAAAAACCAGATTCTTTCCATCGGCGATTGCAGCCTGTGACTTTTTCGAAAGTGAAGGATGACCGTTGAGCCACCATAAAAGGACATGGGTATCAAGTAAGAGGTTCATTTCTCCACCATACCGAAGGCATCCGCAATGTCCTCCGGCAGTTCGTCAAAATCATCGGCTATCTTGATTTTCCCCTTTAATGCACCTGGCCGACGCGGTGTCTCGCTTTTTTCATACCGTATGAGCTTTGCAACCGGTTTCCCTGCCTTGCCAATGACCACTTCTTGTCCGGCCATGACTTTCTCGACCAGTGCCGATAACTGGGCCTTTGCTTCCGAAATATTCGTTATAAGCATAACTGCCACCTCCTGATATATAGTCTGGCCAGGTCTGACCAGAAAGTCAATGTTTTAATGTTCTGGAAACAGTTCCGGTTTAACAAAATTCCGTGGGGGGATGGGGACATCTTGATATATTGACATGGAGAATTTCTATCGTTGAGAAAGAAAAAGGCCAGGTCAATCACGAATAGACGCCCTTGGTGCACTCCACTCCATCATCATTCGTGGAATGGAAAGAAGGGTGATTTTCCGGGAGTTGGCAATTTTGCGCGGGCAGAAACTTTTGGGACAAAAGGATATAGAGGCAATCCTGTCGGGAAGTCAATAGATCAAGACCGTTCCACTGTTCCTCCCTTTTCTGATTTCATCAATTTCTCCTGGTTCCAGTTTATGACAAAATAGCTCCCTAGCCGTTCTGTGGAATCACTCCAACTCCTTGACAATGTGCCGAAGCATCTGACGATAAACTCCGGCAGAGATCTCCGAGGTAAGGAGATAATCGGGGTTTCCCCTGTAAAATCGCTCCACCAGCTCACGCGTGGCTGCCTCCATATCTCTCGACCGGAGGTAGACCTCTTCCATTTCGGACCGTCTTGCCCTGGCTGTCCGGATACTATCCCTGATATAGCGTTTGGCCTCCTCCCCGGTAATATAGCCGTAATGATCCGCACACAGGAATTCCACATCCAGGTCCTTCAGCTTTTCAAGGCTCTCCTGGTATTGGGTAAAGTTGGAATTACCGGATGCGAGGATCATCTCCTTGTAGGGGATACCTCCTCCGTCTGAAGGGAACAAGGCCTTGATGGAGGGAACGTAAAAGGAGACGGAGCATGACGAGTGCCCGGGGGTTTCATACACTATCCCCTCCAGAGGTTCAACACCGAGGTTGTCACCCGCCACCATGGTTTTTCCGCTGATATCGTCTCTCCATTCGATGTCGTAATGTGAATAGACTCCATCAAAGCCCATGTGAACCGCCACATCGGCTCCGAATTTATTTATGGTTGTTATGGCCTTTGGCATCCCGAGGATCTCCCATCCCCTGGCTGAGGCATAGACTTCAAGGCGCGGATTCCGGCGCTTAAAAAACGGAATTGTGCCGATATGATCAAAGTGGGCGTGCAAGATAAGAAGCTTGGTGATGCGCGTTTCATCGATTTCAAACTCCCTGAACTGTTCCAGGAGTGTGGGGACCAGAAAACTCATTCCACCACTCACAATCATAGACTCTTCATCTCCCTCCAGTAGGTAGATATTCGATGCCTCAGAACCCAGGCACCAAAGCCCGTCCGTAACCTTTCCCGCATTTCGTATTCTCATTGTTTATTTCTTTCCGTTAGAGTGAGAAAAAGCAACCCAAGTGCCAGGCCTCCCCTTCATCAATTATAAGCGCTCTGAATTATTCTTGTGACCCGACCACTTAGGCAAATCATCGTTCATATCCATAACCCGCACACCATAAAAGATATGGCAAGTTGGCAGAAATTTCGTTGGAACTCCTGGCACATGCCCAAAATTAAAAAGTGATGGAAACGCAAGCCACATATTACGTCCTTCATCAGCAATGGGCGTCCCGCACAAGGCACAACTGACTTTACAGGGAAGGATCCTCTCATGCTTATTGAGTTCATTGTTGTAAAAATGCAGGTTATCAATACCTTTTGTTATTCTGACATCATGTTTGTGAAATATGGCTGCCCACTGCATAGGCGCACCATGCAGCTTTTGGCATGCTAAACAATGACATATTTTCGCATCTACAGGATCCGAACAAACTTCATATTGTACCGTATTACAGTAGCAACTTGCACGGTATTTTGTTTTGAAATTCACATCCTCAATAGACGCATAATCGGATCCAAATTCTTTTTTCATGTTAATCATAACCTTTGAAACCCTGAGCCAGGGAGGTTTACTTGGTTGCTGAATTTTGTATTCCGGGGAACCAAAAAATCAATATCGCGTGTTCGTAATGTCGAAATTCCATTATCAGAAGAATAGAAGTCTCTGTAAAGGGGCAGACACCAACTACCGATCAAGATGATTTTGGGCAGAATCCCCGAATTATCCCAACGTCTTAGGGAACTGGAAGAAAATAATATACGCATATCGTGCAGAACTTTTGTTCGTCATCAAGGCGTGATGGCAGGTGCATAGTGAGCTATGTGCCTGTTATCACAACGTAGAAGACGGGCAAAAGGGCAAACAGGATGCGTAGATTATTTTTTGGAAGTTCCCTTAATACTTCCAGACAAATGTCATATTGATTCCTGTCCACGCAATGCACCTTTCAAAAACTTTATCTGTTTCTTAAGCTGAGGCAGAAGTTTTCTATACTTTGCACGCAGCTCTTTTGCTCTTGCGTACTCTTCAATAAGGACCTCCGACACATTCTTCACTTTATACACAAACTTCACTTTTCCATTTTCACGTATCACAATATAATAATATTCATGCCCTTTAATTTTCTTTTTTATAAGACTGCCTACAGGAAGCTTTTCCAATTCTTCCACGTATTTTTTCTGCATTCTGATGGAATTTTCCAGATCTTCTCTTAATACACCCTTTATTGCCATACCAATCTCCGTTACCATACAATATGGTCAACTGCTCAAATTGTATGGTAACCCTAGGTGCAATGCCCGTGAATGAATGATATTCATGCTGCTTTCTTGTATAGGATTTCCATATCCCGCATGAAATTCGTGCATTCTGATTTGTCGTTACTGCGCTTTCGTTTGAAATTAGACATTTTTACTTT
>Ga0233431_1002267_pt1 | contig 27674 bp, 20 predicted proteins | sample SI_118_April2016_FD_179867 | JGI IMG/M metagenome (GOLD analysis project Ga0233431, IMG submission 179867) | Seawater microbial communities from Saanich Inlet, British Columbia, Canada - SI_118_April2016_200_MG | ecosystem: Environmental > Aquatic > Marine > Inlet | place: Canada: British...
GCCAGATACCCGAATCCCGTCCAATCGACGAGTCCTCCTACCAACACTATGAAAATCGCCTACTTCGATTGTTTCGCCGGCATTAGCGGAGATATGGTTCTCGGCGCGCTCATCGACGCCGGACTCGATCCCGTACTCCTCAAGAGCGAGTTGGCCAAACTGAACCTGCACGGGGTAGAGATCGACTTTCAACCCGCCTCCAAGCACGCCATCGCCGCTACCCAGGCCCAGGTGCGGCTGGGCGATACTCCTATCACACCGGAACAAGAGCACCACCTTGAGCTCGATGGAGAGCAAGCGGGCCACGAGCATGAGCATGACCATGGACACGGAGGAGGACATGGCCACCACCATCTCGAGGACATCCTCGCTCTCATCCGAACCAGCGAACTCGACCGTCAGGTAAAGGACACTTCCACGCGCATTTTCGAACGCCTGGCCAGCGCCGAAGCCCAGGTGCACGGAGCGCCGCCCGATCAGGTACATCTCCACGAAGTGGGCGCCATCGATGCGGTCGTCGACGTCGTCGGTGCCGTGGCGGGACTACACCTGCTGGGGGTCGATCGAGTATATTCCTCCCCCCTGCGCTTTGGCACCGGTTTTGTTCGCTGTGCCCATGGGCGCTATCCGGTGCCCGTTCCCGGGGTTCTGGCCCTGTGCGCCGACGTTCCCTGCGAGCAGACCGATATCCATTCTGAACTGGTCACTCCCACCGGCGCGGCGATCCTCACCACCGTCGCCTCTTCCTTCGGCTCTGCTCCCCCCTTCCGTCAGACGCACGTCGGCTACGGGGCAGGACGCAGAGATCTGGAGGAATTGCCCAACTTGCTTCGCCTGCGGGTTGGAGAAACCGATCTCGAACTGGAACGGGATCGCATGGTGCTGCTCGAAGCCAACATCGACGATATGACCCCTGAGATCTACGGCTATCTGTTTGATCTGCTCCTGGAAAAAGGGGCGAAAGACGTCTACATAACCCCCGTGCAGATGAAGAAGGGACGGCCGGGCAACCTGCTGAGCATCCTGACCGATGAAGGCCTACTCGATGAGATAACGGCCATTGTATTCGCGGAAACGACGACGATCGGGGTGCGACACCACGCAGTCGAACGGCGCAAACTGCAGCGCAGTTTCGACACTGTCTCCACCCCCTACGGCCCGGTGCGCGTCAAAATCTGTCATTTCGATGGACGCCGCCGCGCCACCCCCGAATACGACGACTGCGCCCAGCTGGCGCGGCAACGGGCGGTGCCTATCCTCTCCGTTTACGCCGCCGCCCGAGCGGCTTTTTCCCAGGAGTGACCCATGACGAAAACCGGCATCCTCTGCAGCCTCTGTCTGCTTCTTGCTCTCCCTCTTTCCGGAAGCGGTGACGAATTCCCCGAACGGTTTAGCAGAGACACCGCCGGCGCCCTGAACGAATTCGGCTGTCTCCGCCCGCTTCCCCCCTCTGGCGACGGACCCAAGCGCCTCGTCATGGGCGATTCGAACGGCCTTCTCCACGTCTACGAGGAGCGGGATGGCGCGTTTGAAGAGATTTGGGTCAGCGACTACCTGGAAGGAGCCATCAGCGGCCTCGATGTCGTCGATGTCAATGACGACGAACTCTTGGAAATCGTCGTCTTCACCGATCGGGGGCGCCTCCACTACTTCGACATTCAAGAATACAACACCCTGTGGAGCAATCCGCCCACCGAATACGGCAAGATTACGGCGCAGACCATTCGCAATATCGATGACGACCCTCAGCCGGAACTCATCTTCTGCGCCGCCGGTCGCCTGATCATTTTCGACGGCCGCGATCAATTCGAAGAGTGGCGCAGTGATGAAGAAAATTTCGCCACCACCGATATCCTGGTCGCCGACATCGACGGAGACGACGAAGACGAAATCGTGCTCAATGACGGCTATGTCTTCGACGCCCGTTTCCACACCCTCGAATGGCAGTCTCCCGAGAGCTTCGGCGAGCGCATGGGGGTTCTGGATATCGACGACGACGGCATCATGGAACTCATCGGCGAATTCAACGGCCGCTTTCTGCGGATCTTCGATATCGATCTGCGCCGCGAAAAATCGCTGAAACCCTGATAGGTCTTGGGGACACGCTCTAATACTATTGACCTGACTCTCCGCGGTTTGTATATATTTCTCCGATCGCGGCTTTTGCCCGGACTCACTGCTCTGACAACAAAGATTCCGATCTTCGGAAATCGCATAATTATATTGGTTCACTGAAAGATCCCGATTGCAATTTTGTCAAAGTTTTATTTTGACAAAACACTCACCTACAAGCAAGGAGCATGAAAAATGGGCCGACCCGTCACTCTCTTCACCGGTCAGTGGGCTGACCTGGATATCGAGACCATGTGCCAAAAGGCCAGCGACTTCGGCTACGACGGTCTGGAACTGGCCTGCTGGGGCGATCACTTCGAAGTAGACAAAGCCAACGCCGCCTACTGCAAATCCAGGCGCCAGTTGCTGGAGCAATACGGCCTGCAGGTTTTCTCCATCTCCGCCCACCTGGTCGGCCAGGCGGTCTGCGACAATATCGACGGCCGCCACGAGGCGATCCTGCCCCCCTACGTCTGGGGCGACGGCGACCCCGAAGGGGTGCGCAAGCGCGCCGCCAAGGAGATGATCGCCACGGCTCAGGCAGCCAAACGGCTGGGGGTAGACGTGGTCAACGGCTTTACCGGTTCATCCATCTGGCACATGATGTATTCCTTCCCGCCAATATCCCCCGACATGATCGACAAGGGGTACGCCGACTTCGGCAAGCGCTGGAAGCCGATTCTCGACCGCTTCCAGAAACTCGGCGTCAAATTCGCCCTCGAAGTGCATCCGACCGAAATTGCCTTCGATATAGCCTCGGCCGAACGGGCCATTGAGGCAGTGGATGGCCATCCCGCTTTCGGTTTCAACTACGATCCCAGCCATCTCGGTTACCAGGGCGTCGACTACGTCGAGTTCATCCATCGCTTTGGCGATCGTATCTTCCACGTCCACATGAAGGATGTCGGCTGGTCGGCCGTGCCCACCGATGCGGGCGTCTTCGGCGGCCATCTCGATTTTGGCGACCGCCGACGCTACTGGGACTTCCGCTCTCTGGGCCGCGGCAATATCGACTTCGAAGAGATCATCCGCGCCCTCAATCGGATCAACTACCAGGGTCCGTTGTCGGTCGAATGGGAGGACAGCGGCATGGATCGCGAGCACGGTGCCACCGAGGCCTGTGCCTTTGTCAACGAGGTGGATTTCAAACCTTCCGAGCTGGCATTCGACGCCGCCTTCGGAGACTGAGCTTCATTCACTTCAACGAGATGGCCTCTGGCGCGACTGCCAGAGGCCATCTTTGTACACCCGGAAATTCCGCATGCGCATCCTTTTGTTTTGCCTTCTCAGCCTAGGCTTGGTCGCCCCTGTTCATGGTCAGCAACAGGCGAGCGGCCTGTCCAACGCCCAGCTCCAAACCGCGTCCCAGAATCTGCAAAAGGTACTGGCCGGGCCACACGAAGAGCCTTTTTTGCAGATCCTCACCGAGGTGCGCGTCCTGCGCGACACGACCTTCGACACCACTATGGTCTACGACCTGGTGGTCCGCTTCGACCCAGACCGCTACCGCAATGCCCGGGTAGGCACTTATCCGTTGAGTTTCGAAGATCAGTTCATACTCTGGTGCAAACGGGCATCTGTCTTCACCCGCAGCACCCGCTGGCAGAGCGGCCGCTTCTTCCTCCACGATATCTCGGCTCCCCGCCAGGCCTGGATCTTCACCGAGGACGCACGCACTCTCTATCAACCGCCGAAGGATGATCAGTTGCCCAAGAACACTGCGTCCCTCCCCCGCTGGCTGCGCCACGCCTATGCGGTGGATCCGCGCACCGATCTGCGCACCATGAGTCGCTGGCTCCGGCTCATCCACGAAGAATCCCGCGACCAGCTCATACGCCGTCTGCAGGCGGAAAAGCAGAGACGCGCATCCTCTATCCTACAGGAAGAATAACCGATGCCCCGCCATCTGATCTGCTACTTGCTCATCCTCCTTTGCCCGATCCTCTGCAGCTGCGGCGGGGAATCCCAGAACCTCCTGGTCTTCGGCCGGGGTGCCGATTCGGTCGGCCTGGACCCCGGCCTGGAAAACGACGGCGAGTCCTTCAAAGTCTGCGACAACATCTACGAAACCCTCGTCACCTACGCCCAGGAGAGCACGGCGGTTCGACCGCTGCTCGCCAAATCGTGGGACGTTTCCCCCGACCATCTGACCTGGACGTTCCACCTGCGCACCGATGTCCGTTTCCACGACGGCACCCCTTTCAATGCCGATGCCATGCTCTTTTCCCTCGGGCGCCAGTTCTACGCCGACCATCCCTTCCACGATGTCGAAGGGACCTTCAAATACTGGAAGGATATGGGAATGGACGATATCGTCGCCGCTATGGAGGCGCGCGACGACTCGACCTTCGTCATCCGCCTGCAGGAGCCCAACGCCCCCTTCCTCTCCAACCTGGCGATGAATTTCTGCGCGGCGGTCAGCCCGACCGCCATCGAAAAATACGGCGACGACTTCTTTAAACACCCGGTGGGCACCGGCCCCTTTCGCTTCCTCGAATGGCGCAAGGACGAGCGCCTGGTTCTGGACGCAAACCGAGATTACTGGGGAGATTCCCCAAAAATCGACCGCTTGATCTTCAAACCGATCCAGGAAGGGGCCGTCCGCTTCCTCGAGCTGCGTCAGGGGGTCATCCACGGTCTCGACAACCTGAGTCCTGAATACATAGATGAAATCCGTTCCCATCCGGACCTGGAACTGCTCACCCAGCCCGGCATGAACGTCGGCTATCTGGCCATGAACATGGACAAACCTCCCTTCGATCAGCAGCTCGTTCGTCTAGCCGTCAATCACGCCGTCAACAAGCAGTCCCTGGTAGACAACTTCTATCAGGGGTTGGCCGTTCCTGCCAAGAATCCGATCCCGCCGACCATGTGGGGATACGCCGACGATATTCCCCCCTACGAGCACGATCTCGACAAAGCGCGCGAACTTCTCCGCCGGGCGGGCTTCCCCGACGGCTTCGACACCGAACTCTGGACTATGACGGGACCCAGACCCTACATGCCGCAACCGGATAAGATCGCCCAGGCGGTGCAGGCCGATCTAAAAGCCGTGGGCATCCGCGCTCAACTCGTCCAGTGGGAATGGGGCACCTATCTGGACAAGGTTTTCAACGGCGAGCACCCCATGGCGCTTCTCGGCTGGATCGGCGACAACGGTGATCCTGACAACTTCCTCTACGTCCTGCTCGACAAAATTACGGCCCAGACCAAGCCCTCCCAGAACGTCGCCTTCTACCGCAGCGACGAGCTCCACGAGGTTCTGGTCGCCGCCCGCCATTCGATCGACCAGGAGGAGCGGATAGACCTCTATCACCAGGCGCAGGAGATCATCCACCGCGATGCTCCCTGGGTTCCCCTGGTCCATGTCACACAGACCGCCGCCTTCCGCAAAGATGTGCGCGGCTTCAAGCTGCACCCGACCGGCAGCAAGTGGTTCCACCCGGTTTTCTTCGCCCGCTGATCCATGCACCGCTTCGTCCTCAAGCGCCTGTTCCTGCTGATCCCGACGCTGATCGGCATCTCCCTGCTCGTCTTCCTGATGATCTACCTGGTGCCGGGCGACCCCGCCCAGGTCATGCTCGGAGAGCGCGCCAACGCCGAAACCCTGGCCACCCTGCGCGCCGAGATGGGACTCGATCAACCCTTTCACGTCCAGTTCGCCCGCTTTTTTACGGGCCTGCTCAGCGGTGACCTGGGGCGCTCCATCCGCACCCACGAAAAGATTACCATCGAGCTCTTCCAGCGTTTTCCCGCCACCTGCGAACTGACCTTCACCAGCATGCTGATCGCCATGGTAGTCGGCATTGGCGCCGGCCTGCTGGCAGCGGTGCGGCGCGGCAAGATGGTCGACTACCTGAGCATGGTGCTGGCTACGGCCGGCATCTCCATGCCGATCTTCTGGCTCGGCCTGATCCTGATTCTCCTGCTCTCGGTCTTCCTGCCCCTGTTTCCCATCTCCGGGCGCCTCAGTTCCCATATCTACCTTGAGCCGATCACCTACTTCTATACCCTCGATGCCGTGCTCAGCGGCAACTGGCGGGCGCTGGGGGACATCCTCTGGCATCTCCTGCTGCCCGCCATCACCCTCAGCACCGTTCCCACGGCGGTCATCGCCCGCATGACCCGGGCCAGCCTTCTGGAAGTGCTGGGCGAGGACTACATCCGCACTGCCTGGGCCAAAGGGTTGTCGCAAAAAATCGTCGTTCTGCGTCACGCGGTGAAAAATGCCTTCATTCCCACCCTCACCGTCATCGCCCTGGAGTTCGGCTACCTCCTCGGCGGAGCGGTTCTCACCGAGACGATCTTCTCCTGGCCGGGCGTCGGTCGCTGGCTCTTCCTAGCGGTCCAGGCGCGCGATTTCCGCGCCGTCCAGGGAGGCGTGCTCCTGCTGGCCACCGTCTTCATTCTCGCCAACCTGATCGCCGACATCCTCTACGCCTGGCTCGACCCCCGCATCCGCTACGACAAGTAAAAAGAGCCGACCCATTGCTGGACTGGCTCTTCTGACAAAACCGCAACCCAAACCTTGAAGAAGGTATGTGAATATCCCACTGTGCGCAGAGTATATTCGCATGTAGAAAGGGCCGGGCGATTGGATCGTCCGGCCCTTTCTACCAACGGGTTTGAAATTATGACCTCGTCATAGCTTCAAACGCGCGTCCAGGCACCCTTCTTCTTCGAACTGGCCACCGCCGCCGTGACGAACTTCATCCCCGCCAGTCCCTCTTCAACCCCCGGATGCGGGAAAGGCGTCGGCACCCCCTTCTCTCCGTTGGCCGTGCGAATGGTGAACTCCATGGTGTTGTGGAGATTGGCCAGTGCCGGAAAGAAATCCTCGTTGTGACCCGGCGGCACCCGCAGATACGGAGCGATCGAATCCGGCCAGAAGCCAAATCCGGCCCCCGTCCAGAAAACCTCATCCGTATCCCCCCGGCGCACCAGCAGCTTCTCCGCCCTTTCCTGGTGCCATTCCAGCGACCCCTTGGTGCCGAAGATGCGGAAACCGGTGTCGTTCTTGTAGCCGATGGCGATCTGAGTGGCCGTAATGATCGCCGTCGCCCCGTTGTCCATCTCGCCGATGACGTTGAAGTCGTCGTCCAAAACCCGACCTTTAACAAAGGAATTCAAACGAGCCGAGACCTTCTTGATCCCCAACCCGGTGACCCAGGTGGCGCCGATGAAGGCGTGGGTGCCGATATCTCCCCCGCAGTTCGAAATACCGGTGCGTTTGGGGTCGGTGCGCCACGAAGCCTGCTGCTGTCCGCTCTTCTCCAGATCCGTGGCCAACCAGCCCTGGTTGTACCAGCCCTCCACCTTGCGCACCTCGCCGATATCCCCCCTGGCGACCATCTCCTTGGCCAGCATCATCATCGGATGACCGGTGTAGGTATGGGCCAGCACAAACGGCACCTTCTTGCGCTTGGCAATCCGCGCCAGGTCCTTCGCCTCGTCCACAGTAAACGTCATCGGCTTTTCGCAGAGCACCGGAATACCCGCCTGCACAAATGCTTTGGCCGGACCGTAGTGGGCGTGGTTCGGGGTGACGACGCTCACGTAGTCGAGTTCCAGCTCCCCGCTCTTACAGGCTTCCAGCATCGACTCGTAGTCCGGATACCCCTGGATGCCCCACTCCTTGGCCGCCTTCATCGCTCCCTTTGGATTCGAACGCAGCGCGCCCGCCACCAATTCGCGACTGGCGTCCAGCGAGAGCGCGCGGTTGTGCACCATGCCGAAGAAGCTGCCTGGGCCGCCCCCGCCGATCATACCAACTCTGAGTTTTGCCATTTGCCGATCTCCTTGTGAAATGCGCAAAAGGGCCAGTATTCTGTCAAAAATTAATATATAGCGATGAAAATATGGGTAATAATTGCGCCGCGATCTGTCAATGACGCAGCGGCTACCAAGTAGCTTGGGATTGAATCGATTCACCCAGCGTCAATTCACCCGCCGCACCTGCTCCATCCGGAGCCCCTGAAAGAAGTGCTTATCCGCAATCCCCCTGTCGAGCTTATACTGCCGGTATTCGAGCTCAATGGTCATCCCCTCCTGTTCGATCACCACCCTACCGGGCAGATACAGATCCCCTATCTTGCGATAATCCCGCAGACGGCGACTCAGCAGCACCTCTCCTCCATCCCCCTCAATCACCTCGCGCGTTACCAGGCCGCGGTGCAGATCGACCCAGATGCGCCTCGTGCGCTCCCCATCCACTAGGGTTACGAGCGCTCGATCGGCGCGGGGATATTCGACTGGATTGCTCGCATCGACGCGGCCCGGAGCCACTATTCCCAGCAGGGCGTATCTCAGATCGTAGCCGCGGAGATCGACCCCGGTCAGAGAAGTGAGCAGCCAGCCGTCTACCGCCCCTTTCCAGCTACCCCCTATCCCCGAGCCATCGACCGTCAGGCTGTCCCCCTGAAGCAGCGCTGTGAAGATGTGGCTGTAGAGCGGTCCTCTGATTTCAAAGCGGAAAAGATCGGGTTGCTTCAGTAAAACCAGCGCTGTGCCGCTGTCGCGCCCGTCCGCACTGCGCACGGCAATGCCTGCCTCGGCGGTCAGATCCTCTACCTGCTCCAGCTGTCCGGCCGACAGGCGCAGCAGCGCCTCGAATCCCTGTTCGGATGTCCAGTCCAGGCGCATCACAGGAGGGGGCGCACAGGCATAGAACAGCGCCGCAAACAACCAGAGTCCTCTCTTCAGCATCTGCATCTACAAAAAGTGTGTATTAAGGGGAGAGTTTCGCCTTCACCACCCCGTTGTCCGGAGCGAGTTGAAGCGCTTTCAGCCAGTGCTGCCTGGCTTCCAGCTTTTTGCCCAGCTCCTGAGCGATATCCCCGGCGTGGTCGAAAATCACCGCCTGTTCCTCGGCGTCGTACTCTTCGTCGATGATGCACTCCAGCGCCCTGTCCAGATAGTGGGCAGCCCGGTCCAGATCACCCTGACGGAAATACGCCCATCCGAGACTGTCGAAAAACGCGCTGTTGTCCGGATCGAGCTGCACCGCTTTCAGCAGCAGTTCCACCGCCGTCTCCAGCTCAATCCCTTTGTCGGCATACATATACCCCAGATAGTTGAGGGCGTATTGATCCTCCGGATCGAACTCCAACAACTGCTCAAAGGCCGCCACCGCCCGCCCGAAATACTCCTCCAGGCCGGTTTGCCGCGACGCCTGCTCCAGACCGGCTCCCAGGTGGAACAGAACCTGCGTATCCGTCTCATCCAGGGAGACTGCCTGAGTGAATTTCTCGACCGCCTCTGTCCACTTCTCCTGCTCCTCCAGAACTAGCCCCCAGTGGAGCAGCGCATCCACCTGCATCGGGTTCAGCGCCAGTGCCTGCCGAAAATGGCCGATCGCCTCTGCCCACTGCTCCTGGCGGGCCAGGACGACGCCCCATCGCACCCACAGATCCGGAGCGGTGGCTTTTTGTTGCAACCCCTGCTGATAAACTTCAACCGCCTCCTCCTCCCTATCCTGCTCCTCCAGAACCAATCCCCAGTAGAGATAGAGGTCGCTCTCGTCCGGCAGGTGCTGCAGCCCCTGCCGGTAGATATCGATCGCCTCGTCCAGGCGCCCCACCTGCTCCAGAGCCGTGCCCCAAAACAGATAGATGTCGCTGCTGTCGGGCATGGCGCCGGACGCCTGGGAGAGGATGTCGTTCGCCTGGTCGAAATCCTCCAGATAGATGTAGTAGCGGGCCAGATCGAGCCATCCCTCCACGGTAGTCGGCTGCATGCCGACGATCCGCTCGAAGAGCAGAGTCGCCTGTTCGTATTTGCCCGCTTCGGAAAGGGCTACTCCCAATCGGTAGAGAAAACCGGCATCCTCTGTCTCGATGATCTCTTCGAGATCGTTCGGCATCACCATCATCCGTGCCAGATAGTACGGCACGGCCGAACTTTCCGGCAGAGCCCGTCCCGCCTGGCGATAGCAAACGATCGCCTCATCCCTTTTCCCCTGTGTCAGCAGCAGTTCGGCCAGCCCCAGCCAGGCATCCTCGTTATCCGGCTGCTCTTTGAGAATCTCCACGTAGATCTGTTCCGCCCTCTCCTGTTTGCCGACCCGCGAGAGCATGTTGGCTACATCGACTTTGACGTCGACCGGCAGCTCCTCGCGCTGCAACAGCTGCTGAAACAGCGGCCCCACCTTTTCGATCTCGCCGGCCTCCATGTACAGGTAGGCCAGATGCTGGTAGAGACGCCAGTTGTCCGATTCCTCTTTAAGCAGCTCTTCCAGTTCGCCGACCGCCGCCTCTCGCTCCCCGCTCCGCTCGAGCAATTGAATCAACATACGGCGCAGATCGGTGCGCTGAGGATCCAAACTCAGCCCTTTGCGGGCGAAGAAGACCGCCATTCGCGGATCCCCTATCTGGCGATAATTGTGGGCAAGCTGGCCAAAAATCGTCGGCGAGGTCGGATCCAGATCGGCAGCGCTGCGCAGCGCGACGATAGCTCCCAGATAGTTCCTCTGTGCTTCGAACACCTTCGCCTTGATGAAGTACTGCATCGCCTGCCGGCGTTTATCGTCGCTGGGCTCTTTGTCGCTTCTCCCCAGTTGCAGCGGCGCGGCACATCCCATCGTCAACAGCAACCAGCAGCAACCGATGACCGGCAGCACTCTCTTGAGCATGGAATCCATTTCTTTTTTATGGAGCGGTTTTTTTAAGCCACAGCGTTCGTGCAATATTACCCAACACCTCTTTAGCTATCCTGGGCTCAATCGACGGTGACCCGTTTGGGGTCCAGGGCGTCCCTCAATCCGTCGCCGAAAAGGTTGAGTCCGAGCACCACAATAAAGATAGCCAGCCCGGGAAAGGTCATCACCCAGGGCGCCTTCAGCAGCAGTTCCCGTCCACCGGACAGCATCGCCCCCCACTCCGGCGCAGGTGGCTGCGCCCCGAGCCCGAGAAAGCTGAGTCCGGCGGCATCCAAAATAGCGGTCCCCAGACTCAAGGTAGACTGCACGATCAACGGCGCCATACAGTTGGGCAGGACGCTGCTCCTCAGAATGCGGAAATCTCTCGCCCCGAGGGCCCGGGCGGCCTCGACGTATGCCATCTCGCGGATGGTCAGGACCGAAGCTCGCACCAACCGAGCATACTGGGGCACCATGACGATACTCACAGCTATCATCACGTTGTCGATCCCCGGACCGATAACCGCGACGATGGCAATTGCCAGGAGGATACTCGGAAAGGCCAGCATGATATCCATCAAGCGCATGATGAGCGTATCGGACCACCCCCCTTTGTAGCCGGCTATCAGCCCCAGCATCGTTCCAACCGATAGAGCTATCGAAATCGAGATCAGCCCAATGCGCAGAGAGATGCGTGCCCCGTATATGACGCGGCTGAGTATATCCCGCCCAAAGTCGTCCGTACCGAACATGTTGGCAGACGACGGCGGTTCCAGACGTCGATAGAGGTCCTGCGCGAGTGGATCGTGGGGTGCCAGCACCGGCGCCAGTGCGGCCATCCCGATCAGAACGACCAGAACACCTCCCCCGATCAGTGCCAGGCGATGTTTCTTCAGATCTTGCCAGATATCCCAGAACACGAAAGATGAACTCACTTATCGAGGCGCGTCGAGCCGAGGCAGCTCATGCCTCTTCTTTGCCTACGGTCTTATCGACGAGAACCTGGAGCTGCTTCAAACTCACCGGTTTGTCGATAAACCCGTCGAAGTCGTAATCTCTGATCTGCTCGGCGTCGATGTAACCGGAGACAGCCAGCACCGGCAGGTCGGGAAACTGACTGCGCAGATTGGTCAGCAGTCCGAAGCCATCCATATTGGGCATGCGAATATCGGTGATAACCAGATCCAACTTCTCATTCTTGACCATCCCCAGCGCTTCCTTGCCATCGGCGGCTTCGACCACGGCAAAGGCCGGGAGCGCTTCTTTGACCAGACGGCGGAAATCGGCCTCATCGTCCACGACGAGAATTCGCTGAGTCAACTCTCGGACCTGCTCATCGAGATGCATTTCTATTTCGTCACTCGTCATGTCGCCGCTTTTCGCGGCCATCTCCACAGCGATGCGAGCGCGCTCCTGCTGCTCCTGTAGCTGGCGCTCCAGGGCGATGATGCGCCCTTCGTAGCGATCCTTCTCCAGCTGATAATCGCGCAGGCGCACGTTGTCGTTGGTCAGTTTTCCCGATAGCACGTCGATGAGGTTGCGGTAGATTATCCCCCTCATGTCGCGCTCATCGCGCAGCATGAGGTCAAATTTAGCCTTCTTGATCGCGAAGATATTGCTCGGCTTGCCCACCTCCAGCGTGGCCGAACGGGGTTGGCCGGTGATCACCCCCATCTCGCCGACGACCGTCACCGGCAGAATAGTCGCCACCCGAACCCCTTCTACGGTGACCACCACCAGTTCCCCCGAAAGCAGGATATACATTTCGTCGCTGGGCGTGTTGCTCCTGCACACCTGGCTCCCGGGCTTGTACGACTTGTGCGCACAAAGAGACAGCACCATCTTTACCTGGGAAGGCGACAAACCCTTGAAAATAGGGATTTTGCGAAGAACCTGGACCAGCAGTTTGCTCGATTCTGGCGGCATATCCAGTCAGTCCTCAAGGGGAAAATCGCACTCCCACAGACCCAAACGGAACCCAGCCGTTTACGCCTTCGCATTCTGGAGCATTCGAAAATCCATCTCGCATCGGGGACGCCGTTCTGAAAGTTTCAGAAATATAACCCCTGCCGACCGGTTCTGCCAGCAAACCGACGGTCCCTTCCCTCCATCAATGCTCCCCCTGACGCAGAACCAACATCCCCAGCGGCGGCAGCTGTATTTCGATCGAGTGCTGATACTGATGCCAGGGGACGGCCCGGGCTTCGATCCCGCCCTCGTTGCCGATGTTGCTCCCTCCATATAGAGCCGCGTCGCTGTTCATCAGTTCCCGGTAGAATCCCCCTTTAGGCACTCCCATCCGATAGCTTCGCCGCGGAATCGGCGTGAAGTTGAGGACGAAGACCAGCAACTCCTCCCCGCCGGCAGTGCGGCGCGCAAAGGAAAAAACGCTGTTCTCCACATCCTGGCACTCGATCCACTCGAACCCCTCCGGATTGAAGTCGGTTTGGTAGAGCGCCGGGTTGCCGCGATAGAGCTGATTGAGATCCCTCAATAGCAGCTGTACGCCCCGGTGCGGCTCAAAATCCAGCAGGTCCCAATCCAGGCTCTGGCGGTAATTCCACTCGTTCCACTGCCCCAGTTCCCCACCCATGAACAACAATTTCTTCCCCGGATGACCGTACATGAAACCGAAGAGCAGGCGCAGATTGGCCATCTTCTGCCAGGCGTCCCCCGGCATCTTGTCGAGCAGCGACCGCTTGCCGTGGACCACTTCGTCGTGCGACAGCGGCAGGATAAAGTTCTCCTGAAAGGCGTAGAGCATGCCGAAAGTCAGATCCGAATGGTGGAATTTGCGATGCACCGGATCTTTCGACATGTAGCGCAGCACATCGTTCATCCACCCCATGTTCCACTTAAAACCAAACCCCAATCCCCCGGAGTAGGTCGGCTGCGACACCCCTGGCCAGGAGGTCGATTCCTCGGCGATCACCATCACTCCCGGACAGCGTGCGTAGATCTCGGTATTCAGCTGCTTGATAAAATCGATCGCCTCCAGGTTCTCTCGCCCGCCATAGAAATTGGGGACCCACGCGTCGTGGGGCCTGGAGTAATCGAGGTAGAGCATGGAGGCTACGGCATCGACGCGGAGGCCGTCTACATGGAATCGCTCCACCCAGAACAGAGCGTTGGCCAGCAGGAAGGTGCACACCTCGTTGCGCCCATAGTTGAAGATCAACGTGTCCCAATCGGGATGCAGCCCCTGCCGCGGATCGAGATGTTCGTACAGGGCCGTGCCGTCGAATTGGGCCAGTCCGTGGGCATCTTTAGGAAAATGCCCCGGCACCCAGTCGACGATGACCCCGATGCCGTGCTGGTGGCAGTAGTCGACGAAATAGGCGAAATCCTCCGGACTGCCAAAGCGCGAAGTGGGAGCGAAATAGCCGGTCACCTGATACCCCCAGGAACCATCAAAAGGATGTTCGGCAATCGGCATTAACTCCACGTGGGTAAACCCCATCTCCAGGACATAGGCGACCAGTTCGTGAGCCAGTTCGCGGTATCCCAGGGGGCGCCCTGTCTCGGGATCCGTTCGCCATGAGGCCAGATTCACCTCGTAGATGGCTACCGGTTCCTCCAGCCAGTTGCGCCGAGAACGCTCTTCCAGCCATGACTCATCTCCCCAGTCGAGACGATCTATATCGAATACGACCGACGCCGTTCGCGGCGGCACCTCGGCGGCAAAGGCATACGGATCGATCTTGAGCAGAATCTGGCCGGCAGCAGTTTTTACCTCGAATTTGTAGAGTTCCCCTTCATCGAGTCCCGGCAGGAAGATCTCCCAGAGCCCCGAGGTTCCCAGAGAGCGCATCTGATGACGGCGGCCGTCCCAACGATTGAACGGCCCCACCACGCTCACTCGCCTGGCGCTGGGCGCCCAGACGGCGAAATGAACCCCTTTTGCCCCATCGACCTCGCGCAGATGCGCTCCCAGCTTTTCAAAAATGTGGAAGTGCGACCCCTCGTTGAACAGATACTGATCGTACCCTCCCAGGAGCGGCCAGAAAGAGTACGGATCGCGCTGTCGGCACGACCGCCCTTCCCCGTCGGTGATCTCCAACTCGTAGGGGAAAAGCTCTCCCTCGCCGGGGATCACCGCTTCGAATACCCCCTCTTCACAGACACGCGTCGCGGCAAAGCTCTCCTCTCCTCCATCCTTTCCGATCACCACCACTTCCCTCGCGTCTGGAAGAAAGGTGCGAACAACCAGGGCATCCTTTCCCTGCAGCTGGACCCGGTGCATGCCGAGAACGCCGAATGAATCGGCTAAATCGGCCCCCAGTAGCGCGCCGATCTCCTCCTGACTCAAAGTTGGTTGCATACTTCCGCTCTTTGCTAGAGGATAGCTTTGATCTTCAAAACGTTTTTTTGATTTGCGAAACCACTGCTACACAGAAAATAAGGCAAGTTTCTAATTTTCCAACCGCTTCCACTCAGCCCTCGGGTCGGTATTCTCGCTGCGGCCCCGCAGCTCTTGCCCTCGGGCATGACTATATCTATCATTGATTGCACCTCGATTTTTCTCCCGCGCGCACCCTTTCACCCGCTGAAAGCGATCGATCCATGAAGAGATGTGCCATCGCCGGCTGGGGGCTCTATCCGCAGGCAGAGGCCACTATTGAACGGGCCCGTTTCCCCAATGACCTGCCCTCGATCATCCGCCAGCGGCAGCCGCTCCTGCCCCAGGGAAACTGCCGCTCCTACGGCGATGCTTGCCTCTTCGACCGCGTCGTCTCTTGCCTGCCCCTCGATCATCTGCTCGAGTTCGACCCGAAACGCGGAATCCTCAAAGTCGAGGCCGGCATCACTCTCGACCGCATCACCCGCTTCATCCTGCCACACGGCTGGTTTCTTCCGGTTACCCCGGGCACCAAGTTCCCCACACTGGCCGGCTGCCTGGCGGCCGACGTCCACGGCAAGAACCACCACGTCGACGGCACCATTGGCGATTTTGTCGAAGAGATGGAATTGCTGTTGGCCGATGGTTCCCTGGTGAACTGTTCCCCCCGGGAGTGCCCGGACCTGTTCCAGGCCACCCTGGGCGGCATGGGTTTGACCGGCTTCATCTATTCAGTCACCCTGCGACTGCGCAAGGTTTCCTCGGCCTTTATTCAGATGCGGTCCATCAAAACGCCCAGCCTTTCCGAGGCCTGCAAGATCTTCGCAGAGACCAAAGATGACTATACCTATTCGGTCGCCTGGATCGACTGCCTGGCCAGGGGACGGCAACTGGGCCGCAGCATCGTCATGCTGGGCAACCACGCCCCCATCGAGGCCGTAGAAGCTTCTCGCCCCCTTTCCCTTCCCCCCGAAGGCAAACTCTCCGTTCCCTTTTTCTTTCCCGGCTTCGCGCTCAACTCCTGGTCGGTAAAGGCATTCAATACCCTCTACTACCACCGCCAGTGGCGTCATCAGGTCGACAGTCTGGTGCATTTCGATCCGTTCTTCTATCCTCTCGACGCCGTCGGCCACTGGAACCGGATCTACGGCCATTCCGGTTTCCTCCAGTATCAGTTCGTCATTCCCTTTGCAAACGGTCAGGAGATAATGGCCGAAATTCTGGAGCGCATCGCCCACCGGGGTGTAGCCTCTTTCCTGGCCGTGCTCAAAACCATGGGAGCGGAGCATGGACTACTTTCGTTCCCAATGCCGGGGTACACTCTTGCTCTCGATATCCCGCTGCGCGATAAACGCATCATTCCTTTTCTGCAGGAGTTGAATCAGACCGTGCTCCGGGCCGGAGGACGCAACTATCTGGCCAAGGACGCCATCCTCGAACGGGAGGCATTCGAAGCAATGTATCCGCGGTTGGACGAATTCAAGCAGATCAAGCGCCAGTACGACCCGGACAACCTCTTCCGCTCGCATCAATCGGACAGATTGGGGATCTCATGACCGAACGCGCCCTCATTCTGGGAGCCAAATCCGCCATTGCTCAGGCTGTAGCCCAACGCCTGGCCGCCGACGGCAGCGGACTTATTTTGGCCGCCCGCGACAGTGCTCAACTCGAACCGTTCGCCGCCGACCTCCGTCTGCGCCAGAATGCCCAGGTCGACCTGCTCGAATTCGACGCCCTCGCCTTCGACAGCTTCGAGCAATTGCCGGAGCGCGTGCACCAGGAGTGCGGGCCCTTCGATCTAGCAGTCCTGGTTTTCGGTTACCTGGGGGATCAACAGCAAGCGGCGCGGGAGAGCGCCGAGGCGCAGAAGATACTGCACACCAACTTCACCGGTGCCGCCCTGATTCTCGGCCATTTGGCCAATTACCTGGAAGAGCGCGACTGTCCCGGGGGCATCGTCGGTATCGGCTCGGTAGCAGGAGATCGGGGGCGACAGAGCAACTACGTGTACGGGGCCGCCAAAGGCGGCCTCTCCCTTTTTCTGCAGGGCTTGCGAAATCGGCTGGCGGGAACTCCGATCCACGTCCTGACGGTAAAACCGGGCTTCGTCGACACGCCTATGACCGAGGGGTTGGAGGGTCTCTTTCTCGTCGCTCCACCCGAGCGCGTGGCCGACGATATCCTGCGCGCCTTTCGCAAGCGCAAAGACGTCCTCTACACTCCCTGGTTCTGGCGCTACATAATGCTCATCATCCGCAGCATTCCCGAGCGCATCTTCAAGCGCTTAAAGCTCTAACTCGGGCTGGAATTCCCTCTCCTCTTTCCCGCTCAGACGCTCCCCTACCTCCCCCCGCAGGCGCGGTCTGAGCGTCGTGTAGCGCTCGGCCACCTCGTTATTTTCAATCGCCAGCTTGAACGCCCTGCGCGTGCCGACGATGACGATCATCTGCTTAGCCCTGGTGATGGCGGTGTAGAGCAAGTTGCGCTGTAGCATCACGTAATGCTGCGTGGTCAGCGGCAGCACTACGACCGGGAACTCCGACCCCTGGGAGCGGTGCGTGCTGATCGCGTAGGCCAGGGTCAGTTCCTTGAGATCCGTCAGGTCGTACTCGACGACCGCGTCGAATCCCACCTGCATCACCTGCCGGTCCAAATCCAGATCGACGATCAAACCCGGATCCCCGTTGAACACCCCCTTGTCGTAGTTGTTCTTGACCTGCATCACCTTGTCCCCCACGCGGAATTCCATCCCGTTCTGACTATAGCTCTTTCCCTGCGGGTTGAGGCGCTCCTGGAGCCGCTGATTGAGATTGATCGCTCCCGTCTCCCCGCGATACATGGGGGTGAGGACCTGGATATCCTGGAACGGATCGTGCCCTCCGTGAGCGGGCAGGCGCCGGGCACACAGATCTTCGATCAATTCCACCACCCGCTCCGGTTCCTTCTCCTCGATAAAGAAAAAATCGACGGACTCCCGGTTGTCGATCTCCGGTATCTGGCCGGCGTTGATGCAGTGGGCATTGGTAATGATGTGACTCTCGCGCGCCTGGCGGAAAATTTCTGTCAGACGCACAACCGGCACCACCTCCGAATCGATGATGTCGCGCAAAGCATTGCCCGGTCCCACTGAAGGCAGCTGATCGACGTCGCCGACCAGCACGAGTCGCGCCGTGTCGGGCAGCGCCCGCAGGAGGGCATTCATCAGCACGATGTCGATCATCGATGCCTCGTCCACGATCAGCGCATCGACCAACAACCGATCGTCGTATCCCTTGCGAAACTGGCCCTCCCCCGGCGCGAATTCGAGAAGACGATGGATGGTCTTGGCCTCCCGCCCGGTCGCTTCGGCCAACCGCTTGGAAGCTCTCCCGGTCGGTGAACAGAGCGCCACCTTCAAGCCACCCCGCTCGAACAAAGAGAGGATGCGCCGGGTAACCGTAGTCTTCCCCGTCCCCGGTCCCCCCGTCAGAACCATCACCTTCTGAGCGGCGGCCAGCTCGACCGCCTGTCGCTGTTCAGCGGCCAGTTGTAGGCCGTCCTCCTCCTCTTCTTCTCCTTTTTTAGAGAGCTTTACCGGCGAAGGGGTGCGCAGCAGGCGTTTGAGCGAAGAAGCCGCGCCTACTTCCGCGTGATAAAGGGGGGGAAGATAATAGTGCAGATCTTCGGTGACCAGGCCGTCATCTCCGCGCAAACTCTCCAGGGCGGGCGGGATCAGCTCCGCATTGATTCCCAGGATCTCCTTTGCCCTCTCCATCATCTCGACAGCCGGCAGGTATACATGGCCGTCGTCCGCCGCCTGATTGAGCAGATAGCGAATCCCCGCCTGCACCCGCTCCGGAGCTTCCGGGGCAATGCCCAGGTTCTGTGCGATGCGATCGGCTATACGGAAACCAATGCCGCCCACATCCCTCTCCAGGCGATAAGGGTTTTCCCGAACCCGTTGAATCGCCTCCTGCCCGTACACCTTGAAAATCTTGACCGCGTACCCGGTGGTGATCCCGTGGGACTGCAGGAAAACCATGACATCCTTGATCTGTCGCTGCTCTTCCCAGGCACTGGCAATCAGTTCGACTCGCTTCTTGCCCAATTTGGGCACCTCGAGCAGACGCGATGGATCCGCATCGATGATATCGAGGGTATCCGCCCCGAAATGTTCGACGATCCGTCGCGCCGACACTGCCCCCACCCCTTTGATAAGCCCCGAACCGAGATATTTCTGGATGCCGTCCAGGGTGGACGGATATACCGGCCTGTAGCTCTCTATCTTGAATTGGCGGCCGTAGCGCGGGTGATTCCCCCATTCCCCCTCGACCTCAACCCCCTCCCCCTCGCGCAGAGAGGCGATGGAGCCGACCACGGTCAGCGGCTCCCGTTCACCCTCGACCACCAGACGGGCAATGGTGTACCCATTTTCGGGATTGTGGTAGGTGATGCGGTCGATGTAGCCTTTGAAGGATTCGGCCATGTGATTCGATGCTGGAGGGGGGAATTCAGACGGCGTAAAACACCAGGACACACAGCAGGATAGTGGAGCACCCGCCCAGCAACAGGCCGGCTGTCACCTGAGCCGGGGTGTGGGCTTTGAGGCGCAAACGGGACCAGGCGACCAGGGGCATGGCCAGCAGGGCGGGCCACAAACTAACCCCTCCGGCCAGCATCAGCACGCTCACCCCTCCCCCTACTCCCACCGCGTGAATGCTGATCTTCCAATACTGATTGATCCACCAGACCAGCAGCGTATTGAAGCCGAAGGTGCAACCGGCGATGAGCATATGCACCGGCGCTTCCAGTAGCAGCAGGACGGCGAAACCCGCAAAATAGCACAGAGCGCCGGATAGCAGCAATCCCGCCCGCTGGTTGCGCTCATCCGGATACAGATCGGTGATATACCCCGCCCGATAGAGATAAACCAGAAAAATCGCCGGTATGATCGCATAGAGAAGCACCCCGACCACACCCGCAACCCACGCCTCCTGGGTCAACCAGGTCAGAACGACAAAGACCGCCATCGCCAACCCAGCCGGGTTGAGAAGGTGAGAAACCAGGGATGCAATCTTTTCTAACCGACCCCTTTCCACCAAGTATCTCTCCCGCTTAGGAAAATCTCATTTCATCCATTAGATAAGACAGATCCGCTCGCACCGACGCATGAGGAAGGGAACAAAGCCATCGCCCAAAAGCAGAATCCATCCCCTCACGCAGGCAACTCGACGCACGGAACTCGAGTTGCCTGCGTGAGGGGGTATTAATCTATCGCTTTGCCCCCCTGTTCCGCAAATTCTCACCCATTTCCCTTTTTTTAGGGGAATTTTCTAAAGTAAAGGATTCTCGGGTCGATAGTAAACATAGAGATACCAAGTGATACCTTAATAAATCATATAATTTTCTCTGATACCATTACAAAAAATTTTTCACCACCGACGATTACCAAAAATAACATAGCCGCATGTTTTTAATGAACTTAAAAATACCTAAAGAGAACAAACGCAACCGGAGCGGAACCCTCTCGCTCTCACCTGCGAGAGGTCTGCACCAGTGTCTTTCCATTATGCAGCGACGGACAGACACCAGGAGGAAAAAGGAGGTGGATCAGGAAAACACAGTAACGCTCCGCGCCGGCGGACGAAAATTGAGTCATTTCTCCAAAGAAAGGCACATAACGCAAATATAGTATTTTTCTGCATTTAGAGTCATGGAAGAGTAACCAACACTATTAGAAACAAGGAGGTTTCTAATGCCTTTACGGGTCAACAACAATATCGCTGCAATCAACGCGCGCCGGAGGTTGAATGCCAACAACCGGGACCTGAACGTCCGCCTTGAGCGGTTGTCTTCGGGTCTGCGCGTCAACCGCGCCGCCGATGATGCGGCCGGTCTGTCCATGCGCGAAGGCATGCGGGCAGAGATCAGCGGTCTGAAGATGGACATCGTCAACGCCGAACAGGGAAGCAACCTGTTACAGGTGGCTGAAGGGTCCCTCAACGAGGTAAACGCCATGCTGATCCGCATGCGCGAGCTGGCCGTGCAGTCCGCTTCCAGCACCCTCAACGATCTGAACCGCGAGTCGGTTCAGGCGGAGTACACCCAGATCACCCAGGAAATCGACCGCATCGCGCTGTCGACTACCTACAATGATCAGGTGCTGCTCACCGGCTTTGGCAACAGCGTGGCCACCAGTTCTTCCGCACTGACTGCCAGCAACGTCAGCGGCGTGGCCAATGTCAAGATCTCCGGCGCCACGACCGGCACCTACAACTTCGTCGATACGGGCGCCGACAGCGAGATCACTCTGGGCAACGGCGTCGTCACCCAGACGATCGACATCGGCCAGATCCTGGACAGCAACAACGCGGTGGCCACCGGCACCACCGTGGTGGCCAATTTCGATCGCCTCGGAATCCAGGTGACCCTGGCTGGTGACGCGGTAGCCAACGCGACCGGTAGCTACGTCGATGGCAACCTGACTACCCAGAACATCATCATCGAGGCGGGCACGGGTGGTTCGTTCCAGGTGGGGCCGGATGACGGCATCAACAACCGCATTGAGGTCAACATCGACGACATGCGCTCCAGCGGCCCCTTTCTCAACCTCAACACCACCTCGGTGGCCACCATCACCTCGTCGCGCTCGACGATCACGCAAATCGACCAGGCGATCACCAAGGTCTCCAATACGCGCGGCGACCTTGGTGCCTGGATGAACCGACTGTCGTTCACCATCGCCTACACGGAGAACGAAATCGAGAACATCCAGAACTCCGAGTCTTCGATCAGCGATGCCGACGTCGCGGCCGAAGTCACATCCTTCACCCGGGCGCAGATTCTGTCGCAGGCGTCTACGGCCATGTTGTCTCAGGCCAACGCCGTGCCGCAGACCGCTCTGGCCCTGCTCCAGTAAGCGGCCGGAAGCACAGCGCCACTGCGATACCTTCTCAAAAAAAGCCAGGAGCGAAGAAATCCGCTCCTGGCTTTTTCTTTATACCCATTTTTTACCGCTGGCCCCCCCCCGATCTTTGGCCGCTTCCTTCGCATCGATCACAAAGCCGATAAACCGCTTCTGGGCCATCGTCTTCAAATAGGCCAGCAGAGAGACTTCCGCCTCCTTGCGATTGAGCTGGTATTTGTCGCTGAGACCCTCGATCATCTGAGCGACGGTATTCCGGCCATTGCATAGCTGCCAGACTTCCGTGCCCACTTCATCGAGGGTAATCTTGCGATTCTTGGGGATGTAGAAGATCTTCGAGATCAGGCGAACTTTCCAGTTTTCCTGGCGCTTCACCGTGATCTGCACCTCCCCGTCGTCATTCCTCTCCCACGTCAGCTCTTCATTGCGAGCCGGCCGCGAGTTCAGCATGGTCTCGCGGCTCAGTTTCGGCTGATTTCTGGTGGCAAAAATACCCATCGGCAATCCGTTCAGCTAAGTCCCCCTGCTGCTCCTTTTTGCGGAACAGATGGTCGACGACACAGATTTTATTTGTTTCACGGCAGTTCCACACCCGGCTATCCATAAACTGCCGGGGACGGGGGTTGACCATCGGCAAAGGACGCAGAAGCTGGCGCCAGCGGCTGCGCGGTTTGCCGGTTACCCGCAGCCCCGGATGCCCCCCCACCGCTTCAGTCACCGTCTCGACATCGAAATCCTTCAGCTGCTTTTTGAAGAAGACCGGATACCAGTCGCCTAACTCCCGCTCCTTCAGCAGCAGTTGCGCCAGACTGAGCCGGTGAACCCGGCACACCTCCTTCTCCTTTTCAAAGGAGAGCTGGATGTGGCCGGATTTGAGTTCGTGGGATTCCAGCTTGAAATCGGCCGGCATCAAAAACGCCAGGCCGTAGACCGACCAGAACCACGCCTCGTCCTGAAAGCGATCCTCCAGAGAACTGAAAATCGCCTCTACGTGGCCGCCGGGTTTCTCATCCAGGCGGGTCAGAATTCGCAGCAGCAGAATCCTGCTCTTGTCCGTCCTGATCGCCAGATTGAAAGCGCGGAAATCGGCTTCCCAGGTGAAGGTCTCGTAGTCGCGCCCCTCCAGCCAGCGCTTGTCTCCGAGAAATTTGGCCCGACGCTGCACGGAAAAGGGTATGTCCCCCTTTTTCGCCTTCTTCTCCAGATTCTCGATATAGCGGTCGACCAAGGTGCTTACCGACCCATCGACCTGCCCCTTCACCGTCCGCCACTCGATCTCCGCCCGCACGATCTCGGCGTCGTCCAGACGAACATAGCCGCTATCCCGGTCTCCATCGACCCGCCCCAGATTCCACTCCTCGGGGACGCGCAACCGGATGCCCTGCCAGCCAAATTCAGCCCACTTTTCCCGCTCTTTGGCCATGCTAGAAGATCAACACCGAAACCGACTTCTGGATCAGCGCAATAGAAATGGCAGCCATGCCCATCAATGCCATACCGCAGGCAAAGCCTACTGCCAGCACCGGTGCGTACAGACGCCATTGCTTTTGCCCATATTTGTTCCAGAAATAGTAGCGGGCCAGCAGCGCCCCGATCACCTCGGTGATGATCCAGTGGGGAATCGTCGTCAAGGCACGGACATACCCGAAGATCAGCAGGACGGGTAGTCCGAATATAGAGAGCAATATATAAGAGGCCACCCCGAAAACGGTTCCCGCCAGAATGATGTTCTTGTTAATCGCCCGGAACAGCCAGGGTTCATCGGTGGAGCGCTGGATCCACGGGCTGGTGAAATTCGGATCGGTGTCAATGATGTAGTAGTAGACCCAACCCTCCGGCAGAGCCGTTTCACTGCTCACCCGCAGCACCGGCCGAGGGGTGCGCATGATCCCCGCTTCCAGAGCCGGCTCCATCACCTTCAGCACCGGCTGCACAACGGTCGCATTCGACTCTTCCGCCACTCCGGGAAGCTGCTCGGGAATCGATGGATCCCCTTCTTCGTAGTGGGTGTAAAAGGAGCCTTTCTCGGTCCAGGGTCCAGCCTTGCCCCGTTTTCCCTCCGTCTCCAGCCACTCCGGATCTACCGCTCGTACCTGCCAGTACCACCACTCGTGCTCGCTCAAGTTGGCCGGCACCCAGGCCACCTCCCGTCCATCGGGTGCCAGATCCAATTCGCTCTTCATCGTTCCGGTGTACCACAGACACTGCTGGTAGGCGGCCAGTCGCCACATGAGCTGGGCAAACGGATAGGAAGCCGAGGGCACCGGTGCCAGCTTCCAGATATAGGAAGAATAGAGGAAGGTGGCGACTAGGACGATCGGCATCATGAAGACCTCCGCCTTCATGATGCTCGTGAACTTGGTACCGGTCAGCTCAATCTCGCGAAATTTCTGCGTCTGTGCTCCATAGTTGCCCAGCGGAAAGGGGATAAACCAGATATCGACCCCCTGGTATCCCGATAGGATGATGGTCGCCTCACGCACGTAGGGGATCGATACCGTCTGCCCCACCATGCCGACCAGACGGGCGTTGACGAAGGATTGGAAAGGGGTGAAGATGAAGCCGAAAAACAGGAAGAACCAGATGAATTGGCCAAATTCGGGCAATAGCACCGCGGAAATGGTTATCAGGGCGGCGGCCCCCAGACTGTAGAGAGCAAGAGCCATCCAGATGGGGAAATCTCCCCGCCCTTCCGGCGGACTCATGTCGCGCCCCACCCCTGCGGCCCTATCCGCAGCGGACTTCCGCAAACTGGTGATCACCTGATAGACGCCGATGATGGCGATGGCGATGGTGGTGCCGATGCCAAAGCTCATCCAGAAATCGACGCTGTTGACAAAGAAAGTCTCGATCGTCCCCATCCCCGGCTGCCAGATCTTGAGAATGCCGTAGTTGTAGAGAATCGGGTTGAGCACGGAATGGGCGATCACGCCTATGAAGGTGCCCATCACTCCCCAGAAAGGCATGACCAGGCCGGCAAAAATCGGCCCCAAGTGGGCGGTAAAGCCCAGCGGCGTGGCCGGAATGAAGTTGCCTGTCACTTGTGTGAAGTCGATGAATGGAATGGGGATCAGCTGAATTGGTTCGGTAAGTAGTGCCCCGCTTATGGCGGGGATGGCCACGTAGATCGTGCCGAATACCAGGCCGATCATCGCACCGGCCGAAAAGACCCGCCAGCGCCAGGTGTCCTCCCCGGTGGTACTCTCGGCCAAGGCGGTCGCCCCTTGAGCAGCTACCGGGGCAAAGGGGAACGGCAGTCGCTCGTAATCCGAGTTCAAGCGGAAGAGAGTGTAGGCCATGGTGAACCAGGAAATGCGCGAAATAATCATGCCGATGACCAGCAGCGCGATCGGAACGATGAAGTCCTTGTGCAGGAAGGTTCGCTGCACCAGCGCCTCCGAATCGGCCGGCGGAGCCCACCAGGTCGGAATCAGCTTGGTCAGACCAAACTGCTTGGCCGCCGGCGACTGCACCAGATACTGGTTCCACAGCAAACCATTGAAAGCGCCGGTCTCCGCCGCGATCAGCCCGGCGGCCACGTAGTAGAGGACGTAGACCTCTTGCCGCTTCAGCGTGGTGAACGATCGCTTGGTGATCTCGGCAAAGAGGATGATGGTCACCCACTCGGCCGCGGCCCCCATCGAGCCACCGACCATCAGGCTCAGATACATGTTCCCCGGGATCATGATGAAGGCCACGAAGAGCACACCTAAGATGGTCTTTGAAGTAAACCCATCCTCGAAACTCGTGGGAGTCTCCAGCAGATCGCGATATTCTTCAATTTCCTTATTTGGGTTTGTCTTATTCCGTCCGAGCACTGGACGTTCCCTCCCTCTAAGCTGTTACCTCAGTGCGCTCACCTGCCAGAATCTCTTCCCCCTGCTCCCGGTAACTGATCTTGGCTTCGCTATCGACGGTGCGCCAGATGAGAAACTGTTTGCGGATGACGTTCATAAAACGCTGATTGACTCGACGCCAGGAGGCGTCTTCGCCGCTGAGCCGCCGGATCTGCAGGGTGATGGCGTAGATGTTGTGCTCCGCTTCAGGAGTGGCGCGGAAGACCACGTGCTGACTCACGCCCAGATCGAAAGGCGCCAGCCAGATATTCATATCGATGTTGTAAGCTTCCCCATGCTCCGAGTCAGACCGATCCAGACCGGCGCCATCAGTGTAAAAGGTGCCGATCGATTCTTCGCTGTAGGAATCGAAGTAGCCGATGAGAAATACCGACAGCCCCAGTACCTCGTGGCCGCTGACCGTGAACGGAAATTCAAAGTTCCATTCATCCCCATCAGGTGGCGGCAATTTCCATTTGCGCGTCACATCCGGCACCGCCATCTCTGAAGCCTTGCGCGCCGGATAGACCGAGGAGAGCATGACGACCGCCATGACCAGAATACAGGAGGTGACGGCGGATAGCGACGAGTAGTTGAGAGTGAAACCGGCTAACAGGTTCAGTTCGATCAACAGTTTGGCAATGACCTGTCCGGTGAGGTAGCCAGCCACCACTCCGAGCACCGAGTAGACGCACGATTCGGCAATAAAGAGCCAGGCGATGTGCGCGGGCGCCAGGCCTACCGAGGAATAGACGCCGATCTCGCGGAAGCGCTCGTACACGCTACCCATCATGGTGTTGAGCACGATCAACGATGCGATCAAAATCGGGACGAACAGATTGCCCATGCCCGAAAAAGAGGTCATGCCCAGCGAACTGTAGATCGAAACCTTGATGTATTCGTCCCCCTGTTCCTTGATGCCGGCGAATAGAGTAACGGCCAGACGCGAGAGGAATTCCTCGATCTCTGCCCGTTCGTTGACCCCCTCGTCAAAGCGAATGGCCACCGACTGCAGAGGATTCCCGCTACCGATATTGCGCAGCGTGTGGTAGGGGATGATGAGCACGTTGGCTGGTTCCAGGTGGACAAACGGCTTGATGACGACCTTGGTGTCCTCCAGTCCCTGCTTCTCGCGCTGCTCTTCCTCGGCCATCTCCTGAACCGCCTGACCTCCAGTAACGGCGAAGTCGGCCGGAGTCATAATCTCGTCGTCCAGATCCTTGAGATCCTTCATCCGCTTGGAATCGAGGACGCCGATCACCGTGAATAGCTCGCCAAATACCCGAATCTGGGCTTTCCCCATCTCCGTCAGGTCGATGTCGAGATAGGCAGGGACGACCATGTCGCTGGGCAGGATGCACACCTTTTCATCCCCCTCCTCAAACCACCTACCCGCAATCAGCGCCCGGTCCAGACCCGTTACCCCGCTTTCCTCGGGCGTCAGTCCCAGGACGCCCAGGGCGTTGTGGGCCTTTGCCCCGTGCTTCATCTTGATGTGGGCCTTGGTGCGGTTGTCGTACCAGCTGCGCGCCGCCACGGAGGCGCGGTTGCCAAAGTTGCTGCGCGCGTAGTCGAGAACCGACTCTTCCAGCGGATTCCAGGCCTTGCTGCGAATCATCATCCCCTCGTAGAGCCCCTCGTTGTCCCGCTCGATCTGATTGAATTTCAGCGTGGTCTGAATCGAGGTAAAGGAGAGCACGGTGAAGGTGAGCAGCAGCAGGGTAACAAAGGTGAGAGCCGTGCGCAGTTTGCGGCGCTTCATATTGGAAATACCCAGCTGGAACGCCGCCATAGAGGCACCCGCCCGACTCACGTCCGTGTCGTGGACCACCGCTACCTCGGTGCGCA
>Ga0233431_1002268_pt1 | contig 27661 bp, 23 predicted proteins | sample SI_118_April2016_FD_179867 | JGI IMG/M metagenome (GOLD analysis project Ga0233431, IMG submission 179867) | Seawater microbial communities from Saanich Inlet, British Columbia, Canada - SI_118_April2016_200_MG | ecosystem: Environmental > Aquatic > Marine > Inlet | place: Canada: British...
CGAATCTGCGCGACGATCACGAGCTCTACTGCGCGGGGCATCTGATGGAGGCGGCGGTGGCGCACTTTCGCGCCACGGGGAAGCGGCAGTTTTTGGATATGCTCTGCCGGTACGCCGACTGCATCGATACTGTCTTCGGGCGGGAAGAGGGGAAGATTCGGGGATATCCAGGGCACGAGGAGACCGAGTTGGCCCTGGTCAAACTCTACCACGCCACCGGGAACGAAAAGTATCTGAATCTGGCCCGGTATTTTGTCGATGAACGCGGGCAGGGGAAGCCGCACTATTGGGCGGTGGAGGCGGAGGCGCGCGGCGACGATCCGGATATGCCCTGGGGTGGGGCGGAGTACAATCAGGCCCACGTTCCGGTGCGCGAGCAGGAGAAGGCGATCGGCCACGCGGTGCGCGCCATGTATCTGTACGCGGGGATGGCGGATATGGCGCGGGAGGACGGGGACGAGGGGTTGGCGCGGGCCGGTCTGAAACTGTGGGAAAACGTCTGTCTGCGGCAGATGTACGTCACCGGCAGCGTCGGCGCCGCCCACCACGGGGAGAAGTTCACCGACGACTACGACCTGCCCGAGGAGAGTTCGTACTGCGAGACCTGCGCGGCGATCGGTCTGGTCTTCTGGAATTTTCGTCTGCTCAATCTGCACGGGGAGGGGCGCTTCGCCGATATCGTGGAGCGGGCGCTCTACAACGGCGTGTTGAGCGGGATTTCGCTGTCGGGAGATCGGTATTTTTACGTCAATCCGTTGGCCAGTCTCGGCGACCATCATCGCAGCGAGTGGTTCGGGTGCGCCTGCTGTCCGCCGAATATCGCGCGACTGATCGCCAGCATCGGGCAGTACGCGTACTCCGAAGGAGCGGAGGGGTGGGTGCATCTGTATGCCGGAGGGACGGCGGAGTTGGAGATTGGCGGAGGGCGGGTTGAACTCGATGTGCGGACGGAATATCCCTGGGATGGGACGGTCGATATCGAGGTGAATCCGGGGAGCGGGTCGACATTTGCGCTGAATCTGCGGATTCCGGGCTGGTGCCGTCAGGCGACGCTGGTGGTGAATGGGGAGGATGTGGATGTGGAGGGAGTGCTGAATAAAGGGTATGCCCGAATCGAGCGAAGCTGGAAAGCGGGGGACCGGGTGCGACTGGTGCTCAATATGCCGATCGAACGGGTCCGGGCCCATCCGGCGGTGCGCATGGCCAACGGCAAGGTGGCGCTGCAGAAGGGGCCGATTGTCTTTTGTCTGGAAGAGGTGGACAATGGGGTGATGCCTCTGGGAAGGATAGCTCTGCCGGCGGACGCAGAGCTGCAGGCGGAGTATCGAGCCGATCTGTTGGGGGGAGTGGAGGTGATTCGGGGGAAGGCGCTGATGGCGGACGCCGTCGGCTGGGAAGGGGCGCTCTACAGCACCGAATCGGCACACGACAAAATCTGCGCTATCACCGCCGTGCCCTACTGCGTCTGGGATAACCGCAAGGCGGGGCAGATGATCGTCTGGCTGCGAGAGAGTGGGTGAGTCGAGTCCGAAATGGGCGGTTTTTCGAGGAGCGGTCGACGAGAGGCGTTAACCCGGATTCACAGGGGAGTGTCGTTTTAACTTTCTCCCGGTGACGTTCCGGAGATGGCGATGTCTACGGATGGCGCTGTTTGAGAGATTCGGGAACGGGGTGAATTCTACAGTTTGGCGCCGCAGTATTTGCAGTATTCCGCGTCGCTGTCGTGTCCCTCGGCGCTGCAGACCGTGCAGGCCTGGGTCGATACCTGGCGGTTCCGACCCAGGGCCATCTCGGCGGTGACGATGCCGGTGGGCACGGCGATGATCGCGTAGCCGAGGATCATGACCATGGAGGCCAGCGCCTGGCCGAGGCTGGTTTGCGGAGAGATATCGCCGTAGCCGACGGTGGTGAGGGTGACGATCGCCCAGTAGATGCTGTGGGGAATGGAGGTGAAGCCGTTCTCGGCCCCTTCGATGACGTACATGAGGGCGCCGACGATCACCACCAGATTGAGCACGGTGAAGAGGAAGATGGTGATTTTGCGGCGGCTGGCCTGCAGCGCCTGCAACAGATACTGGGCTTCGCCGAGGTATTTGGCGAGTTTTAGAACGCGAAAGATGCGCAGCATGCGCAGGGTGCGGATGACCACCAGATACTGGCTGCCGGGAACTATCAGACTGATATAGGTGGGCAGGATGGCCAGCAAATCGACGACGCCGAAGAAACTGGTGGCGTATAGGAGTGGGCGGCCGACGCATATCAGTCGCAGGATGTATTCGACGGTGAACAGAATGGTCAGGAACCATTCGGCGGCGTACAGCAGGTCGCCGTGTCTTTCGCTGAAGTAGCGGACGCTGTCGAGCATCACCACGACGATACTGAGCAGGATGCTCAGGATCAGCACGATGTCGAACGTCTTTCCCACCGGGGTGTCCGCTTCAAAAATTATCTCGTGCAGCTTCAGGCGCCATCGGTTGCGGACTCGCTGCGGATCCGGAGGGGGTGGTTTCCAAATTTCTGGCATCGCGTTTTTTGGTGTGCGGAGTTTCGTGGAAGTGGAATAGTTCTTTCATTCTAAGATACAACCGATCCGCGGCATCGGGGGAGAAAAATCTCCGGCGCCCTTCGATAGATCGTTCCCAAGGAGAGAGGACAGGTCATGATCAAACTGGCGACGATGAGCAGCGTATGTCCGGACTGGAATCTGGAAGAGACCATTGCGGGGATGAAGCGGCACGGGTATCAGGGGTTGGAACCGCGGGTGGAATGGAGTCACGCCTCCGGGATAGAAGCGGATCTATCGGCAGAGGGACGCGCAGAAGTCCGGAAGAAAATGGCCGACGAGGGGCTGGAGATCTGCTGCGTGGCGACGAGTGTGCGCATGGCCGCCCCGGAACCGGATGAGCAGGCGAAGCACGTAGAGGATCTGAAGAAATACATCGAACTGGCCGCCGATCTGGGCTGTCCGCAGATTCGCACCTTCGGGGGGCAGCGGGCTCGCGATCGGGAGTTGCCGGCGATAGTCGACTACGTGGTCGAAGGATACATGAAGGCGCTGCCGATGGCCGCCGAGGCCGGGGTGACGGTGCTGATGGAGACGCACGACGACTGGAGTTGTTCGGCGCCGGTGCGGGCAGTGGTCGAGCAAGCGGGACATCCGAATCTGAAGATTCTGTGGGATATCATGCATCCGCAGCGGATGATGGAAAAGCCGGAGGAGACGTTTCAGGTCGTCGGCGAGTACACCCACCATCTGCACGCCCACGACGGCAGCTTTGTGGACGGGAAGATGCAGATCGGACCGCTGGGCGAGGGAGCGATTGACCACGCGGTGCCGCTACAATTGCTGAACGAAGCCGGTTTCGGCGGATACTTCTCGGTGGAGGTGATCCACGCGCCGGGCAGCGACCACGACGCCGAGGGGGTGTTGAAGCAATACGGTGAGCAGTTCCGGGAGATTATGGATAATATGTAGGAACGCGGCAATGAAGTTGAGCAGGCTGGCGGGGTTCGGGAGTCGTCTCGGGCCCCGCCGATTCGAACTATAGGAAGAGATCCAGGATCGTCACGCCTCCCGGCGTGACTTTGGCTCTGAAGGTGCGTTGCGTACCGCTGGAATCTTTCCCCATCCATCCGATTCCCGCATCGGGCGAATCCATGAATTTGACCGGCAAGACAGGGTATCTACTGACATTGACTACTTGTTTGATCGGGGATCTTGCGGTCACGGTCGCGTATCCGTAGCTGTTCATCTCGGGGTTCGATATATATAGCCTGTAACCGCCGTCAGCCATCAGCATCGGCACGATCGGCAGATTGCATGTGAACAGATCGTTTCCAACCATCTTGAGCAGCAGTGCGCATGCCTCACAGAACCCGGTGGTCACCTTGCAGAAGGTCAGGGTTTCCACAAGCACGTTGCTATGTTCTGCCACCTCGGCAGGGTCGTCCTCGAGATTCGGCGTGCCGTCGTCCATCTCGGCCAGGGCGGTGATAGTCTCCTTGTCCTCGATGCTCGCATTTAGCGCAAAGGCGCACATCGGGTAATCCGAGAACTTGTCCACGAAGTAGATATCTGGAGAAATGCCGTAGTCTGCCGGAGTGAAGTTCTCAACCGCCGCCGTGCAAACTACCGCACCATTTCTATATGCGGCAACTGCCTGCTTCTCAGCTTCTGACAGCAGGTCAAAATTGGGGACAAACAGGCTCCCCTCCGCACTGGTCAGGTTCTCGCTCCTCATGACCGCACCGCACAGAGTTCCCCTTGCCGCCATTTCGTAGTAGAACTTGTGGAGCGTCCAACGTCTCGTGCGGATGTAAGCGGGAAGCGTGTTGTACAGGGCCGCATCAGACCAGATCAGTGTCGGCGCAAGCACTTTCTGCACACCCTCCACAAATCCGACCTCAAAACGTTCCCTAAGCCACTTCCATTCATCACCGTGTATGCCGTCTCCCAGGCAAATCATCAGCCCGTCGAGACTGCGCTTCAGGCCTTTGCCCGTATCGGTCATGTAACTGAGCAGTGTGTAGATATCGCGTTCGAGCAGGCACGGCGCGTGATGGAGCACGTCCCATTCTTCGGTAGCATCCTTCACCCCCAGCAGGCTCAACAGTTTTCCATCCGGCACAAACGCGGAGGTAAGCGGGGCGAGTGTCATGTAGCGGTGGAAGCGATCGGGACGGTCGGGGTGCTGCAGGCGGAGCCCGGTTGGGACGATGTTCGGCATCAGGTAGTCCACTCCGGCCCGCACCAGGCGGCTCAAGTCGACACCTTTGCAATAGAGTGTTTCAAACGGGTCCGTGCAATACATGCCAAGCACAATTGCCTTTTTGCCGATCCGGTGGAGCCTGCCGCAGATCTTCCTCCAGAACTGCTCCCAGCGCCAGGCGTTGAACTCCACCCACTCCTCACGGCAGGCACTCCATATCCAATCGCCGCGCGCGTTCCGCATTGCACAACTGTCGTCGTCGAGCCCGTCGCCAAGTTCCGCGGGAATGTCTATACCGGTATGATCGATGAACTGGCCGAACATGTCAGCGGAAAAATCGCCATGATAGAGGGTTGCCGTAGTGGGACAGAAATTGTCAGCTACCTGAAGACCGGCGAATCCGTAATCAGTGAGCACTGCGCAGAGCCTGTCGACGAAGAAATCTTCGTAATAGCTGCCGTCCGCCAGACGCTTCAGGACATTGTAGCTCCACTCGGAATCGCGCGATGCGAATCTCACTTCGGGATGCTCAGCGAGCCATTCATCGTGCCAGCGGTTGCCAAGCTCAACGCCCATGATGCCGAGGTAGGGCTCCACGCCTGCCGCAGTCAGATTGCCCATCAGTCTTTTCAGGTCGAAGTTGGTCCAGTCCTGGCGACTTCGGTCCTCATTGCGCGGGCTGCCGTAATACGAGCAGTTATCCGGTGGCAGCGTGCGCTCGGCGCTCATTCCCGCGTGCTGGTTCACAATATCGGGATGGAATAGAAACGCAGACACGCCGCCCGGAACGAAGGACATTCGCTCGAGCAGGTCCCCGACACCTTTGTCCGCTTCCTCACGATCAAAGCCTATCATCGGCATCCAAACGTGAATTTCGCCCTTCATGCCCATCGCTCCTTGTCCATTCATGTGCTCAGGTTATGGTCCTACGGCAAAAGCAACAGTCGCGCAGCTCCGTAATTACCTGCGAGCGAAGCAGGTCATATGTATTGTGTTATGCCAGGATCCCGTGTCACTTATCGATTTCGAAGCAGAAGCTGTAGAGGTCGACGACGCCCTTCATCTCGAATTCCAGGCGGAGCTCGCATCCCTGCAAGTCTGTCACCTGCCGACCTTCCCAGGTCACTTCGTGTCGCAGGTGATCGCCGACGATCGCTCGACTCGGGGCATCAAATCCCGGCAAGGGTTGACGCTCGTAGTCCGTCAGGCGCACCCGTAGCTCCCCCTGTGTCGCGTCTGCGTTTATAAAAAGCCGTCCGCCGGGACATTGGACGACGCGCGTCACGACAAACCCCCCGCCTGTCGGGCTGCGCAGTGATGCAAAGCCCTCCTTGCGCAGCCGTGCCAACCCGACGCCAGGTACAGGCTCGCGCACTTTGTGGGGGCCATTGTTGCCGACGTAGTAGATCCACCACTCATCGCCGACTTCTATCCAACTCGATGCCGTTACCATTCCGCCATCCCAACTGCCCTCGTCGCCGAGGTCGATGAGGGGAGGACGGTCTGCAGGTCGTTGGAAATTTCGGCCATCACGGCTGAAAGCCAGCGATGTGTAGATGTCCTCCTGGTGGCGATAGGACCAGAGGAACCCCCAGTAAATGCCGGCATGATAGCTAGTCGGCATGCCGTAGAAGTAGTGGTGCAGGGTGTCCGCGTCGAGCTGATCCGGCAGCAGAATATTCTCGGTGCGGATCGGCCACTCATTCCACAGGTCCGTGTGCTCCAAACGCGCGACCTTACGCCGTTCGCCCCGGTTGCGGTAGATATTGGTCGCCCGGGTAAACCAGACAAACCGCCGCGTGCGAGGGTCCCATACGATGCTGCCGTGGGTATCGGGGGTAAACCCGGTGGCGATACAGGTGTCACTGTCCGGGTCCCAGTGGATGCCGTCTTGAGAGCCAATCAAACGGGCGCTTTTGGGGTCGTCTGTCAGATACAGCAGCAAATACTTGTATCCTCGCCGATGCTCCGCAGGGAGATCGAGCAGATACTGCGCTTCGGCGCGCCCCCCGGTTGGCCCGAGCAGGACGATGTTGTTGTCTTTCGTGCCTTTGAACTCATGCTGGCCGATTCGCGGCAGCCGCCAGTCGATGCCGTTCTCCGACTCGGCGTAGGCGATGCCGTAGGTATACTTGCGCGGTTCGAGGCTCTGGTCCCAATAGGCCGTGTACCACATGCGGAAGAGACCAGCCTCGTCATCGCGAACGACATTGAGGGATCCGCCGCGGCCGGCTATTACGGGGTTTTGCTCATGCTTTATCGGCGCGTGGAAGACGCGAGTGACCGTCTCGGTCAGATACTCGACGCCCCAGCGGTTGTCGACGAGGTGATCGTCAACGAAGAATTGAGGTTGGTGGTCGATCTGCATTCAGTCCATTCCTTTTTATCTCGGCCATCGCCTCATCTAGTAGTTGAAGGAGGTGAGTGCGATAGCGATCCTGAGCATTGGACTCACCTGGGGCCGGAGCTTCTCTCTGGAGCGTCGCGAGGCACACGAGTGCTAACCGCGGAGCAAAGTCGGCGCTCTTGAAGCCGCCGGTTCGCAGATAGAGATCGACGAAGCCAGCCTTGTTGAAAGGGTGGAGATCGTACACTGGGTACTTGGCGATACTCATGAGGGGATCGCGAAAGCAAGCGTCCTCGAAATCCAGGAAACCAGTCACGACTTCCCCATCGGTGAGGAAGTTGGCGGGTTGATAGTCGCCGTTCGTGAACGTGAGGGGAGTATCAATCTCGCGGATCACAGGTCGGAGATCCGCAAGTGCACTCTCGCATGTAGAATTGACTGCCCATGGCGCACTTTGGGAAATCGCCTCGAGCTCGGCTATAAGGGTTCGCTTCGGCAATTGGCCTGCGAGTGAGGTCGATTCGACCTTGTCCGTCAGTCTTTCAAGTGTCTGAAGGGCATCCAGCAGTAGAGACATGGCCTTCTGTACGTGAGCGGCAGATCGCATGCTGAAGTGCTGAAGATCCTCGCCTGGGAGATACGAGACAACCAACGCTCCACTCTTCGGACCTGCAAGAATGGCCGGTACAGAAAGCCCGATCTCTGAAAGTGTGGTTTCGACTTCAGCCTCCAGAGTGAGATCTCCGTGGCGAGTTTTCCTGAGGACGACAATCTTCGACTGGCCACTGGGCTCGCAAACTTCCACTTTCACGGGACATGGAAGGTCGTAGTTGTCGAAGTATCTTGAACTCTCGATGAATGCACCATCCGGTGAGGAGGAGAGCACGAAACTGATCTCGTCTTCCGAAAGATGGACGGCCAATTCATCATCAGAATGAAAGGCTCTCATACGGGTTCCGATTTCTGCGTCCTCATTAGTTGACGATGCCCTGCAGCGTCCGATCGTGCGGAGATCGACTGCGGAGGAGCAGCCACCCGACTGCGAGCGCAGCACATACGCAGCCAATGACGACTGGACCCGCTGGAAAATTGATATCCATGCCAGACCTCCTTTAAAAGCTCGGTAAGCCAGGAATTGGGTGAGATCGATATATCAACGTATACAATACTTCACACACTGAAACCCATCAAGCCAAGAATAGCCCCTCCGAAAAAGCCGTTCGACCAAGCCCGTGAGACGATTCGGTGGAAACAGTTCTCTCGATCTACTGAAAAGACCTTTGTCCTTAAATATTCAGGACTCAAGAGTTGGGCCGACGCTGGCGGCTGTCAGTCGAGTAGTGGCAACTGCGCCTGTTTTACTTTTTTTGGAATAGGGAGCGCAGGAGCATGCGGCGCAGTTGGTCTCCGTCTAACTCGGATTGCAGCGCGGCCAGTCTGCCTTCGAATGGGCCGATGGTCCAGCAGCTTTCAGGGGGAAGGGATTCGATGGGATCGCCGCTCTCATTGAGGGGGCAGATGTCGCGCAACTCGGCCGGGGCGCCGTCGGGGAGTTCGTCGATCCAGCGCAGGGGGAGACCCTGGGTGCGGCAGACATACGGGCGGTGGGCGTAGATGCGGCAGGCGCCGGCGTCATCGAGGAAGGCACAGGCGCCGGGAGGATTGGGCGTGTGACGGGTGAGGAACTCCGGGTAGTGGAGGCGGATGTTTTCGGCCTCCACCTCGAAGACGGTGATTTCGTCGACGCAGCAGCTGCAGCAGCCGAGGCTGCACTGGAGGCGATCGGCGTGCTGTTCGGCGAGTTCGTGCGCCTGCCGATCCACCTCCTGGTACAGCTCGTTCAGCTCTTTGCCCATCCCCGGGTCTACTCTTCGTCGGAGGGGAGCAGATAGTGCGGGTTGGCTCTGTTGGGAATGATGAAGTGGTCCGGGACGGGACACTCCGAACAGAGCAGCAGAGCTTCCTTGCCCACCGCTTCGATGGCGGAATCGCTGTCGATATTTTCGACTACCTGGTTGATGAGGCGGGCGATCACCGCCATATGCTCTTCGCGCATGCCGCGGGTGGTGACCGCCGGCGTGCCCATGCGCAGCCCGCTGGGATTGAAGGGGGAAGCGGTGTCGCCAGGGACGGTGTTGTAGTTGGTGACGATGCCGGCCCGGTCGAGGGCCTTGGCCAGCTTTTTCCCCGGGATTCCCTTGCCGCGCAGGTCGATCAAGATGAGGTGATTGTCGGTGCCGCCGGAGACCAGGTCGAAGCCGCATCCGAGCAGTTTTTCGGCGAGGGCCCTGGCATTGTCTACGATCTGTTTGGCATAGGCGAGGAATTCGCGCGTGTCCGCCTCGGCCAGGGCCACGGCGATACCGGTGATGGTATGCATGTGGGGGCCGCCCTGGAGGCCGGGGAAGACGGCGCGGTCGACCCTGTCTGCCAGTTCGTCCTTGCACAGCAGGAGTCCGCCACGAGGGCCGCGCAGGGTCTTGTGCGTGGTCGTCGAGACGATGTCGGCGTAGGGGACCGGGCTCTTGTGGCATCCGGCCACGACCAGTCCGGAGATGTGCGCGATATCGCTGACGTGGTAGGCGCCCACGTCAGCGGCGATCTGGCCGAAGATCTCGAAGTCGATCTCGCGGGGGTAAGCCGTTGCCCCGGAGATGATGACTTTGGGTTTGTGCTTTTTGGCGAGTTCGGCAATGCGGTCGTAGTCGAAGCGGCCTGTCTTCGGATCGACGGAGTACTGCGTGCTCTCGAAGAACTTGCTGGTGGCACTCACTTTCCAGCCGTGGGTGAGGTGGCCTCCTTCGGTGAGGGCCAGCCCCATGATGAGGTCGCCGGGATCGATCAGTGCGTTATACGCCGCCATATTGGCCACCGAGCCGGAGTAGGGCTGGACGTTGGCGTGGTCGGCTTTGAAGATCTTTTTGGCTCTATCGATGGCCATCGTCTCGATGAGATCGGTCACCTGCTGCCCTTCGTAGTAGCGCCTGTTGGCGTAGCCCTCGGAGTACTTGTTGGTGAGGCAGCTACCGGTCGCCTGCATGACCGCCTTGGAGACGTAGTTCTCGGACGGGATGAGCCGGATCTTGCCGCTCTGTCTGGCCTGCTCCTGGCGTATGAGTTCGTAAACCTGGGGATCGTACTGTTCGAGAGCCGTGGCCATGACCGATTTTTCTCCTCGCGAAATGGGGTGGCGGTAGCGCCGTTTTTTTTGGAAAGACAGTGAGAGCGATTCGAGTAGACGACTGCGGAATATAGGGATCGGAGCGGTTTATAGCCAGAAAGTCCCGGGATAACGGGATTTACAGCTTCTTCTCCATGCCGATGGTCCAATCTTCATACTCGCCGTAGATGCCGTCCAGACGCTTTTCGCCGCCGTCGTGCCGGTAGCCCAGGCGTTCGTAGAAACGCCTGGCATCCGGATTGTCATCCGGATTGACCCCCAGGCTGATGCCCTTCAGACCGCGTTTCCGGGCGACCTCCTCGATGCGGGCGACCAGGAAGGTGCCGTAACTCCTGTTGCGGCAGTCCAAGCGGATGTAGAGATCTTCGAGTTCGGGATAGTTGTAGTGGGGATCCGTCTGCGTGTGGAGTATGCCCCAGCCGACGAACTCCTCGTCGGCGCGCAGGAGAATCCAGATGTTGCCCCTATGCCCGTCGAGGTAGGCGAAGCGGTCGACGAGGAACTGGCGGTCGGCCTCTCTGGATTCGGCGATGGGCACGAGGGCGTCGATATCGGATTCTGCGGCGATGCGGATCGAGAGCGCTGCTGACATTCTTTCCTCTACTTTCCTCCGGCATAGCGAATAAAAAACCGGGCCGCCCGCCAGGGCGCCCCGGTCTCCCTCCCTCACAAACCAAGGGGGCTGTTAGCCCGCCTTGGCGAGATTTTCTCGCGGCGTGGTGTTTGCCGTCATAGTGGCGATGAATCAAATTATTCACAAGATGGGGTGGAATCAAGAGGAAATATTTTTTTAAACAGAAAATCACGTATACGTAAAGATTCGAATGTTGCTCACTGCGTTTCGGCCTGGGCCCGGCTGATAACCTGCCAGGTAGTGGTCATATCGGCCGGGGTTGCGGCCTGTTCGCCGTCCGCTTTGCGCTCGAGGCTCAGGGCCTCGCTGGGACAGGTGGTTACGCACAGACCGCAGCCTATACAGCGGTCGACTTTGAGTCGGACGTGGTCGCCGACAGAGCCCTGCCGGTTGCCGGCAGAGCGCAGCGCCTTCATCGGGCAGCGATCCAGGCAGATCCGGCAGCCTTCACAGGCCTCCGCGTCGAGCCGGGCAATGAAGGGGCTGGCCACCACCTCGGCCGGCTTGCGCTGCAGTCTGAGGGAGCGCAGCACGCCGCAGCAGCAGCGGCAACAGCAGCAGATGAAGGAGGCGTGCTGGGAGTTGCTCGGTTGTAAGACGAGGTTGGCGGCGTCGGCCTCGGCGAGGATTTCCATCACTTCGGCTCGCTCGATGTAGCGGCCTTCGACATTGCTCACGTAGTAGTCGGCCCACTCGTCGAACAGCAGGCAGGATTCCTCGAGTCCGTCGCAGCCTTTTCCCTGTAGCTTTGCGTGGCGGCGGCAGACACAGGGGGCGACCGCGAACCGACTGTGGGTTTTGACGATTTCGTCGACCCGCTCGTAGGGAAGGGCTTCCGGCGGCAGGTCGACTCTCTGGCCCACGGGTATGGTGCGCATTTGGGGGATGTGCGGGGCGGACGGCCTTTTCTCGCTGAGTTTCCAGTAGGCGTCCAGGGCTCCGATCAGTTCCTCATCCAATCTGCCGACCTGGAATTCGTAGATGCCGACGACGAACGGAGCGGCCTGGTAGAGGACGGGGCCCTCTTTTGGATTCACAGAAAAGATGAGCCCCTTGGCGGCCATCTCGTCGAGCCGACGTTTGACCTCAGCGGGAGAAATTCCGGCTCGATCGGCGATCGCCGGGGCCTCCTCCCGTTCCAGGGTAAGGTGAGTGGCCAGCGCTGCCTCTGCGGGTGTGAAGAGTTTTTCGAGCAGGCGCAATTCCTCACCGTTTGCGGTGGGGGGAAAGCCGCCCGGAAGGCGGTTCAGGTGGTCGGCGAGCTGCCGGTAGCTGTCTTCTGGCATGGGCGTCGGATCCTTTCCACGGGCACGGCCCTGGATGTTTGCCGGGAAATATACGGAAGAACGGGGACGGCAGAAATATCGCGGGGAAGAGTGAGAGAACTGCCGTCAGGCGGGATTTTCTATTATCTTCCCTCTGCTACCTTAACAAGGAGGATCAAATTGACTGACAAACCGGTAGTGCCGACCTACAACCGATTGCGGGATCAGGTCGGTCGCATCATCACCTCCGGGGGGGAACGGGCTCGTGAGGCGGTGGAGCAGGAGAAGGTGAGGACCAGCTGGGAGGTGGGACAGCTGCTGCACGAGCATCTGCTCGAGGAGCGGGAAAGGGCGGAATACGGAGCGCAATTGTTGCGGCGGCTGGCAGACGACCTGGAGGTCAACGTGCGGCGGCTCTATGAAATGCTGGAGCTGTATCGCCGTTTTCCGATGCTGCGCTCGTCGGCAAATTTAACTTATTCTCATTATGTAAAATTGATTGCCGTGGGAGAGGGGCGGGCTCGGGAGTTTTACGCGGACAGGGCGGCGGCGGAGCACTGGAGCGTGCGACAGCTCGACGAGGCGATTAAGGCGGAGGCGTACGAGCACGCCGTGGGAGAGGCGAAGGCAGAGGAAGTGCAGGAACCGGAAAGATCTACCTTCCGACCGAAGCGGGGGCGGCTGTACACCTACAGGCTGGTTCAAACGAGCGGTGGGCTGAGGGTCGATCTGGGATTCGGCATTCACTGCGCAGCGGTACCCGAAGGGTTGGAAATGGCTCGTGCGGGAGGGGTGGTGGAATCGGTGCGCGAGGGGGGGCAGTACCGCCTCGCGGTCGATTTGAGTCGGCGTCCCAAGCTCTTTACCTACCGGGCAACGGTGACTCAAATCATCGACGGCGATACCGTTTGGGCGGAAATCGACTGTGGTTTCGGGGTGTGGACCCGGCAGAAGCTGAGGCTGCGCGGTATCGACGCACCGGAGCTGGAGACGGCCGCCGGCTGGCGAGCGAGGAGCTTTATCAACGAGGTGCTCAAGCCGGTCGACGAGGTAGTGGTGACTACCAGCCGTGCGGATAAATACGATCGGTATCTGGCTGACCTGTACTACCTGGCCGGGGCGGCTGCTCCCGAACGGGTGCTGGCCGAAGGAAGGTGCCTCAATCAGGAACTGCTGGTGCGCGGCCTGGCGCAGGAGTACGAGTCCTGATCAGGGCTCGTACAGGTCTGCTTCGGCAGCCTCTTCTTCCGGAGGGAAGGCGGCCGCCTGCTTTTTGGCCTCGATCTCCTCGTACAGCTTGCGCAGGTTTTCGTTCATTTGCCACCAGCCGTTTTTAAAGGCGGCGTAGTCCGGGCCGGACATAGCCGAACCGTAGCGGACCGAGTTGGCGTAGAACAGCCACTGGCGCATCCAGCGGTGTTCGAGGCTCTCGTCGAAGGGGTTGACGGGAGAGGCCAGGCCTTCTTCCCAGGCAGTGCTGATCAAGCGGGTGGCGGCCAGGGTCATCCGGTCGGTTTCGGCGATAGTGCTGTCGAGCCGGGTGAAGTGGCTGGCGGCCCAGTCGATGGCGTGGCAGGACTGGCAGAGTCGCTGGAAGGCAGCTCTGCGGTCGGCCTGCTCCTCGGGTGTGATCAGATATTCGTCGGCGGGCTGTCCCGTGAAAGTGGTGGGCAGGGGCAGGTCGTCTCCGTTTCTGATGAGGTGCGTCTGGCCGCTTTCGGGCTGCGGATGGGTGTAGACCAGGCCGAAGATGCGCACCCAGAGGCGGGAGCCGAAGTCGTGGGTGCGGCTGCTGATCGGATCGCCGTCCGGAGTGACTATCAGGCTGTTGTGGCAAGTGGCGCAGGTGGGAGCGCGGAAGTCGAGTCCGACGCGCCAGGGGACCTGGTCCCAATTCCAGCGATTCTGATCGGAGAGAAAGATGTTGCCGTGCTTGCTCTCGCGGTACGCGTTCCAGGCGGGAACGTCCGGTTCCAGGTGGCACTGGGCGCAGGTATAGGGTTTGCGGGCGATTTCAATCGAAAAGCTGTGGCGCGGGTGGCAGGCGGTGCAGGAGCCCGAGCTACCGTCGGGGTTGATGCGGCCGACTCCCTGGTTGGGCCAACCGGACAGGTCGGGCACGATGGCGGTTTCGTCGCCGGCGTCGATCTCTTTCAGGCCCCGCACCTGCACGTGGGTGCCGTGGCAGGCGTAGCAGGTCTCGCTTTTGGTGGAGTGGCTGGCCGGCAGTGATGTCAGGACGCCATCTTCCAGCGTCTCGACACCGGTGATGGTCTCGACCAGCGTGCTGTACAGGGGGTTCTGCTGGAGGTTGTCCAGAGCGTGGGCCTTTTTACTGCCGGCGTACTCCTCCACTTCGCGGGCGTGGCAGGTGCGGCAGTCATTGGGCGAGACGACCACGTTGATCTGGTAGCCGAAGTGCTCGAAGTTATCGGCGTGGCGATCGGGATTGAGGCCGTGGCATTCGTAGCAGCCGACCGCGTGGGACTGCATTTGCAGGGGGATATCGGGACTGGAGACGCGGCGTTCGAGAGCGTTCTTTTTGAGCGCTTCGGCCGGCGTGGTGCGGGCGTGGCGGCTGCTCTTCCAATCGGCGACCAGGCCGGGGTGGTAATAATCGTGGCAGTCTAGACATTCCTCGGTCTGGGGACTTATGGATACTTCCTGGGCAACCAGGGGGGAAGCGATCAAAAGAATCGACAGGGCGAGAGGAGCAGCGGATGTCATGATGGTACCTCCTTGGGAAACGACTCTTCGGGATGGAGGCAATATCTGTGCCACCTGACTGGAGAGAGAAATCGGGAGAAAGCGGCCGATCTTTCAGGGGAAACGGGACATTGATGTCTCATTGCACAGCAAGAGGAGAGAAAGGACGCCCTGCAGCAAAGATAGGGTATTTGAGATAGAAGGGAATTCCGTCTCCTTCCAGCCATCCTTGACACTCCATTTAGGTCGGTCTACATTCCCCCTTTTGAGACTGTTATCCCTCTTCGTTTCACCTAATAGAGGACCGAACGAACTTGCCACCTCTTTCCTCCCATCCCCTTCACGCATCGCTGTATTTGCTGAGACGCGGCCTCCTGCCTTTGTTGCTGAGTGCGGCGTGGACCTCCTGTCAGCCGGGGGATGCCGCAGTGGAGTCGGCACAGGTGGTCGAGGGGGTTTTCCACCACAAGGTGCACCTGGTTAAGGGGCCCTGGTGGATCCACGTGCTCGAGATCGACCTGCCGCGGGTCTGGGAGAGGGGGATTCGTCTGCAGACTGTCAATGCGCCAGAGGGGGGAGCGGAGAAGACTTCGGTGATGGTGGGAGAGGCGCTGGCGGGGATTAACGGAGATTTTTTTGGCTACCAGAATGGGCGAGCCCGGGTGGCCGGCCTGCAGATCAGAGACGGCTGCCTGCTGCAGCGACCGCACGGTCGGTCCGCCTTCGCCATCAGCCGCGACGGTCTGCCGTTGATCGGGGTTTTCGATCTGGAAGCGGGCCTCATCACCGCCGCTGGAGAGACGCTGCCAATCGCCGGCTTCGGGCATGAGCCAAAGTCGACCGAGCTGAGTTTTTACAACCATTTTTCTCCCGCATTCCACGATTCGGTGCACGCCGAAATTGGGTTTCAGCTGCAGGGCTTGGAGGAGGGGGGCGCGGTCAATGACACGGTGTCGGCGCGGGTGGTTCAGGTGCGCCGACGCGCCTGGCCTTTGTTGCTGGAGCGCAACCAGTGGCTGGTGGCCGCCGGTGCGGAGTATGCGCATGCCGATCGGATCGCACCAGGAGATACGGTGCATCTCTTTCTGCGTCTGTTGCCCTCTGGAAGCGCAGATCCGACCCGGGATCGGTTGATCGAGGCAATGGGCGGAGGGCCTCGCATCCTGCGCGATGGTGTGGTGTCGGTCGAGAATGCCGAGGAGCGACTGGGGGGGAGTTTTGCCGCCGACCGGCATCCGCGCACCGCCATCGGTTATTCGCAGGACGGCCGATCTCTCTTTCTGGTCGTGGTCGACGGGCGGCAGCCGGGCTACAGCGTGGGGATGAGCCTGGAGGAACTGGCCAGCTTCATGCGCACTCGACTTTCCCGGTTTACCGAAGCGCGGGAGAATGCATACCAGGCGCTCAATCTGGATGGGGGGGGATCGACGACGATGGTGGTGCGCCAGCAGGTAGTCAATAGTCCTTCGGACCAGACCGGCGAGCGGCCGGTGGCCAATGCGCTGCTGCTGGTGGAGCAGGGCGGAATTTCTCGGTAGGGTGAGATGCTGCGTTTCAAAGCGGATCAACTGCGCGGAATGAGCGCGTCGATGTTTCGCCGGGTGGGCGTGCCGGCGGCCGATGCGGAACTGGTGGCCGATCATCTGGTGGAGGCCGGTCTGCTGGGGCACGACACGCACAGCGTGCTGCGTTTGCCGCAGTACGTGGAGATGGTGCGCAGCGGGACAGTGCAGCCGGGCGCGGAGTTGAAACTGCTGGCCGACACGCGCTACACCGCTCGGGTGAGCGGCGGCTGGAACTTCGGCCCGGTGACGGCGACGGCGGCGATGCGGTTGGCGATCGACAAAGCGCGCGAGGGGGCAATGAGCGTGGTGACGGTGCGCGACTGCAACCACGTCGCCCGTTTGGGGCGGTTTGCGGCGCTGGCCGCCGACGAGCGGATGGTGGGATTGCTGATGGCCAACGGCCATGGAGGGGATCTGGCAGTGGCACCGTTTGGAGGGATGGCACGACGGCTGCCGACCAATCCGCTGAGTGCGGCGATCCCCACGGGCAGGGAGTGGCCGGTGCTGCTCGATATGACCACCAGCGCGGTTTCAGGGGGGGATTTGCGCCTGTTGCGCAACCTGGGGCGACCGGCTCCCGAAGGGGCGCTGGTCGATGCGGAAGGACGGTCGACCGAGGAGGTGGAGCGGTATTATGGACCACCTGCGGGGGCGATTTTGCCCCTCGGTTTTCCGCAGACCGGGCACAAAGGATTCGGTCTGGGTCTGATCGTCGACCTGCTTTCTGGAACGCTTTCGGGGGCGGGCTGCAGCGAGGAGACGCCGGAGCGATCGGGGAACGCGCTGTTTGTGGTGGCGCTGCGGGTGGAAGCGTTCGCCGTCTGGGAGGATTTTACGGCGGAGGTGGAAGGGCTGATCGAACGGCTCAAATCCTGTCCACCGGCCGCCGGATTCAAAGAGGTCATGCTGCCTGGCGAACACGCGCACCGCCAGTATCTGCGTCGCAGCCGGGAAGGGCTGGTCGTGGACGAGGCTGCCTGGGGTCAAATTGGGCAACTGGCGGCGGAACTGGATGTGGAACTGCCCGAGCCGCAGAGCGGCTGAGCGGCTGTTCTGCTCGAATGAAGCAGGAGTGAAAGGGGGAGGTATCACCATGCAACGAGTAGGCGTCATTGGGCTGGGGCCGATCGGCAATCGGCACGCAAGCATTTATCAAGAGATGGAGAGTGCCGAACTGGTCGCGGTGTGCGACAAGATTCGAGACCGGGCGGACGCGGCCAGCGCCCGATGGGGAGTGCCGGCCTATTACGATGTCCGGGAGATGTTCGACCGCGTGGAGCTGGATATGGTGAGTGTGGCGACCGGTGGGGTGGAGTACGGCAGCGACCACCACGAGCCGACCATGCAGGCGTTGGCAGCGGGGCTACACGTGCTGTGCGAAAAGCCGATTTGCAACGAGATAGCCCCGGCTGAGGAGATGGTGGCGGCGGCTCGCGAGAAGGGGCTGTGCTTCGGCGTCGATTTGAACCATCGGTTTACGCCGGCGGCGCGGCTGGCGAAGAAGTGGATCGACGAAGGGCGGATAGGCCATCAGCTGTTTATGAATATGAGCATGTGGATCAAGAACCCGCGCGAGAGTTCCCCCTGGTTTCAGATCAAGGCGCTGCATCCGCACACGGTCGATATCATGCGCTACTTCTGCGGCGATATCGAGAGCGTGCACTGCTTCGCCCTCAAGGCTCCGGGACGCCAGATATGGTCGACGGCGCAGTTCAACATGCGCTTCAAGAGCGGCTGCCTCGGCCATCTCACTGGTTCGTACGACATCGAACGCGGCCATCCGATGGAGCGCTGCGAGGTGGCCGGGCTCAAGGGGCGTTTCGTGCTGGAAGATATGTTCCGCGAACTGGTCCTCTACCCCGCGGGAGATCTGGAGAAGAGAGCCTATTCCAACCCGCTGTTCGGCGGCTTCCGGGACTTCGAGGATACCTTCATCGATCGGCTGGAGACGTTCGTTCGGCAGCTCGAAGAGGGAGTCGGACCCGAGGAGATCGACGGATCCGGAGCGGACGGACTGGCCGCTCAGAAGGTGCTGGCCGCCGCCATCGAGTCGGTAAAAACGGGGAGTGTGGTCTGCGTGGATGGATGAGGCTGAAGAGCAGCTGTATAAAGCCCTGGATAGAAAGAGAGCGGTCGGAGGATTCCCTCCGACCGCTCTCTTATTGGCTCTGAATTGGAACGGGTCAAGCTCAGGGTAGCTTGTGGCGCACTACGCCGATCCCCTTTTCCAACTGGCGACCCAATTCCTGTGCCTGGGTTTGAAGGCGGGAGAACTCCTCAAAGAGTTCGGGGCGGTTCTGCTCCTCCCCTGCGATGGCGGCATCGTAGGCTTTGATGCGCAGTTCCAGGTAGGAGAGGAATTGGCGGTGGAGGGGATCCAGCTTTTCACCGTGAGCGATGTGCGTGGCGCGCTCGTGGAGGTCGACCAGGACCGGCCGGAAGGAGTCGCGGATCAGGGGGACGATGTAATCGGCCTCCACGGTGCCGGTAGCAACTTCTTTGGCCACTTGTGCATCGAGCATCCGCAGCGCCTGGAGGAGCTGCCTGACCTGGGACAGATAGCTATTGACCTCAGAAACGGGGCCGTACTCGGTTTGAGGCTCTTCTCCGCAGGCGAACAGGAAGGTTACTGACAGCAGCAGACCGGCGACAGATCTTTTGAATCTCATGATATCCTCCTCGCGCCGTCATCGGCGATGACATAGCGCGCCCCTTCGCAGGCTGCTTCGACAATGGGATTTCCCACGGTGCGTGCGGTGGCATAGCCAGAAGCATCTTTGCGGTCTGGGTGGTGGTGAAAGAGCAATAGGTGGCGGGCACCCGCATCGCGGGCCAGGTCTGCGGCATCCCCATCGCTGCAGTGGCCCTGGCCTCTGCGATGTGCATATTCGGCCGAGGTGAAATGGGCGTCGTGGATGAGCAGATCGGCGTCCCGGGCGAGTCCCAGGGCCGGGTGCCGATGTTTCTCCTCCAGATACTCGACATCGGGGAGGTAGGCCATAACGGCATTGCCGTGCTGCAGGCGATAGCCCAGACAGGCGGTATCCGGTCGGTGATTGACGCGGCGGGCAGTGAGTTGGACTGGGCCGATCTGGAAACTCTCTTTGCCGATTTCGCGGACTTCGACGTGGGCGCCTACTGCGCAGCTGAACGGATTGGGCACCGGACAGTATACGGTATCCATCTGATCGTCTAACAAGGCGGCCAGAGAGCGCCCCCCGCTGCCACAGCCGTAGAAGGTAAAGCGGTTACCCGGGACGATCAGGGGAGGGAAGAACGGAATCCCCTGTATGTGATCCCAGTGGGTATGAGTGAGCAGGAGGTGGGCCAGACCGCAACCCCGGGCGAAATCGCCGCTGAGGAGGGCGTCTCCCAGCCAGTGGAGCCCGGTGCCGCCATCCAGGATCAGGGGCTCACAGCCATCGACGTCCACGGCCACGCAGGGGGTATTGCCGCCCAGAGAAGAGAGCGAACTTCCCGGGAGTGGCGGCGTTGGGACGGTTCCTCTGGTGCCCCATAAGGTGATTTTCACGGCGCGTTTTCTCTCACAGCGAGAATTCCATCCCTTCGGCGGCGGCAACCAGATCGAAGGCGCCGGCCGCCTCGGGCCGGTAGCGCTCCAGCACTGCGTCGAGTTGATCGTCGTTGCGATGCGGATCGTGGTGGAAGAAAGCGATCCGGCGGACGCCGGCGGTCAGCCCCAGATGGAGCGCATCTTCCGGGCGACTATGGCCCCAATCTGGCTTGTATTCTTCGGGTAGGAAAAAGGTATCGCAGACCATGAGGTCGGCGCTGTGAGCGAGATCACACGCCCCTTTTTCAAGGTGCTCGAGCCACTGGCGCTCTTCGCCCTCCGTGCCCGTCTCCATGCCTTCTCCAAGCAGTAGAGAGGTGGTTAGATCGGCGTCGCAGATGTAGGCGAGGGCGTGTTCGTCGCGTTCGACGCGATAGCCGCAGGCCACGCCCGGATGGTTGAGACGTCGGCAGGTGACCTGGAGGTCGCCGATGGCGAGTTGTTGCCCATCTGCCAATTCGGTGCAGGTGATGCGGGCGGGCATCTCATCCAGAGGGACGGGGAAAAAAGGGGCCCGCTGCTGGCCGCGAAGCACGTCGCGCAGGGAGCGATCCGGACGTTCAAGAGCGTAGATGTGGAGATGCGTACCCTCTCTGTACAGAGGAGCAAAGTGCGGCAGCCCCTGTATGTGATCCCAGTGCGTATGACTGATGAGAAGGTGAATATCATCGACTTCGCGCCGCACCAGATCGTCCCCTGCGGTGCGGATACCCGTGCCGGCATCGATGAGGATGGCCAGCGGGTCGGCATCGATCTGGATACAGGGGGTATTGCCCCCGTAGCGGAGGACGTGCGCTGCGGCGACCGGGAAAGATCCCCGCACTCCCCGAAAGGTTATCTTCATGGGAGAATCCTGAATAGACGGAAGTAAAGGAGCCGAGGAGCCGAAAATGAATTGAAAATATAATATGAAGGAAATTTTTATTTCACAAGAGTTTACTCACTATTGAACAATCGGCCAGGGAGGATGTGGAAGATGGATTGGAGGAGAGAAAAGAAGGGTAAAAGGGGGAGGAACCCGGGGTGGGTTGGAGCATCAGAAGGGGAGGAACCGGCGGTCGGCCGGCCGTTTACAGGGTTGCGGGTGTTTATTATTATAAACCCTTCGCATGCGGTAATGAGTTATGAGTGTGGTGGTGAGGGGGAGCGGCTACCCAGAGATGAGTGAGGAAAGAACGCATCATGGCAGAGAAAGAGACAAAGAAGTCGGAAATCAGGGAATACATTTCCTCCATCCTCATCGCCGTGGGCCTGGCCCTGGTCATTCGCACCGGGGTGGTCCAGGCGTTTTACATCCCATCCGGATCGATGGAGGATACCCTGCTGGTCGGCGATTACCTGTTGGCCAACAAGTTCGTGTACGGCGCCCCCATCGACATTCCCGGAACCAATATCAGTCTGGGCCGGCTCCCCGGGCTGCGCGACCCCCAACCGGGGGACATCGTCATATTCCGCTCCCCGGTCGATAAGGAGCGGGATCTGATCAAGCGGTGCGTGGCGGTGGGGGGGCAGGAGGTGCATGTGGTCAACAAAGTGCTCTACGTCGATGGGGAGCGATTCGGAGATCCACCCCTATCCAAATACACGGACCGCAATTACTACCCGGCTGCGGTCAATCCGCGCGACAACTTCGGGCCCTTCAAAGTGCCGGAGGACCACTTTTTCATGATGGGCGACAATCGCGACAACAGCTACGACAGTCGGTATTGGCGATCGGTGCCCCAGGAGTTGATCAAAGGGAAGGCGATGAGTATATACTGGTCATGGGCGTCCGACAACCGAGGGCCGTACTACCGGGGTTTGACCTCGCTACCTGGGGTCGTCGGCACCTATCTGTGGCGTCTGCCGGGGCGAGTGCGCTACGGCAGACTGGGTGACGTCATCCACTGATGGGTCGGGAGGGAGTGGTGAAATTCCACCGCGAGTTGCCGGCGCAGGGTCGGCCGCTCCCAACCATACGGATTGGTTGCGCATGAGCAGGAAGAGGAGTTCCCGCGATTTCGAGGATCAGTTCGACGATTTCGAGGAAGAAGAATTCGACGCGCTGCCCGTAGAAGACGAGGTGGGGGAGCCGTTGGAACTGGTCGATCGGCTGCTGGCCATGGCGCCGGAACGCGATCCGATCCGGTCGCTGCTCTACCAGCTGCGTCGCCAGCTGATGGAGCACGAGATCAGCTTCCAGGAGGCGAGGCGGTCGCTGGTCGAGCTGGAGGCGGCGCTGGAAAAGGTCACCTCGCCGGCCAATCGCGTCGGCATTTTTCTCGGTTCTCCCACAGAGGGTACCGCTACGGTTTTTATCGGTGGGTCTGAGTATTTTGCCAATATCGATCCGCGCGTCGACGTTGGGCAGCTCAAGGTCGGCTCTCGGGTGCTCATCAACGAGGCGTACGCCGTGGTCGGTGATCTGGGTTACAGCGCCTCGGGGCCGGTGGCCAAGATCGGCGATCTGCTCGAGGAGGGGCGTCTGCGGATCTCGCAGGCACACGGCAGTCAGGATGCCATCCTGGAGCGCTCGGCCGATCTGGCGGAGGAGACGCTGAAGGTGGGGGACGAGGTGCGCGTCGATCCCGGTTTCAAGGTCGCCCTGGAACTGCTGCAGAACAAGGAGAGCAAGGAGTATTTTCTGGAGGAAATCCCGCCGATGCCCTGGTCGAATATCGGCGGCCAGGAGGAGGCGATCCAGGCGATCCGCGACACGATCGAGATGCCCGCCCTGCACCCGGAGCTGTTCTCTCGCTTTCAATATTCGACGCCCAAGGGATTTCTGCTCTACGGCCCGCCCGGCTGCGGCAAGACGATGATCGGCAAGGCGACCGCCTTCAATCTGGTGCAACATCTGCGCGAGCAGGAGGGATTGGAGCTCAAAGAGTACTTCATGCACATCAAGGGTCCCGAGATCCTCAATATGTGGCTGGGGGAGACCGAGCGGATGGTGCGCGAGATCTTTTCCCAGGCGCGCCAGAAGCGGAAGGAGGGATACCTCCCCTTCGTCTTCATCGACGAGGCGGAGTCTATTCTGGGGACGCGTCGCTCGATGCGCACCCACCACATCGCCAATACCGTGGTGCCGATGTTCTGCACCGAGATGGACGGCATTGAATCGCTGCACGACGTGGTCATCATCCTGGCCTCCAATCGGCACGATCTCATCGATCCGGCCATTCTCAGACCGGGCCGTATCGATCGCAAGATCAAGGTGTCGCGCCCGGATTTCGACGCCGCGCGCGAGATCTTTTCCATCTACCTGGCGCCCGAACTGCCCATCGATCGCGAAACGCTGGCGGAGCACGCCGATGCGGAGGGGGCGCGGCAGTCGCTGATCGATGCGGCGATGGACGAGCTGTTCGGCCGCAGTGAAGAGGGGCGTTTCCTCGAGGTATCGCTGCGCAGCGGACGCCAGGAGATCCTCTACTGGGGGGATCTGGTGAGCGGCGCTATCGTCGCCTCGATCGTGCAGCGGGCCAAGGAGGTCGCCATCAAGCGGGCGATCGCCGACGGAGATACGGAGGCGGGACTGTGCGGCGAGGATCTGCGCCAGGCGGCGCGCGCCGAGTTTCGCGAAAACGAGATTTTTCCGCCCAGCGACAGCGTCGAGGACTGGCTCAAGTTGCTCGACTACGAGCCGGAAAACGTGGTGCGGGTCGCGCCGGTGCGGCCGCAGCAGGAGAAAGAGCCGGAGCGGCCGGCCGGAAGGGTGATCTGACGGGTCGATATGGGGCGACTTTTCGGGCTGGAGACCGAATACGGCATTCAGGTGGACGAAGTGGACCACATGGACGTGGTCGTCGAGTCGATGGAGCTGATTCGCTGCTACCTGCACGCCGACTTCGTGGCGCTGTGGGACTACGGCCGGGAGAATCCGCGGCTGGACGCCCGCGGCTTTGAGGTGGATGAACTGCGCAACGACCAGGATGAGATGGCCCACCTGCAGCGGGATCGGGAGCGCAAAATTCCGCTGAGTGAACTCAAGAGCGATCTGATCATCCACAATGGGGCGCGGCTCTATAACGATCACACCCATCCCGAGTACTCTACACCGGAGTGCTACAGTCTCTTCGATTTGGTGGCCAGCGACCGGGCGGGGGAGCGGATTTTGCTCCACTGCGCCCGCCGGCGGACGGCCACGCGCGGCGGCGGCGTGGTGCGGCTCTACAAGAACAACACCGACTTCGAAGGGCACAGCTATGGCTGTCACGAGAACTACCTGCTCGATCGACAGCTTCCCTTCGAGCAGGTGATCGACGGCCTGCTGCCCTTTGTGGTGACGCGGCAGATCTTCGGCGGAGCGGGAAAGGTCGGGGTGGAGCTGGATCGCCGGGTGAAGGAGGTGACCTACCAGCTGTCGCAGCGGGCGGACTTCTTCGAGACGATCGTCAGCGTCGACACGATGCACCGGCGACCTCTGGTCAACAGCCGGGACGAGCCGCACGCCGATCCGGAGCGCTACCGGCGGCTGCACCTGATCACCGGCGATGCCAATATGGCGGAGTTTGCCACCGCGCTCAAGGTGGGCAGCACCGCACTGGTTCTCGATCTGCTGGAGGCGGGGGAACTGCCCGCTTTTTCACTGGCCGATCCGGTGGCGGCTTTCAAGGCGATCTCCCGGGATCCGCAGCGGCGATGGATCGTAGGGCTGGAAGGGGGTGGGGAGATCTCGGCGCTCGAAATCCAGCGAGGGCTGCTCGAAAAGGCGGGATCTTTCGCCACCGGTCGCGACGCGGAGACCGATTGGGTGCTGGGCGCGTGGGAAGAGGCACTGGTGGGGCTGGAGCGGAATCCGGAGGAGTTGGTCGGCCGGGTCGACTGGGTGACGAAAAAGTGGTTGCTCGACGCCTTTGTCGAGTCTGAGGGGTTGGATTGGGAGAGAGCGGAAGATCTGGCCTGGCTGCAAAGCCAGGATCTGGAGTATCACAACGTCGATCCGGAGGAGGGGTTGTTCCTGATGCTGGAGGGGCAGGGGCAGGTGGAACGGCTGATCGGCGAGAAGGGGATCGCCCGGGCGCTGGTCGATCCGCCGGAGGGGACCCGGGCCTATTTCCGGGGCAAGGCGCTGGAGAAATTCAGCGACTCGATCCGCTCCCTCAACTGGGACAGCATCGAATTCGCCCTGGATGGAAAGGTGGAGGTAGTCGATCTGAAAGGGTGCGTCGATCCGGACGTTGCGGCGCGCTACAACCGGGCGCTCGACAGGGCGCGCGAAGTAGGTGGACTGATCGCCGCGTTGAAAGCGAGCGCTGAAGGAGTCGAATAGAGCCGGTGCAGCGGGATGATGTCGGGCTTGGTTGAAAAGAGTTCTGCTGTCACATCCCTCTCTGTAGCCAGAAAGAGGTAAACAAATGCGAGACGAACAGCTGCTGCAGTTCAGAGATCGGGCACCCCGGCCGGTGAAACCGGTGGACGACGATGAGGGGGGGCAGGACGAGGGACCGCGGCGTCCCAAGGTGGAACGGCCCAACACGGATGATATCCTCAAGCGGATGCGCAAGGTGGACCCGAATCAGGCACGGCGCTACCGCCAGCGGACGGGCGAATGAGACCGGGAGGCGAAGGGATGGAAGGGGGGGATTTTCTCAGCCTGCTCAAGCAGAATGGGCACCTGCCCGAGGCGCCGACTGTGGGAGGGACCGGAGAGGTGGCTTTCGAGGGGACCGAAGGGACGACGATCCTGGCGGTGCGCTACGCCGACGGCGTGCTCATAGCCGGGGATCGACGGGCGACGATGGGCAACAGTGTGGTCTACGACCGAGCCGACAAGGTGCTGTGTATCGACGATGAGGCGGTGATGGCGCTGTCCGGCTCGCCGGCGGTGGCCTACGAGATCGCCCGCATGCTCGAGATGTCGTTCCAGCACTACCGGCGCAGTCAGCTGCAGCGGCTGAGTTTGGACGGCAAGCTGCGCACCCTGTCGCGTCTGCTGCGCGAGAACCTGCCGTTGGCGATGCAGGGAATCGGCGCGGTCGTGCCCATCTTTGCCGCCTTTGACGAGCGGGATGCCAGCGGCAAGATCTTCTTCTACGATCTGCTGGGGGCGCAGTTCGAGTCGGTCGATTTCTGCACCACCGGTTCGGGATCCCACATCGTTCGCGGGGCGCTCTACTACCTCGATCGCTGGGGGGAGAGTCGACTGGCTGGAATGGACGAAGCCGAATCGCTGGAACTGGTGCTCAAGATGCTGGAGACGGCGGCCGAATACGACACGGCGACCGGGGGGTACAAACCCGGGGCGCGGATTTTTCCGCAAATCATGAGCGTGACGAGCGACGGCATCGCCGTCATCGACGAGGCGCGGCTGGAGGAGATCTACCGGACCCGGCTGCCGCGCGACTGAGTGGTTTGTCAACTGAAAACGTTGACAAAATTGCAATCAAGATCTACCAGTAGATTAATATGGTTACGCGATATGGTTACGCGATTTCCGAAGACCAGAAAGTTTGTTGACAGGCCACTGAGTGGTTTGTCAAATAAAAACTTTGACAAATTGCGATCTGGATCTTTCAGTAAATAAATATATTTACGGGCTTTCCGAAGCCCAGAAATTTTGTTGACAGATCACTGAGTGTTAAAGAAGTTCATTCCACAGAGAGTATTCATGCTCGAAGAACCTTATCGCTGGATAGAGGCGATCCGCAACCGCCGGGAATATCTGGATGATCAGCTCCAGGGAGCCAGCCCGGTGGTGGGGATGGCCTACCAAGGGGGGCTGCTGTTGCTGACCACGACCCCGGGGCCCCGCAAGCTGTTCGAGGTGTACAACGAGATCGCCTTTGCCGCGATAGGACACCCGGCCGACATCGAAAAGCTGCGCAAGGCGGTGATCGACATCGCCCACGTCGAAGGATTCAACCTGTCGGCCAGCGACGTCTCTCTGCAGCGTCTGGTCAGCTTCGGCATCGGGCCGCTGATGAAGTCCGCATTTGACGAGATCTTCCGCTCGCCGTTTATCGCCCGGGTGCTGCTGGCCGAATTGGAGTCGGAGGATGGAGCGTTCTACGCCATCGATGCAGACGGTTCTTTCGCCCCGGTCGGTCGGTTCGCCGCGATCGCGGGAACCGAAGCGAGCGCCGAAGGTGCCGTCGTCCGGTTGAAGGAGAGGGATGGACGCGGCCTCGAATTGGAGGATGCGCTGCGCGTCGCCCTGGAAGCCTGGGCTTGCGGTAGACTGCTGGCAGAGGGGGAAGAGGAGACTCCTCCCGACGATGCGCGTATCGCCGATTTTCTCGGACGGACCCTGGCGGAGGTAAACGTCGAAGCGGCGGTGCTGGATCGGGCTCTGCCGACCAAATCGAAATTCCGTCTGCTGCAGCCCGCCGATCTCAAGCGTCTGCTCGCCGCTTACGCGAACTGATTCCTCTACAGATTCCATGAAAGATAGAATTTTCGGCATCGAAACCGAGTTCGGGTGCCTGTCGCCCGACTCGGATTCCTATTTGAGCCCCGATTTCGTCTCTATCAAGACCAGGGACAGCCTCTTCTACCGCGAGGGGTTGGGTATCGTAGATATTCACTACCGGGGCAGGGACGAACCGCCCGGGAACGGCGGCTTCTTGTTCAATGGAGGGCGTGTCTACATCGATATGGGGCATCTGGAGTACGCCACGCCCGAATGCAGCGGCCTGTTGGACCTGGTGGCGGCCGACCTGGCCGGGGATGTGATGGTGCAGCGCGCCCTGGATCAGCTCG